>JAEEGL014732798.1_pt1 | contig 52892 bp, 46 predicted proteins | sample 9134231 | NCBI WGS metagenome assembly JAEEGL01 (sample SAMN16246548, study PRJNA631951) | gut metagenome | biome: gut microbiome; feature: rumen; material: fiber-attached | host: Bos | place: Iran: Karaj | collected 2018-10 | reverse complement strand
GGTAACTTTCTCACCAGCTTCTACTCCAAGCTTTTCAATGGTAATGATATCGCCTTCAGATACTTTGTACTGCTTACCACCTGTTGCAATAATTGCGTACATATTGGCACCTCCTATTATCATTACTCGCCAGCTTCGGTGATCCAAGGATACTTAAAAAACCTCGCTGTGCGGCATACTCGAATATATTAACACGGTCTTACTTTAAAGTCAACACTTCTTTTAATGAGGGATAACGCTTTTCCCGCGTAATCTCCACAAGCCCTAATTTGGTATAATCATGAACTGTAACTCTGCAGGGATCGTACTTGGTTTCTTCTTTTAATATGGACAAAAGTTCATTTTTATGAGCTATATGATTCATATTAATAAAGTCCACAATAATAATCCCGGAGATATTCCTCAACCGAAGTTGAAGGGCAAGTTCTTTCGCAGCTTCTACATTGATCAAAAAAGCATTTGTTTCCTTTTTGGAAATCTGTTTGCTGGAATTTACATCCACCACTGTCATTGCTTCCGTTTGCTCTATAATAAGGTTTGCACCGGAATTTAACCAGGCAACGGGTTTACAGGCATTTTCCAAAACCGTTTCCAAACCGTAAAGCTTATACAAGGGATAACTCTTATCTTCATAAAACCGAAGATGATCTGCAAAAGGTTGAAACAGCTCTTTGGAAACTACCTTTTTTAAGGTCTCAAATATCTCTTCATCATCGGTTTCGATTTCCGTGATCTCCGGATTAAGGGTGCGAAGCAACTCTTCCACCTTGTTTCGACCTTTGTTGATACACTCAAAGCACACCCTGTTTTGCATGTGATCCATAAGATGGCGGTATTCTTCATATAAACCCTTTGCCTCATCCAAAAGTTCCTCAGATGAAATTGAGGTAGCATTGGTACGAAGAATAAAGCCATAGCCCAAAGAGGTATCAAAGTTTGCTTCAAACAATTCCTTTAACCGCTCTTTATCAGCTTTTTTAATCTTTGATGAAACGGATATCATATTGGAATCCGTAACCAAAATCAAATGATCACTGTGAAAAGCCAATTCGTTGTCCAGTACCATTTCTTTGGTTTTTATTGGCTGTTTTCGCACCTGGACAATGATTTCATCCTCTGGCTGAAGGGTGTCTTTTTTACCAATTTTATGAACGTAAAAAAACTTTTGATTCTTTTTTAGCGGTAAATAGCCGCTAACAGACGGAGACAAACGCACAAAAGCTCCCTGACCAGGCAATATACGACTGACTTTTCCTACATAAATAGCCTCATTGGGAAAAGGATTTTCGTGAGGCAATTCTTTTTCCACCATAATATCCAAAGGATGATTGGATGCATCAAAATAAATGCCGCAGAAAATATTCTTTTCGTTGTAGGAAAACCTGGAAAGTATTAATTTGTGCAATTTATAAGTCTTCATGTTATGCCCCCAAAGAAATAAAGTCCGGCGCTTCTTTCTGATATAATTCTACTCGGTGAATGGCAATTACCGGTTCCTCTTCTATTCCCAAATAACGATACAAAGCCGAAAATACCAATTCCGGTTTTATATTGTCGTTGCTACCGGTAGATACCTGAAGAACGAAAACAGGATCCGTTGCTTCACAGCAAAATTCATCATTTTTAATATCTACTTTTAAGTCCTGATAAAAAATTCTATCTTCAAAGGTGCTTCCGCGAAAATCAAAAATGAAAGGTTTCAAATCCACTTCTTTTTCACCTTTTTTGGTTTTTTTCACCACCAAAATCTCACTTTGATCTTCATAAAAGCTTTTAACGGATGCAGCTATGTCCACATCCTTCAAAAGATTGGAATTCTTTTTTAAATAAATCACATATTTGGCACAGGTAACTGCAGCCATGGCTTTTTTCGTATGATCATCCAACACCGTGGCAGACAACACATCTACGCCTTCCACCATCTGCTGATTTAAGTCAAAGACCAATTTCTCCAAATCCACGTCTTGGGTCACTTCAATATCCATGTATTCTCCTTCAGAAGTAACTCCAACTCCCAAAGGCGCTGCAAAAGACATCACCGGATGAGGATTAAATCCTTCCGAATACTTCATTGGAACCTTTGCCCGTCGAAAGGCTTTTTGGAAATAACGCAACATATCCAAATGGCCAATGTATTTCATCGTATTATATTTTGAAAAACGAAGTCTGATTTTCATAATTCACCTATCTTAAACATATTCCACAATCAAAAGTTCCACATCCGCAACCGTTACACTGCATTTTACAGTTTTTGGTAACCACGCCCTCTTTGGAGCGAAGCCACTCTCTCTTCAAAAACTCTTTGGTAACACCACAGTCTATGAAATCCCAAGGGAATACTTCATCAATATCTCTTTCTCGCATAATATAGAAATCAGGATCAATCCCACATGCAGCAAAAGCATCGTCCCAGTTTTTCACATCGAAGAATTCTCCCCAAGCGTCAAAAAACTGACCGTGCTCATAGGCGTATAAAATTGCATCTCCCACTTTACGGTCTCCTCTGGCAAAAATTCCTTCCAAAACCGTAACGTCGGCATGATGCCACTGATACCGCAGGCTCTTATGATTCAACTGCTCTTTCATAGTATCATTTACCACCTTTGCCCGGTGCAAATACTCATCTTTGTCATACATTCTGGCCCATTGAAAAGGTGTAAAGGGCTTAGGAACAAAAAATGAGGTAGACATGGTAATCTGACATTTTCCGTTTCGTTGTTCCTTTGGAACAGTATCATAATATAAAGCTGCAATTTCATTTCCCAAAATTGGAATTGCCTTCATATCTTCTTCCGTTTCGGAAGGCAAGCCAAGCATAAAATAAAGTTTTACCTTATTCCATCCGCCCATAAAGGCTTTTTGCGCTCCACCTAAAATGTCCTCTACCGTAAGTCCCTTATTAATTACATTTCGCATTCTCTGGGAACCGGCTTCCGGAGCAAAGGTAACAGAGCTCTTTTTAATATCCTGAACCTTAGACATAACATCCAAGGAAAAAGCGTCAATTCGCAAAGAAGGAAGGGAAATATTTACGCCATCCTTACAGCAGTCATCAATCAAAAAGTTTACCAACTCCGGTAACTGGGTATAATCACTGGAACTTAAAGATGACAAAGAGATCTCATCATGTCCTGTGGAGGAAAGAATCTCTTTTGCATAGCCTTCCAACACCTCAAAGCTCCGTTCTCTGTTGGGACGATAAATCATACCTGCTTGGCAAAAACGGCAACCACGGATACATCCTCTTTGAATTTCCAAAACTGCACGGTCCTGTGTTGCCTGTACAAAAGGAACAATGGGTTTTGTAGGATAGGGAGAAGCATCCATATCCGTTACCACCTGTCTTAGAACCGTCTTTGGAACATCCTCATACAAAGGGAAAAATTCATCAATGGTTCCGTCTTCTTTATAGGTAACATCATATAAACTGGGAACATAAATTCCTGGGATTTGAGCAGCTTTTCTTAAAAAGCTTTCTCGGTTGAAGTTTCCGGATTTACGTTCGCTGATATACAAATCAAACAACGCATTATAACTAATTTCCCCTTCTCCAATATATAAAATATCGAAGAAGATAGCGATTGGTTCAGGATTATACACACAGGGACCACCACCAATAATAATGGGATCCTCATCCCCTCTGTCTTTGGTAAGCAAAGGAATTTGGCTCAAGTCCAAAATCTGCAAAATATTGGTATAACACATTTCATACTGAAGGGTTATTCCCAGCATATCGAAGTTTTTAATGGGATCCTGTGACTCCAATGAAAACAAAGGGATATCCTGTTCTTTCATAATCTTGTGAAGATCCGGCCAGGGAGAATATACTCGTTCACAATAAACATCCTCTCTGCGGTTCATCATTTCATACAAAATCTGAATCCCCAAATGGCTCATACCGATTTCATACACATCCGGAAAGCACATGCAAAACCGTAAATCCACATCTTCGGGATTTTTCTTTATACTATTTACTTCATTACCGATATAGCGCGCAGACTTCTCTACGGACATCAGTATTTCATCACTTAAAAATAATTTTCTCATACAATACCTTTACACAGAAAAATTCCGACCTAAAAACATAGGTCGGAATCATTATACAAAATAATCAAAGAAAACTGCAAGTTTTGCCCTAACGCTGAGCCAGTTCTCTTACAACATCTTCCCAGCTTACATCTTTTTCTGCCATCAAAACCATAAGATGATACAAAAAGTCGGAGGTTTCGTAAATCACCTCTTCGTTGTTTGGATTCTTTGCTGCAATTACGATTTCTGTAGCTTCTTCACCAACTTTTTTCAAAATCTTGTCCAAGCCTTTATCAAACAAATAGTTGGTATAGCTGCCTTCCTTTGGATGTTCTTTGCGATCTAAAATCACATTATATACATCTTCAAAAATCTTCAAAGGATTTCGTTCTACATATTCTTTTTTCACAATTTCATTGAAGAAACAACTAGGAGCCCCGGTATGACAAGCAATGCCACCAACCTGAGAAACCTTAGCCAACAAAGTATCATAGTCACAATCTGCTGTAAGGGATTTTACATACTGCGTATGGCCGGAAGTCATTCCTTTCACCCAAAGTTCTCTTCTAGAACGGCTGTAATAGGTCATCTTACCGCTACGAATGGTGTTGTTAAAGCTCTCTTCGTTCATGTAAGCCATCATAAGCACTTCATCGGTACGATAATCCTGAACAATACAAGGAACCAATCCATCAGAATTTGTTTTCAAATCCTTCCAGGTAAGCTTTGGAGCAAAGTTATCCATTAAAATCCCTCTTTCAGAAAGAGTGGTCTTAATGCTCATAATGTCCGTATCTGTGTTGTTAATAAAATCACCATAAATACCACGGATTTTTTCGGAAGAAAGCACTTTGTAAATCTCTTCCACATCCTCCTCATCCTGAACCAAGATGTAAGGAACATCTGTAAGATTTTCCAAACCAAGGACCAATTCCTTATTCATAACCACAAGTTCATGAATATAAGAAGATAAAACCTTTCCGTTTTTAAAGACAAAATCCAAAGTATTGATGGATACTAAAATCTTTTCCTGACCAAAGCGCTTTGCTGCTTCCACAAACAACTCTGCTGTTTCCGGTTTGGATCCGTTTAAAACAACTTCGATACATCCGGCATACAAAAACTTTTTCACATCTTCCAAACGCTTGATATTTCCACCACCACAGGTTTTTACATCAATCGTACGGTTAATCTCACGAATGGCGAGAATGTTTTTCTCGTGCTCTTCATCGTCGTTAGATAAATCAATACAGATAATCTTATCAATTCCACTGTCATCATACATCTGAGCCAATTCTACAACATCAACACCGGGCTCTGTATCGTGCAATCCTTTTACTGCCATTCCATCTTTGATATAAATGGTGGCAACCATATTTTTATGTTCCATTGTTAACTCCTATTTACAAACTCCCTTTCGTGGATAATAAATCCGTTATTCTGGGATCTTTTAATGTAGCCTCGTCCAAAGCTTTTGCAAAAGCTTTAAACATAGCTTCAATCATGTGATGGGCATTGGAACCATCCAACACTTTTAAGTGAATGTTCATGCCTGCCGTATAAGAAATCGCATAGAAAAATTCTTTCACCATCTCTGTATCAAAGTAGCCCACTCTTTCCACATCAAAAGATGCATCAAAGTTTAAATAAGGTCTACCAGATAAATCAATGGCACAAAGTACCAAAGTCTCGTCCATAGGAAGCATAAGGCTGCCGTAGCGCTTAATGCCGATTTTATCACCCAATGCCTTTCGAATTGCTGACCCTAAAACAATCCCGCAATCTTCAATGGTATGATGACAATCCACCACCAAATCCCCTTTGCAGGTAAGCTTTAAATCAAACAAACCGTGGCGAGCAAATCCTTCCAACATATGGTCAAAAAAACCGATTCCTGTATTTACCTCAGCGGATCCTGTTCCGTCTAAGTTTAACTCACAAAAAATATCGGTTTCTTTTGTCTTTCTCGTGATTGTTGCTGTTCTTACTTCAGACATAATCCCCTCACATTAATCATTCTCAAATCTAACTTTAATCGAATTTGCGTGAGCAGTCAACTGTTCACAGGTAGCAAATTGCTCGATATCTTTATGCACTTCTTTTAAAGCTTCTCTTGAGTAGGAAATTACAGAAGATTTCTTGATAAAGTCATCTGTTCCCAAAGCTGAGAAGAATCTGGCCGTGCCATTGGTAGGAAGTACATGGTTGGGTCCTGCAAAATAATCTCCTAAAGGTTCTGATGAATATTCGCCCAAGAAAATCGCTCCGGCATGCTTAATCTTTGTCATGGTTTCAAAAGGATTTGCAGTCACAATTTCCAAGTGCTCAGAAGCGATGGCATTGGTGGCATCAATGGCATCTTCCATAGAATCTGCCACTAAAATATAACCATAGTTGTCCAAGGATTTTTGAATGATATCTCTACGGGACAACACCTTTAAATATCCTTCAATTTCTTCTGAAACCTTTTCTGCCACTTCCTTTGACGTTGTAATCAAAATTGCAGAAGCCAATTCATCATGTTCTGCCTGAGACAAAAGATCTGCAGCAACAAAATGAGGATTTGCGGTTTCATCACAAAGGACTAAAATCTCGGAAGGTCCGGCAATGGAATCAATACTTACATATCCAAATACCGCCTTTTTTGCAAGGGCAACATAAATGTTTCCGGGGCCTACAATTTTGTCCACCTTCTGAATGGATTCCGTACCAAAAGCCATCGCTGCAATAGCCTGAGCTCCACCAACTTTATAGATTACATCTGCTCCTGCCTCTTTTGCAGCAACCAAAGTTGAGGGGCAAATCTTACCATCTTTATCCGGAGGAGTACACATATAAATATGCTCCACTCCAGCCACCTTTGCAGGTACAATATTCATTAATACAGAGGATGGATAGACTGCCTTTCCACCGGGAACATAAACCCCCACGTTTTCCAAAGGAGTCACCTTTTGTCCTAAAATAATTCCTCTGTTATCACTTTCAAACCAACTGTTTTGCAACTGTTTTTCATGGAAGGATCGAATATTAACAAGGGATTTTCTGATTACATCCAATAATGAAGGATCAACATTTTCATAGGCTTCTTTAATTTCATCCTCAGTTACCACCAAAGTCTCAGGCGTAACCGTTGCCTTATCAAACTTCAATGTATAATCAAATACCGCTGCATCCTTTTCTTCTCTAACCCGCTCCACAATTTCTTTTACACTGGATTCATAGGCCGTGTAGTTTGCCGGTGAACGCTTTAAAAGCTGTGATAATAAGTCTTTTGTGGATTCTTTTGTCAATGTCTGTATTCTCATTTATTTTTCCTCTAACACCTTTTTTAAATCTGTAATGATTTTTGTAATCCGTTCATTTTCCATTTTCATGGAAACCTGATTTACAATTACTCTCGCGGACAAAGGGCAAACCTCTTCCAAAACCACAAGTCCGTTTTCCTTTAATGTACTTCCGGTTTCTACAATATCCACGATTACTTCGGATAAGCCCACAATAGGAGCCAACTCAATAGAACCGTTTAGCTTTATGATATCAATGGTCTGACCTTTTCGGTTATAAAAATAGTTTTTTGCGATTCGGGGATACTTGGTCGCAACACGAATCAGTTCTTGATTATTCAGATACTCCTGAGCTTCCTTTGGACCACATACACACATACGGCATTTTCCAAAGCCCAAATCCAATACTTCATAAACGTTTCTGGCTTCCTCCAAAATCGTATCTTCCCCAACAATACCAATATCCGCAGCACCATATTCCACATAGGTAGGAACATCCGGTCCCTTGGATAAAAAGAATCGAATTTTGTATTCTTCATTTACAAAAATAAGTTTTCTGGAATTTTTATCTTTCATTTCCTCGCAGGTAATGCCAATGGCTTCAAAAATCTCCATGGCACTTTTTGCAAGTCGTCCCTTTCCCAAGGCAACAGTTAAATAACGATCTTCACCCATAGTTTAATCCTCAACAACTTCTATATAATAATCCTGATATAAGTCTTTATACTTTTCTACATCAGACTCATCTGAAATACGAATCATCTGAACCACTTTTCCATAGTCTCTGTAGGTTTTTGCCTTTGCAATTGCTTTCAGACGATTTTCCTTTGTATAAAGAAGAATATCCTTATTCTTTTCAATGGGGATTTTGATTTTTTGACGATCGATGGCCAACTGCAACTGATCAACCAAAACCGCAAATCCAATGGCCGGTGCATCTTTTCCAAAATTGGAAAGTAAATTGTTGTAACGACCACCCTTTACAATGGGCTCACCAGAACCGTAGGTATATCCGGAGAAAATTACGCCGGTGTAATACTGGTACTGGGAAACCAATCCCATTTCAAAGGAAATATAGTCGCTAACACCATAGGCTTCCAAAAGATCATATAATTTTTCAAAGTAAACAAATACGTCATAGACCTTTGGATAGGATTTTGCTTTTTCACTAAAATCGTTCCACTCTTTTGGAGAAGAATAAAACTGTTTTAAAATAGAAAACAAACTGCGAAGTTTATCATCCATTTCTCTGGCTTCAATAAATTCGTCCACGCCAAAGAAATTCTTGTTTAAAATCAGCTCAATCAGTTCTTCCACCTCATCATCACTAAAGCCGGCTTCTTCCACCAAACCTTTGAAAATAGAGGCATGACCAATAGAAATCTTAAAGTCATTTAATCCAACGGCGGATAAACAATTACAAGCCATGGTAATGATTTCCGCATCTGCATCCAGATTGTCCGGTCCAATCAGCTCCGCTCCTAACTGGGTAGTCTCCTTTAACCGGCCCTGATAATTGGAATTATTTAAAAATACATTACCGGAATAGGACAAACGAATGGGTGCATAATTTTTACCGGTAAAATACTTAGCAGCCGCTCTTGCCACTGAAGGGGTAAAGTCCGGACGAAGTACCAACGTATTTCCCTCTCTGTCAAAAAACTTATACAAATCTTTTGCAGAAATCGTTCCTATTTCCTTTCCGAAAATATCAAAGAACTCAAAGGTAGGTGTCTGAATGTTTTCGTATCCGAAGGATTTGATAATATCCAACATTTCCTTTTCCAAATAATGACGCTTTTTGAATTCTTCACTGTATATATCCCGAACACCCTCCGGGGTATGCAATAGTTTATTCATAATCTTTCCTCTTTATATTGTAATAATTCTTATTTCACTTTAGTCTGCTAATGTGCTAACAGATGAAACTTATTATATTTAATTCTATACACGATGTCAAGTCTAACGATGATCCAAATCTTTTTGAATCATATCCAAATAAGGCACCGGCAAATTCGGTTGAAAATCAAAGAAAAACTCCGGATCCAGTTCGTCGGTACGAAAGCTTTTTCTTCCTCCGCTTTTTCCTCTTTTCCAAAATGCTTTGGCTTCCTCATAGGATAAATAGTAATACTTTTCCATTGCAGAAAAATAGATCAAAAAGAAGGCAATCCCCTCCTGCTTTTCAAAGGCCTCCATAAAATCCATCTGATGTTGATGAATGTTTTGCAAAGGAAAGGTCAACGTATTACACTCCTTTGCATCAAAACATACAGGAATCCCCTGAACCACTCCGATATAATCTACGGTACTTTTTTGATCAAAGTAAGCCAAGGTTATGTGGCGAGTAGTCTGGTCAATATTTACAGGAGTAATAGGGGTTGGAATCTTTTGAATCAACGCCAAACCATGTTCCCGATAGGTTTCATTTGTTTGATTGATAAAATCTTCTAAGGTGGATCCTCTTAATCCACGGGATTTCCAAGTAGGCATATCTTTTTCCTTCTATATGAGTTTCGAAAATTCCAAAGGTTCTTCGGCAACAATATCTCCCACCATGGGCAAAGCAATTTCGTATGCATGCAACATTTGGGAGGAAATACCATAAGTCTCTTTTATTCGGCGATTTAAAGACTCATCACCGTATTTATAGTCTCCCAACACCGGATGGCCTATAAAAGACAGATGTGCTCGAATCTGATGGGTTCTTCCGGTGTATAAACGAACCTCCAGCAAGGTCATATCATCCTTATGCTTCAAAGGTTTGATTCCTGTAACAATCTCTTTTGAATTCCAAGTCTCTTCATTGGAAACAAATACCTTGTTTTCCTTTTCCTCCTTCACCAAATAGTCCTTTAACAGCATTTCTTTATCAATAACACCCTTGCAGATACAGTGATAAATCTTTGGAGTATCTTTTTCTTTGATTGCTTGGGATAAAAATTGAGCACCTTTTAAGGTTTTGGCGCACAAAACAATCCCTGTGGTGTTTCGGTCCAAACGATTCATCACAGAGGGACGAAACAAATGGAGGCTCTCTTTGGAAATCTCCCCCTTTTTATATAAGTAGCCCAAAAGGTATTCGTTTAAGGATACATCCTTTTGCGTAGCTTTTTGTGAAAGAAGATTCTTGGGCTTATTTACTGCCAATATATCCTTATCTTCGTAAATTACCACAAAGCGTTTTTCTAAATCATCTGGGACAAAAACCTTAAATGAAGTATCTTCTTTGCCCATCATCTTTAAAAAGGTTTCTTCGGAAAAAAAGACTTTGATAACATCCTTGTTTTTTAAAATTTCATTTCCTGTGGCCTTTTTTCCGTTTAGTACAATATTCTTTTTTCTAAGCATCTTATATAAGAAACCGGAGGATGCTTCCTTAAAATACTTTTTTAAAAACTTATCAAACCTCTGGTTTTCTGATGCAGTATCAATAATTATTTCTCTCATAATTCCAAAAAAATCCGGAAGCAAATGCCTCCGGATCAATATTATTCTTTATTAAAGAAGGATTCCGGAATGTTTAAAACTGCCTGAGCTTCTTCTGATGTTGTTCCGGTAACCTCTGTCTTTTTCGTTTCTTCTACTTTTGGTTCCTGACGAGTAGGATTCTGTACTCTTTCCGGTGCCTTTTGTGTTACCGGTTTGGGACTTTCCTTGGGAACCTCTGTCTCTGGAGCCAATTCTGTACGATTCGCAACAACCACATCCAAATAACCCTGCATGGTCTTTAAGTACTGCTCGTTTCGGCTTCTGGTTGTATCAATGGAACTGGTGAGTACATCCTGAATGCTCTTTAAAAGTTGATCGGTATAAGCAATGGCACCTGTACGGATATCATTGGCATCCTTGGTAGCTGCATCCAGCATTTCCTGGGCCTGCTTAGTAGCAATCATAACCACTTCATTTGCCTGAGCGTAGGCCTGTTGCATAATCTGATGCTCTGAAACCAATTCATTTGTAGTAATCTGAGCTTCTGCAATAATCTGGTCTGCTTTTGCTCTCGCATCAGCTAAAATCGCTTCTTTATTACTGATAATCTTTTGATATCTGCGAATTTCTTCCGGTGTCTTGGTTCGAAGTTCTTCTAATAAATTTTCGATATCATCTCGATTTACAGTAATCTTCGAATCAGAAAAAATAGATGACGGTTTGCAGCTGTCAATATATTCTTCAAGCTCATCAATAATGTCTTCAATTGCACTTGCCATAAAAAAATCTCTCCTTATCTACTTCTTGTATTTCTCTACTATAAGAGGAATGATTTCTTCCGGAACAAATTTTGAAATATCTCCCCCGTAAGATGCAAATTCACGAACCACACTGGAACTTAAATAAGCGTAATTCAGTGAAGTTGTTAAAAATACAGTGTCCAACTTAGGATTTTCAACGTGATTGGTCTGCGCAATTTGGATTTCATACTCAAAATCTGTTACCGCACGAAGACCACGAATAATAATATTCGCATCTACCTGATCGGCAAAATCCACCAACAATCCTTCAAAGGACATCACCTTAACATTTGCATAATTCTTCGTCAAATCTCTAATAATCGTAACACGTTCATCTACAGAAAACAACGAATTTTTTTGACTGTTGTTTAATACTGCCACTATGATTTCATCAAACATTTTAGACGAACGTTCAATAATATCCATATGGCCAAAGGTAATGGGATCAAAGCTTCCCGGATAAATAGCTCGTTTCATTTTTAGCTCCTCAAGAACACATGCTTGTTTGTTTTGTAAACCTTTTCTTTTATGATTTCAAATCCCAAATCAGTAACAAAAGAAAAGTCTCTGTCTTTGTCTGCCTCAATAATGATCTGTCCTTCTTCATCCAAAACATGATGTTCTTTAATAGAACTAAGAACTTCTTTTTCTATTTCCAAGGCATAAGGCGGATCCATAAAAATAATATCATAGGGACCACCTAAAAAAGGAAGTGCGGATATTACATCTTTTTTCAGCACTGTAGCGTTTTCACCAAGCTTGGTTTTTGCAAGGTTTTTTTCGATAATATCCACTGCCTTTTTGTTCTTTTCAATAAAGGTCGCTTCCGCTGCACCACGGCTCAAAGCCTCAATACCGATTTGTCCGCTTCCAGCAAACAAATCCAAAAAACGACAATCATAAATATAGTTTTGTAATAGATTAAATAAGGTTTCTTTTACCCGATCTGTCGTAGGTCTGGTTTCCAATCCATCTAAGGTCATAAGAGGAACGGAACGGGCCTCTCCGGCAATTACTCGCAACATATTAACTACCTCAGTTATTCATACATTCCAGTAAGAATTCAAATGCTCTATCAACGGCTGCCTTGCGAATCTCAGTACGGCTACCGGAATAATTACATTTTTCTACGGTCACCTTGTCTTTATACTTACAACTTAAATAAACCAAGCCCACCGGTTTTTCCGGGGTGCCACCATCCGGTCCTGCAATTCCGGTACTACAAATACAAACATCCGCCTGGGTTTGACGATACAAGCCCTGGGCCATGGCATAGGCACATTCTTCGCTTACGGCACCGTATTGATTTAAAATATCCCAATCCACAAAAAGATTTTTGTGTTTCGCTTCATTTGCATAGGTAACATATCCCTCGTCAAAAAAAGCGGAAACCCCGGGAACATCCACAATGGTAGAGGCAATCATTCCTCCGGTACAGGATTCCGCGGTGGCGATTTTTAAATTCTTTTCTTTTAAAAGAGATACTACCTCAAATACATCAGCCATTATTTTTGTTCTTTCAATACATCCTTGTTTTTTGCAACATAATCAATCAATGAAATAACGGTAAGTGCCAAAGCAATGTACATTAAAATATCACCGATTAAAGTTAAAACAGTATTGTTTATAGCCACAATCATTACAATGACCATTGCCATCTGAAATACGGTTTTAAACTTACCCCAGTAACTAGCTGCAATTACAATTCCGTTATCGGATGCAATCAAACGGAATCCGGAAATAATAAACTCTCTGGCTATAATGACAATACATACCCAAGCAGGTAACTGATTTAACTCTACAAGGCAAATCATCGCAGAGCAAACCAATAATTTGTCCGCCAAAGGGTCCATAAACTTACCAAAGTTTGTAACAAGATTGTACTTTCTTGCAATCTTTCCGTCTAACATATCTGTAAGACTGGCAACAATAAAAATAGCGTCAGCTACAATTCGAAATGTGAAATTGTTTGGCTGAAGTAATAATGCAATTACAAAAAATGGAATTAAAATTACACGAAAAATTGTGAGTTTGTTAGGTAAATTCATTCTGCTATCTCTCCTATCAAATCATAGTCTTTAAACCCGGTAACCAAAACATCCAAAATATCGCCACTCATTAGTTCATGGGTGGTTTCAATAAAGATATTGCCATCCACATCCGGTGCATCACCATAGGTTCTGGCAACATACACATCATCTTCAATTTTCCCTTCTACAAAGCAGGAAATCTTTTGTCCAATCAAGGCATTGTTTCTTTCAAAGACAATTTTTTGTTGAAGTTCCATGACTTCATCTCGCCATTGATCTTTTTGTTCGTCTGCAACCTGATCTTCAAATCCTGCAGCAGGGGTACCTTCTTCTCTGGAATAAGAAAAACATCCCAAACGATCAAATTTGATTTCTTCCACAAAGGACATCAACTCTTCGTGATGGCTTTGGGTTTCACCGGGGAACCCGCAAATCAATGTAGTTCGAAGACAAATATCAGGAATTCTCTTCCTTAATAAGGCGATTTTTTCAACAATATCCTCTTTTGAAGTACGACGTCCCATTCTCTTTAGAATGTCATCGCTGCAATGCTGAATCGGCATATCAATATAATGACAAATCTTTGGATTGGAAGCCATCATATCAATCAATTCTTCATCAATTTCTTCGGGATAACAATATAACAAACGAATCCACTGGATTCCTTCAATTTGAGAAAGCTTTTCCAATAACAGAGGAAGGGATTTTTTACCATACAAATCAATACCGTAAAGGGTTACTTCCTGGGCTACAAGATTGATTTCTTTCATCCCCTGATTTGCAAGGTTTTTCGCCTCTTCTAATAATTCTTCCATGGGAACGCTTCGATATTCACCACGAATAGATGGAATAATGCAATAGGTACAATGCTTGTTACATCCTTCCGCAATTTTTAAATAAGTGGAAGGAATAATACCTGTTACAAATCTTCCTTTTTCATTGGAAGGTAAGGAGGAAAAGTCTTTTTTCACAACTTCTTTATCTCCCGCCAAAGCTTTTTCCAAAACAAAAAGGAGTTCATCATAGGAATTTGTTCCAACAATACCGTCCACTTCCGGTAAATCCTTTAAGACTTCATCAGTAAAACGCTGTCCCAAGCAGCCGGCCAAAAGCAAAGCTTTCAGATGACCGGACTCTTTCAAAGCACCAAGTTCAATAATGGTATTGATACTTTCCTCCAGTGCGTCCTGAATAAAGCAGCAACTGTTAACCACAATCACATCTGCATCTTCCGGTTCTGAAACAATGGTATATCCGGCATCAGCCAGCATAGCCATCATGTGTTCGGTATCAACAAAATTTTTGTCACATCCCAAAGAAACAAAACAAGCTTTCATTATGCTTCCTCTGTTTCCTCTTCTTCAGCTTCTTCCATAGCTTTCTTTTCCAAAGCTTTTCTTTCCTTGTAAGCAGCTAATTCAGCATCTTTTTCTTCTACTTCATCAGCTGTTAAAATCTTTAATTTACCTTCGTATAACTCTTCTACAGCAATAGAAAGAGGCTTCTTTCCTTCTGCATTATCAATATAAGGTTCATCACCTGCAACAATCTGACGTGCTCTTTTTGCAGTAGCACAAACGATACTGTAACGGCTGTTAACAACAGGTTCTTCACCTACCAAAGCAGTATCCTCATTTACAACTTTCATTAACTCAACATAAGATGGATGTATCATTTTATTATTCTCCTTTCGAAAACATCTTTAACTCTTTTTGAATAATTTCTATATTAGAAAGATTTCTGGATGCACGATAGCGTTCTGCCTGAATGGTATTATGAACACGTTTCACGCATGCAGATAAATCATCATTCACAACCAAATAATCATATTTGTCCATTAAGTAAGACTGATCATAAGCAATGGATAATCTCTGCTCAATCACTTCCTTGGTTTCGGTAGCTCTACCAACCAAACGCTCTTTTAAAGAGGTTGCATCGGGAGGAGTTACAAACAAAAGCAATGCCTCAGGATAAATCTTCTTTACCTGAAGAGCTCCGTCGATTTCGATTTCCAAAACCACGTCTTTTCCCTGGTTTACCAAGGATTCCACATATTCCTTTGGTGTGCCGTAGTAATTACCGTTAAACTCGGTATACTCCAAAAGCTCGCCATTTTTGATCATCTCTTCAAACTCTTCTCTGGTTTTAAAGAAATAATCCCTTCCATCCTTTTCTCCGGTACGCATCTGTCTGGATGTGGCCGAAATGGATAGATAATACTCATCTTTGTGATGTTTTAACAAGTGTTTCATAATGGTTCCTTTACCGGCACCGGAAAAACCTGATAAAACAATTACCAAACCTTTACTAAAATCCATGATTACCTCTTACTCTAAATTTTGTATTTGTTCTCTGATTTTTTCAATCAAAGTCTTTAACTCAATACCGAGATCCGCAATGGTAACATCGGTAGATTTTGACAAAATTGTATTGGACTCTCTGTTCATTTCCTGAGCCAAGAAATCCATTTTACGGCCAACTTCATCTTTGTGAAGGAGGGTATCCTTTCCTTCTTTTACATGGCTTTTCAAACGAACGATTTCCTCGTCTACACAAATCTTATCTGCAAACAATACCACTTCCGCAGCAATTCGTGCTTCATCAATCTGATTATTCTCAATCAAATCCTTGGTCTTTGTAAGCAAACGAGCCTTGTATTCTTCAATAATTTCAGGAGAGCGCTCTTCCACTTTAGATACCAAAGCATCCATATCGTCAAGTTTTGCAACCAAATCTGTAACGAGACGTTGACCTTCCTGATTACGATTCTTCACAAATTCATCCAAAGCTCCATTGAAGGCTTCCGTTAAAAGTTTTGAAAGTTCTTCCTGATCTTCTTCTTTTGCTTCTTCCATAAACACATTGGGAAACTTTGCAAGTAATCCAATGGAAATATTGTCTGTCAGTCCAAACTGATCTTTCAGTTGAAGTAAACCGTCATAATACTTCTGAGCCACTTCCGGATGGTAAGTAACTTCCATATTTCCATCCACGGTTTCCTCAAAGCTTACATAAGCATCAACCTTTCCTCTGGAAATACGGTTTTTAATGATGTTTCTGGCATCATTTTCAAAGAATGTAAACTTACGGGGAAGTTTCAGATTCATATCCAAAAATCGATGGTTTACCGACTTGATTTCAACTACAATCTTCAATGAGTTTGACACCACTTCATAGTGGCCAAACCCGGTCATACTACTAGCCATATTGCCTCCAATTATATTTAAAATGTGTCAATTTTGGGCACAAATATTCACAATATTTGTATTATAGTAAACTTTCTCTTTCCTTGTCAAATTTTTCTTGCCTTTACAATTAGCGCGAAGCCTTGTAAAATAAGGGCTGCACGAATTTTAAAATTTATTTTTGGAGATAGAAAAATGTCAATTGACGGAATTTGTTTACACGCATTAACTCATGAATTGGATCAAACCTTATCCGGTAGTCATATTAAAAAAATAGCTCAGCCGGAAAAGGAAGAATTGATTATTACCGCATCGAAGGACCGAACCACCTATCGATTGTTGATATCCGCTCTTCCTTCTCTTCCCGTAATCTATTTGACTTCGGAAAACAAAGAAAGCCCTATGACTGCACCTAATTTTTGCATGTTACTGCGAAAATATATTAATAGTGGAAAAATTGCTTCCATTTCACAGGTTGGTATGGAGCGTGTGATAGATATAGAAATCGAACATTTAAATGAATTGGGAGACCCTGCAAAAAAACACCTTTATGTGGAAATCATGGGAAAACACTCCAATATTATTCTCTGTGATGAAAACAACACCATCCTTGACAGTATCAAACATGTCAGCGCCGCTGTTTCATCCGTTCGTGAAGTGCTTCCCAACAGGGATTATTTCATTCCCACCCAGGCGGACCACTATAACTGTTTTGATATCACAAAGGAAACGTTTTACAACGACCTTTTAAAACGTCCTAATTCTCTTAAGAAAATGATTCTTTCATCCTTAACAGGATTTGGCCCGGTTATGGCGGAAGAACTGTGTTTCAGAAGTGATTTGGATTCCGATGCTTCTGTCTTATCCTTAAGTGACTGGCAAAAAGACACCCTTTACCAAAACTTTTTAACCTTAAAGGATGCTCTTTCAAACAACACCTATCATCCTGTAGTGATTACAGATTCAAGCACCCAAAAACCAGTGGAAGTCTATCCCTTTGAGCTTCAAATCTACAAGGATAAAACTTCTACCCCTTATCCTTCCATCTCCAATGCGTTGGAAGCGTTTTACGCAACAAAGAATCTGAAAAACAATATGGACCAAAAGTCTCAGGATTTAAGAAAACAGATTAATATTTTGTTGGAACGAAATGTTAAGAAATTGAATATACAAAACAAACAATTACAAGACACCCAATCCATGGATAAATTCCAGCTTTATGGAGAACTGTTAACCGCCAACGCTTATCAACTAGAAGCCGGTCAAAAAAAGGTGACGGTATTCAACTATTACACCAACGAAGAAATCACCATTCCCGTTGACGAGACCTTATCCATTATGGAAAATGCCAACAAATTCTACGGAAAATACAATAAGCTGAAGCGTACCAAAGAGGCGTTAAATACCTATTTGGAAGAAACAAAAAAATCCATAGAGCATTTGAATCTCATTCTCTCTGCTCTTTCCATTGCGGAAAACGAGGGGGATTTGCAAATGATTCGTCAGGAGCTCTACGAATACGGATTTACCAAAAAGCGTCCCCAGACGAAAAAAGGACAAACCAAAAAAACCAAGCCACTGCATTTTATTACTGATGACGGCTATCATATTTACGTTGGAAAAAACAATTATCAAAACGAAGAAGTCACCTTTAAAATCGCTACTGGAAACGACTGGTGGTTCCACTCAAAAACCATACCCGGATCACATGTAATCGTTAAAGCAAACAACGAAGAATTGCCAGATCACATCTTTGAGGTTGCAGCTTCTTTGGCAGGCTACTACTCAAATGGCAGAGACCAGGACAAAATTGAAATCGATTATACACAGAAAAAACAACTAAAAAAAGTGGCAGGTGCCGCACCGGGGTACGTCATCTACCACACCAACTATTCCATCACGGTACGTCCATCCAAAAATGGTGTATCCGAGTTGAAATAGAACGTATCTCCCGGATTTCTCTCGGACAGATATTCAGTATAAAAAGTGCAAAAAGGGGATGTGACCTATTTCCCTCCGCACCGTCTCCACTTTCTGCATCTAGTCTAGCATCCGTAGTGCTCACTCCTAAAGTCGTGAGCTTAACGGCTGCGCGACGGATATTCCGAAAGTTCCGCGGTGTCTGTCGGGAAAGAGGCACATCCCCTTTTTTGCATATTTTTTTAAAATAATTATTCTGTCCGAGAGGAATCCGGAATAAACACTATCGAATCAACTCGGTAAGACCAACTTTTTTATGAACCTTACGTAAGGTCTTGTTTGAGAAATAATAAGCTTTTTCATCATTTTCTTTGATACACTTATCAATGAATGATTTTTCTTTCATAAGCTCATCATAACGTTTATGTAAAGGTTCCAATTCTGTGGCAACTGCTTCTCCTACTGCCATCTTGAAATCTCCGTAACCTTTACCGTCAAATTCCTTTTCAATCTCTTCATAGGTCTTTCCGGTAACACAACGATAAATACTCATAAGATTGGATACGCCGGGCTTTTCTTCTTCATCGAAACGAACAACGGTATCAGAATCGGTAACCGCACGTTTAAATTTGCGAATAATGGTATCCTTATCATCCAAAAGCAAAATGGTTGCATTGGGATTTTCATCGGATTTTGACATCTTTTTCGTAGGCTCCTGCAATGACATAATCTTTGCGCCAGCCTTTGCAATATAAGGTTCGGGAATGGTAAACACATCGCCGTAAAGATTGTTAAAACGTTCTGCAATATCTCTGGTGATTTCCAAATGCTGCATCTGATCTGCACCAACGGGAACCACGTCAGCCTGATACAATAAAATATCTGCAGCCATTAATACAGGGTAAGTAAACAAACCTGCATTGATATTGTCCGCATGCTTTGCTGACTTATCCTTGAACTGAGTCATTCTGTTTAATTCCCCCATATAGGTAAAGCAGTTTAAAATCCATGCCAACTGAGCGTGGGTAGGTACATGTGACTGATAATACACACAGTTTTTCTCAGGATCCAATCCGGCAGCTACATAAAGAGCATACAAAGAACGTGCATTTTTACGGAACTCCGCAGGATTCTGACGAACAGTCAAACTGTGCAAATCCATTACACCAAAAAAGCACTCATATTCTTCATACATATTTACCCAGTTCTTCAAAGCTCCCAAATAGTTTCCCAAAGTCAAGGTATTGGTTGCCTGCATTCCACTGTATAAAATCTTTTTTTCTTTTTCCATAATAAACCTCGCAATTATTTTTTATTGTGTAATATATTTTTTCTGATATATAAAAACGTTTCTTTTTCACCTTTTTCAGCCAACATAGTAAGCATTTCTTCCAAAAGCTTTGCCGTCTTGGGATGAATCATATAATGGTCAAAACTCTTTTCGTAATATTCCAAAGGGCTTCGATCCGTATAAGCATCTTTTTGGTAGGTTTTGCTGGCAGCAATTCGATCCGCAAACATTTCGCAAACATATTTTACCGGCATTTCCATTCCACCCATGGGAGAGCCCTCCCCTTCCAAGGTATAATCAATCCAGTATTCCAAGTGATGTTTGTTTCTGCCTTTGTGATGCAACCAAGCCAAGGAAACTCCATTGGCTTCTCTTTCTGCATTGTTGGGGCTTCGATCTCCCTGGAAGTATTTCACTCCAACCCAAAACTCCGTAGGGGAATACTTGGACATATCATGTAAAATACCCTGTTTGTAAAGTCCCATTTGAAAGCAATGACGCATCACCAAACGTTTGTGGTGATTTATGGTGGTGAAGTGACCCCAAAAGTTACTCATTTGGCAGTCTCCTTTCCAACTAAAATTGTCACAGTTCCTCCCGGTACCTCAACCTTTGTCTGGTCTTCTAAAGGTGTATCTTCGGGACTAAAATGATCAAATGCTGTATTGGTTACAAAATACCATTTTTTATTACCCGGAAGCTTGGGAGCTGCAAACTCTTCTTTATCGTAGTAAAAATTAAATAACAGCAATACATCTTCCTTGTTTTCGGAAGTAGAATACTGTCCGTTGTACAATATTCCTATGGCCTTTTTTTCAGCACCAATGCCCATCATCCAAGGTTCTTTTCCGTGATAAGACAAATCCGGCATTCCCGTATGCTTATAATCATTCATATGCATAGGAATCGGCATGGATAACACACTGTGCGCCTTTCGAAAGGCAATCACTTCTTTTATATAATTCCGAAAATCTTTGGATGATTTCCGGTCAAAAAACAAGGACCAGCCTATTTCATTATCCTGACAATAGGGATTGTTATTTCCGTAATTGGTATTATTTACTTCATCCCCGGCCAAAATCATGGGAACCCCCTGGGATAAAAGTGCGGTGGTTAGGGCACATCTTGCATTCATCAAACGAATCTTTTGAATGCTTCTCTTTTTGGTCTCCCCTTCTACACCGTGGTTGTGACTGCAGTTGTAATTGCTGCCGTCTGTATTGTCTTCCCCATTGTCAAAGTTGTGCTTTTCACCGTATGAATATACATCCCAAAGGCAAAAGCCCGTATTGGATGCGGCATAGTTCACAAAGCCAAAATGTTCTCCTTGGCGACGCATCTGATCTGCAAAATCACAAATATTTCCATCCATATGATGCTGCAGACGACGAAGGGGATAAAAAAAATCATCATTGCAGACAAACAAATGCTTTTCATCTTCTTCTCCCAGCAGAACTTCCTGGGTAAATCCGTCATAAAAAATCTTTGTATCCGCAAAATAAGGATTATGAACCACAGCCTCTACAGGAAGGGCTGCCCCTAAGAGATGGAATCCATCCATATGATACTCTTCCATCCAATAAGTCAACACATCCACCATAAATTCAGGTGAAGTGTTTTCATCAAAGGAAATTTCCATAATGATTTCCATATGATTTTTGTGAATGGCATCCACCATTTCTTTCATGTGGAAAGAAACGTCTTTTCCTCCGAAATAAGATGCCTTTGGAGCAAAGTAATTACCGGGACCATAGCCCCAATAATTTGTACCGTAAGCAGGTTCAAAGACCTCTTTTGTCTTTTGGTTTTTATCCATCACCATAGAACTTTTATATCGCATTTCCTCAAACTCATAGAGAGGAAGAAATTCCAAAGAGGTAACGCCTAGTTCCTTAAGCTCAGGAAGCAGAGAAATCAAACCTTTGTAGTTTCCCTTTTCTCCCGCTTTGCGTTTATGTTTCATAGTAAAGCCTCTCATATGAAGCTTATACATAATCATTTCCGAAGGAGGAATAAAGTGTTTATTGGGACAATTCCAAAGATAGTCGTCTTCCACAAAGCCACCATAAACTTTGTAGCCATTGTCCAAACGGAATTCATCCATCCATTTTTCACGACCTACTATGCTTTTGGCATAGTTGTCCAAAAATACTTTTCCATCACAGGACAGCAAGTAACAAAGATGATTCCACTTATAGCCGCTAACCGAAATGGAGAATACCTTTCCAATCCGATATTCACAAGGCACGGTAATGGTATGTTTTAATTCAAATGTAGTTTTATCATATAAAAGAATCTGAGATTCTTTTAACATTGGAGCAACAAAAGTGAAGGTAACTTCATTACCCTTTTTCACCGCTCCATATTCATTAAAATTTCCTTTAGTAATCTTTACTGCCATATCTTCCTCTTTTCGGCCACAATCTAGTAAATTATATCATTTTTGTCTATATCACGCTATACCAACTTGTCTTATCCTCCCAAATGAAATATAATGAGAAAAAAATTTTGGAGGTAACACCATTGAGCAAAAACGAAGAAATCTTTCCTATCGATGAAAACGATACCGATATTATGGTAACGTTGGATATGGATGACGGCAGTGAATTAGACTGTGAGATTCTTACAATCTTCGATTGCGATGACCAGGACTACATCGTTTTAATGCCCGTAGATGAAAACGGCGAACCTTTAAACGAAGAAGAAGCTTTAATTTATCGCTACTATGAAAACGAAGAAACCGGCGAGCCTTACTTGGATAACATCTCTTCTGACGAAGAATACGAGCGAGTAGGCAAGCGCTTTGATGAGATTCAGGACGAAGTTTAATTCTTCATCTCATTTATAAATCTAGAGGGTTGGTATTCTTTACCCCCTCTATTTTTTATGCAACAAATCCTTAAAGAAAACTTCGCTCTGGTTAAAGCCACATAAAACATTCTTCTCTCCTCTTCCATATCCGATTCACAAAACTTCGAAGGAACCATCCCTTCATTTACCGTAATCAAAAATACCTCATCAAACTCCAATCCCTTTGAGCCATGATAGGTGTACAAAAACACCTTAGCGTCTTCTTTATTTTTTTGACGATAAGCCTCCTTTGTTTTATAGCCTTCCAACACCTCTATCTTTTCCGTAACACTTAAGGTAGGCGGTAGGTTCATAGTCTCATTTTGAAGTAAATCACAGACTCGAAAGGCATATTCATAAAAGGATGCATCCTTTTCAAAACGGTTATACAAATATCGGTCATACCCCAATCCCTTTCGGATGTAGTTGATGCCCGCAAAAAGAGACAAATGTCTTAGGGAATCAAAAGCCAAAGGACCTTTGCAAAAATCCGACTCTCCAGTATGTTTCACCTCCAAATCATATCCCAACTTTAAACAGGTAATCAGATCCGAAAGCACAATATTTAAAATCTTATCCGAAAAGCTTTCCTTGGAAAAAAAAGGGATTTTTTGACATTCCAGCATCTGGGCCAACAGCAATGCATCGGATTTGCTGCGATATAGAATTCCCAAAGATGAAGGATTCTTTGTCTTTATGTAATTTATAATGTATTGAACCTGATCCCCTTCCTCTTGGAATTTCAGGTATTTCACATTTCCAAATCCATCCAAAAACCCTTTGCAATCCTTTTCATATCGATTTTTGTTATGACAAATAAAATGATTTGACACTTCAATGATCTGCCGAAGGCTTCGATAATTCGTATCTAATACAATCATCTTCGTATTTGGAAAATGCTTTTGAAAAGAAAGCATAATCTTAGGATTTGAGCCACGGAATCCATAAATGGACTGATCGTCATCTCCCACAGCAAAAATATTTTGTTCCTCCTTTAGCAACAGCTGAACGATTTGAAATTGGAGTTCATTAATATCCTGCATCTCATCCAATAAGATATAGTCATATCTTTTCTGCCATTTCTGCAAAATCTCCGGGCGACTTTGAAACAGTTCCAATACCAAAATCATCATGTCATCAAAATCAATCAGGTGGTGTTTTTTCTTTTTCTCCCTATAGGTTTGAAACACCTGAAAGAATCCATGCTGTAACACATTGGACTCAAACTCCTTTGGCATAATATTTTTGTTAATACAACAAGAAAACTCTTTCACCAAATCCAAAAGATTTATGGAGGCATAGGAAATTCCATGTTGGTTCAAAGCTTCTTTCAAACAAGAAATACTTTGCTGTTGTTTCAAAATATTTGATTGATGATAGGAATACTCTTCTTTCAGAATTTGAAAGAACAAAGAATGAAATGTACCAAAAAACGGCAAATTTTCATAAGAAGAAAACTCCCCAATAAAACGATCTTTCATTTCACGGGCAGCTTCATTTGTAAAGGTTAATACCAAGATATTTCCCGGTTTCACATGGTGCACCCGAATGAGATGCACCACTCTTTCCACCAGGCATTTTGTTTTTCCGGATCCGGGAGGAGCAATGGTAAGGCAAGGTCCCTTCCAATGCTCTACCGCAATCCTTTGTTTTTCATTAAGCATATATTCCTTTCCGTCTCTTCTTGCGGAATATATGGCTTTATTTACTTAATAATTCAATTCCGGCTTTAATACGGGCAATGGATTCTTCTTTTCCAAGAATTTCCATAAGCTCTGTTGCACCACCGGGAGTGTTCTGCTTTCCGGATACTGCAGTACGGATCGGCCAAAGTACATATCCGTTTTTATATTCATGGCTTGCAGCAAACTCTTTTAAAGTAGCAAACAACGCATCATTAGAATAATCATCCTGTGCTTCCAATACAGGCAATACTTCCTGTAATACAGCCAAAGATGTTTCCTCTGTGGTTTTCATCTTTTTATGAGTATACATTGCTGTGTCATATTCCGGTAATGCTTCAAAGAAATCAATGTGATCTTTGATATCCAAGAAGGTTTCAATACGAGTCTGAATCATAGAAGCAATCTTCTTCAAATCCAAATCCTTTGTAATCACTTCTTTCATGTAAGGCAATGCCATTTCATAGAAGGTATCAAAGTCCATAGCCTTCATGTATTCACCATTCATCCAACGAAGTTTTACCATATCGAAGACTGCAGGTGACTTGTTGATGTGATGATAATCAAAGGCTTTTACCAACTCTTCCAAAGACATGATTTCCTGATTGTCCGCCGGGCTCCAACCCAAAAGTGCCACAAAGTTTACAACAGCTTCTTTAATAAAGCCCTGTTCAATCAAATCTTCAAAAGAAGAATGACCAGAACGCTTTGAAAGCTTTTGATGTTCTTCATTTGTAATCAAAGGACAATGAACATAAACAGGAACATCCCAACCGAATGCTTCGTATAAACGATTGTACTTCGGTGAAGATGATAAATATTCGTTACCACGAACCACATGGGTAATTCCCATCAAATGATCGTCTACCACATTGGCAAAATTGTAGGTAGGATAACCATCGGACTTAATCAAAATCATATCATCCAATTCAGAGTTATCTACTTCAATGGTTCCATAGATTTCATCTTCAAAAGAAGTCTTTCCTTCTCTTGGATTGTTCTGACGAATTACGTAAGGCTTTCCTTCTGCAAGGTTTTTCTCAACTTCTTCTTTGGAAAGAGAAAGACAATGCTTGTCATAAATGGAAATCACCTTTCCATCCACAACTTCTGTCTTTAAAGATTCAAGACGTTTTTGATCACAGAAACAGTAATAAGCCTCACCTTTTTCAATGAGCTGCTTGGCATATTCCAAATAAATGCCTTTTTCCTGACGTTCACTCTGAACATAAGGGCCGACACCGCCGTCCTTGTCCGGACCTTCATCATGAATCAATCCGGTATCTTTCAAGGTACGGTAAATGATTTCAACAGCGCCCTCTACATAACGTTCCTGATCTGTATCTTCAATACGAAGGATGAAATCTCCTCCTTCATGTTTTGCAATCAAATAAGCATATAATGCAGTTCTTAAATTTCCTACATGCATACGTCCTGTGGGAGACGGAGCATATCTGGTTCTGATTTTCATTCTATTATCTCCTTTTTGTTTTATCCGACCTGAAATTATACCACAGTAGGTTTTTTGAGTCCACACAAACGGTCCACAGAAGTGATAATTTCTAAAATTTCAGGTACATAATAGTTGTGGATCTTCATCAAACGATCAATTTCATCTCTTTCTGATTTCACGGATTTGGTATTTTCAGAAATTTGTTGACGAATCTTTTTTCTACGTTGAACCAAATCATGGTTTACTTCATTCATTACCTCCGGATGAACCAATGCCGCAATCTGATTCAACCATATTTTTTCATCGTAAAGTTCGTATTTTTTCAGCATTCTCATAAGACGCTTTGAAAAATACTCAAAGTCATCATTATCCTGAATAAACTGCTCCTGGGCACGAACCATATCTAAATACGCGTCCCATAAATAATTTAATTCATAGGAATTGGTAATCTGATATCGTTCTTTTTCAAATTCAATTGCCTTTGTTACATTGGCATACTTCATACGAACCACGTTTAAAAGGGAAATGTTTTTATTGATTTCCCGGATTAAAGCACGATTTCGGGATGTGTTTTTAGAAAAAACAAGGAAAATAATAAATATTCCCAATGCCGCTACAAACAAAATGGTAACCAAAAAGATTCCAATATCCATTTGCACCGATGTCTGAAGCACAAAGGCTAAAATCATAAAGGAAGCAAAGGTAACTAAAATCATTACGGAGAGTCGACGAATCAATTTATTGGAGCGCAAAATTTCATCCCGCTCAATCTCACATTCATTCTTTTCCGCTTCCAACATTTTCATATTCTTTTCTACGGAAGCCTGATACTTTTCATTGCTTTGCATACGTAAAATGGTATCGGGAATCTGAGCTTCGTTTTCGGACATTAAAACAAAACGTTCTTCCGTAAGCTTTGGTTCACTGTCCTTAAAACGTTTTTTGGAGCGTTCCAAATCCTCAATGTTTTTGGCCACCAAAGCAATTTCCGCAAATTCCTTTTTAGGAAGTTTTCTAAGCTTATCAATGTCTTCCAAATAAGAGGTCAACACACGGTATTCTGCCTTTAAGGATTCAATTTCCTTGGTAGTGGAAATTATGTGTTCACAGGAATCCAAAATATAATGTTCGATTTTTTTCGGATTGTCCCAATCTTCTATTTTTTGAATCTCTGAAACTACCTTTTCAAAAGATAAATCCAGTTGTTGTTTTTTGTTTTGTTTTTTCTTAAAAAACATCTCTTATCCCCATTTACATTCTACACATGGCGTTATATTGCTTTTGAATATTCTCCACCATTTGCAGCAAATTGTTCTCATAACTTTCCTGTGAGGAAAAATCACTTCGCAGTTCATCCAAATGTCTGGAAAAATCTTGAATCTCCGCTGCTTTGCTGGCGTTTGTCACTTCTTCTTTGATTTCCGAAGCCTCTTCTTCCGATAGATTGTACTTTTGAAGGGCTCCCTCAAATTGAAGCTCATTTCGGTCACAACGTATGGCATAAAACATAGCCTTTAAGCTGTCCTGTCTGTGATTATAGGAATAGGCTTTTTCAAAATACAAAACCGCCTGTTGGAAGAAAAATAGCCTTGCATAGGCAGTTCCTAAATTGTGATATATATCTCCAATCACATAGTTGGAAAGGTCCCCTGTATCCAACAGAATATTTTCGTATTCATAAATAGCTTCTTCGATTTTATTATTCATCAAAAGTCGATCTGCACGAATCTTTTTACACTCGCCTTCACTTTTGTTCTCTATGGAAGCAATAAGTTCCATGGTTTGGCGAATTTCTGCCTGAGTCAAATAACCGCAGGAACTAAGCAACCGTCCAATAAACATGTGAAAAGGAGCATTTTCGGAAAGAAGTTCTTTTAGCTGATCCGCTACATCCTTTTCATCCAAATCCTTCCAAATCCAGTGAATCAACTCTTCTGTGGCGAAGGTCGGTCCAAACAAATAGGGATTGTGAAAAATCACATAGCTTAATTCTTCCAAAGAATAGACGTTGATTCCCATTTCATCGATATAATACGGATTCGCCGCAATGGATTTTCGACAATAAATTAATTCACCCATGTTTACTCCTGAACCATAATAGATAACTCATGTTCCCAAACCTTATTGGAGGAAGGAACGATTTCTCCGAATCCCAAATCCCGAATAATAATTCGAATATCCTTGTCGGAAACAGGTTTTGCTGTAATACGAAGTCTGGTGGTTCGGTTTTCCCGATCAGGTAAATCTTTCAATTCCAACACTTCCACTGTTGCCTGTCTCTTTTCCGGACGCTGAATCCAAAACTCAATTTCCTTTGTGCCGTCTAAAATCACTTCGCAGGAATACTCGGATTCAAACCAGTTTTCACCCGCATCCAGTAAGGAAATAAATTGCATTTCATTGTGGTTTAAAACCTTTAAGGAAAGATTCACCTTTAATTCCTGATCTCCCATAAACACAAAAGGCCAGGGTTTGTTTCCATCCTTAATATATCCGGCGTAGCAGGCACCTTTTGAAAACAAATTCTTTCCTGCAAACACTCTACGGTTATGACACATAAAGGCCAAAGACTGTTTCATCCAGTCTCCGTCAAAACCATCGCCGGTTAAGAATACGGAAGAAATATCATAGCCTTCAAAGGATGACTCCAAAATCTTTAGGAAGTTTTCATCCTTATTATCAATCAATGAACCGTAATTTGCCGGTTCCAAACGAATCAGCTGAGGTGTAGTATCCTCGTTTCTGTGTAAACGTAGTCCCGTCAACTGATTATCTTCAATGTCATAAAGCATAACATCATTATGGAAAATATCCGGACGTTGATTCAACACATAGTAATAAAAACTTTCACTACGGTCAATGAACATTACCTTTGAGGAATCCAAACCCAAACGGTTACAAACCACAGCAAACAATTCCATATATTCCATATTGATGTTTGGAACGGTAATTACCAGCTTTTCTAATTTTGCACTACCGTAATACTGTCCCGGAATCGTAAGGAGTTTCCGCAAAAAGATGATAAACAAATCCAGTGCCGGATACTCGGAGGCGTCCAGCCAAACCGTTTCTCTTCGAAGGGCTCTTTGCAAAAGCTGGTCTACGCCCACCCCTTCGTTTAACTGAACCTTTCGCTTTCCTTCACTGCCGATATACCACTGCCCCATATTATGGCGTTTTGCCAAATAAAGGGGAATTTGAAACATCTCTGAACCAACTACGGTACTGATGGTTTCCGGTTCTTCCATATTCGATTTAAAATAACTCACAAGAGCATATTTGTCGGTAATATCCAAACCGAAATACACACCTGACGCACTAAAATCCGCCACCCCTAGTTCTCCTTATCCATATCTGTACTATGCATAATTTTAAAGATATTCTTTGTGGTAACATCCAACCCATGATAGAACTTCAAATCCCGAATCAGCTCTTTTTCATTTTTGTATAAAAGATCGCTTTTGATTTGATTTAATAATCCAAATCGGGACTGCTTTTCCCGTTCTATCACTTCCTGATAGGTAATCTCAGCCTCTTCCAAAACATCACCGGTTTCATAATCAATGATTTCATAAGAAACCGTATCTCCAAAGAACAGCACAAAAGGTTTCACATAAATGCCTTCATACATTTCAGACATTCTCTCACTCTCTTTTGCACCACCATTTTGCTGGAAAGAAATGGTGAGATTTTGGTTTTTCGTATAACGATATTCCACAAACTGTTTGTCATACAAATGGTATTTAATCAAAAGATTCTCATCCATATGACGGTAAAAAGCAAAATATATATTTTTGGAAATACAATCTCGAAGTAAATAATCCAATGCCTTGTATTCCCGCTCTTCCAATTGGCTCTTGGTACATAAATACTTTAAAAGAGCAATTTTTATACTGGCATTCATCTTGCGATTTTGATCAAACATATAATAGATTCGCAAGAATATCTGCTCCGGCACTTCCTTTTCGGAAATAATGTAATGTCGGCTCCAATAGGTTAAAAAGGCCTCTACAATCATAGGACTGACACGTTTTTTGATGTAGGATTCAAAAATCTCGCCAGACTCAAATTCCACATCATCACTGTAAAGCATCTGGGTAAGAATTCTCTCTTCCAAGGCACCGGTGGTAAATCCTCTCGCCTCAGCAAAACGCCACAGAGAAACCATATCCCCTGTAGGTCCCACAAAGTATTTGCACAGATACTCGATTCCTTCGTCTGTAAACAAATACTGCTTCATCAAATAAGACAGCAAAGAAATAATAAAGTCCTCTGCCTGCTCACCGATTTCCATAATCATATAGTTACATAAACGAAGTAATGACTTTCCCGGAACCAATAATCCGTTATAAATGCCCATCATTTCAAATGCTGTTAAATAATCATCAGAAATAATCAATAAATCAATAATATGGGCAGCAGTTGATGAATCCAAATTTCGGTATTCTTTATAATCCACCAAAAACTTCACCAAAAGGTCTTCCCGCTCATGATCCCGAAGCACCTCGGAAATAAAGCTGAGTTTCTTTCGTTTATACTGTAAGGAAACCTCATCGTTGTATAAAAAGTCCTTCAGTTTTGCCAACTGTTTTTGATTTAAGTCATCCTTGGAATTGGTTTGATCAAATCCAGCCAAGAAGTAATAATCCGCGTAATCAGATAAATAATTCAGCTTTCCAAGATAGGCATCTGCCTTCATCAAATCATCGATGTAATAGCCCTGGCCGTCGGAGATATAATACCCCTCTTTTGTCTCCAAGAATATCACGTAGTTTTCCGTCAAAACAGAAAAGTAAGCGATCCCGTCACAGACGTTGGAAATCTTGGGATTCTGGAACATCTCTTCAAATACCACAATTCGCTTAATATCATTTCTAAGACATACGAATCGTTTGGTGTAAATGAGTTTTGACATATCCTTAGCGATACCTTCATCGATTAATCCGGACTCCAATACATCCTGATAACAGGTTGCCAAATCATCATTCATACGACCGAGATGCATCTGTTCCAAAGAAAACCGTTGAATCTGTGGGAGATACTGCTCATATAAATGGAAATTATTCTTTTTGTAATGAATCACATTGGCGTAAATTAAAGCCTTTTTCTCCACAGGGAGGCGATTCTCATATCGAAAAAACATGGTAACGATTTCCGGCAACTGATCCCCGAAATCCGACGGCAAAGAAAGAATATAGGCCTCAAACAATCCGGTAATCTTTAGCTCTTTTTCTACCGCTTTTTTATACCATTCAAAATATTTTTCTCCGATTCGATTGTTCTTCAACAAATAAGAAATAATGGAGAACAACAATTCCTTTTCCGGATAACGTTTGTAGATTCTACCTGCCAAAAGGTAAACCAACTCATTGTATTCTTTTTCTTCCGGCAGCAACTCCTGAAACTGCACTGTAAGATTCACTGAAATCTGTCCGTGCTTTGCAGCCCAGTTTAAAATTTTCAAAGTAAAATCATTGAGTTCCACTAACAAAAACGGATCCTGTAAAAGAATCTGATACGCCTCAATATACAAATAGGGACTGTGACATCCGGCATCCACCCACTGTTTAATAGCATTTAACTTTCTTCTGGAATCTTTTACATATTCTTCTCTCAAGAAAAGCAAAAACCAAAATACCCTTACGTCATCTGGGTGTTCTTTAAAGATGATTTCAATTTCTTCCGTAAGCTTATTTACGTAATTGTCCTCTTGCTCCAGCAAAGTACATAAATACAACAAATAAGCCCACTCTACGCTCTTTTTATCTTCGATGTCACGTTTTAAATCCGAAATCATCCAAAGGGCATCCTGACGCTGCTTGTTTACAATCAAGGCCTGGGTCTTTTGCAAGGGATACATATAATCTTCGGGATATAACTCCGTCATTAAATTCAAAAGTTCAATGGATTGAGATGCCCAATCTCCCGTTGTCATTTTTTTCAAACGGTAATCCACATAGAGTTTGGATAACATCACACGGTTCTTTTTCTCTGCTATAGCCGCCTGATTTCGGTTGGCATCCTTTTCGTACAAAGAACAAATCACCGTAACTTCTTTTCGATTATCCAAGCCTTCAAATACGATTTTGGCTTCGTTGATTCCGGAATGTAATCGTTCTTTATGAATATAAAAGTTTAACTCTAAATTGTTTCCAAGGAAAAATTCGGAGTTTAAACGTTCTTTTTCAATGGTGATAAAGTCCGCTTCACAGCTTACACGAAATTCCACATATCCCCAGGTGTTTTTAGAGATATGAATACTTTCTTTTTGATTTTCGCTGATATTATAAAATTCCAGTTTTTCTTCTTTTACATCAAATCTGCAGCGGTCCTTTTGTTTTACAGAAACCAAAAATTCTTCCAAATGTACGGAAGAAACGGCAGCAGTTTTAAACCCGCCGTAATACAAACGATTTTGGAGGCTTTCATTTTTCATCACTTCATCCAACTTATTGGAGGAAAACAGATGCAAAGCCTCAGTAAAATTCTCTTTTGCCAAAAGAGCAAAATCCTTTAAGGAACGAATTTCCATTTCATTCACTACAGGATACTTCTTATCAAAGGTAATGGTGTAAGGTAATACTTTCACCAATTGGTTTGCAATAATGTGAAACTCACCTTTTAACTCATCACCTGCACGGAAACCATTGTGAATGGTTTTAAACCGAATTTTTGCTTTTTTATCATCAAATTGGGGATTTATAACCACAACATAAGGATTTGAAGAATATACCATTCCCCTTACAGGAATATCGTTTATGCTGTGTATATCAAAAAAACTTTCAAAATTTTCATTTTCAAAGCCAAAGAGTTCCAGTTTGTCTGTATGAAATTCAACAATCGGGGCGATGTCATCAAATTTATCCTCGGACAATCGCCATATTCGTTTACGCAATTTCAGTCTCCTAACCGTGGATATTCCGTTGATTTTCCAATCTAAACAGTTATAATGAATTATAAACTATTTACTTTTATAATTCAATTTTGAGAGGCAAACAAATGATAAAACATAAGGACCATTTTCACGGTAGTGACCTGGAAAAAATCGAGACTATTTATGGAATCAAAAAAGAGGAAATCGTCAGTTTTTCTGCCAATGTAAACCCTCTTGGAATTTCACCGAAATTGAAAAACACCTTATCGGATCATATTGATGCCATAACCACTTATCCCGACCGGGAATACAACGATCTTCGTCAATGTATCGCCGACTATTGCGGGACACAAAAAGAAAACATCATTGTAGGTAACGGCTCCACGGAATTGATTTCCCTTTTTATCCAAATCACCCATCCCAAAAAAGCCTTTATCCTAGGACCCACATACTCTGAATATGAGCGTGAGATTTCTTTGGAAGGAGGAAAAAGCACCTACTATCCCCTCCACAGTCACAACGACTTTGGTTTAGACTTAGAGGATTTTACCTCACATCTAAATGACGATATTGATTTGTTGATTCTTTGTAATCCAAACAACCCTACTTCTACCTGTATCAATCGCAAAGATATGCGAGTAATCTTGGATGTATGCAAACAGCATGATATCTATGTAATGGTAGATGAAACCTATATTGAATTCACTGAGCATTATGATGAAGTAAACTCTGTGCCTCTGACTGCTTATTACAACAATATTATTATTCTAAGAGGAACTTCCAAGTTCTTTGCAGCGCCCGGACTTCGTTTGGGATATGCCATTACCGGAAACAGTGATTTATTGTCTCACATCAACCAATACAAAAATCCCTGGATGATCAATTCTTTGGCGGAAATTGCAGGAAGAATCATGTTCTCTGATGAAGCATATATAAAAGAAACCAAAGACTTGATTTCCACTGAGCGAAAGAAAATGTATGAAGCCCTTTCTCAATCAGAGAAGTACCAGCCATTTTATCCAAATGCCAATTTTATGTTGATCAAAATCTTGGATGATTATTTAAACTCTTCCATCCTCTTTGATCGATGTATACGGGAGAAAATGATGATTCGGGATTGTTCCACCTTCCCATTTTTAGATGATAAATTTATTCGGATTTGCTTTATGAATCCCAAAGACAATGAACATCTTTTAAACATTTTAATGCAATAAAAAACCGCACCGAAAGGTGCGGTTTTTCTCATATTTCATCAGTTATTTTTATACATTGATTTCTGCAGTAAGTCCAAGCTCATCCTTATTGGCATCCAGCACAGGGCGAACGGTATCACGAAGATAAACTTCTACCTGACGAGGTGAACGTCCAACATACAAAGAAGGATTCATATATGCCTTCAAATCTTCCAAATCCAATCCGAAGAATTCATCATTGGCAATACGCTCCAACAAATCATTGTCTTTTCCTTCTTCTTTAACGGTGCGTCCGGCTTCCATGGAACGAACACGAATCTGTTCATGATATTCCTGACGGTTTCCACCGTTCTTTACTCCATCCATGATGATATTTTCAGTAGCCATGAAAGGAAGTTCAGCCATAATATGCTTTTCAATAACCTTGGGGTAAACCACAAGACCATCTACAACGTTTAAGCACAAATCAAGCATTCCATCACAAGCCAAGAAACCTTCCGGTACAGAAAGACGCTTATTAGCAGAGTCATCCAAAGTTCTTTCAAACCACTGAGTGGATGAAATAATTGCAGGATTTAAAGCGTCGCAAATAATGTAATCTGCCAAAGAAGCGATACGTTCACTTCTCATAGGATTTCTCTTATAAGCCATAGCGGAAGAACCAATCTGATTCTTTTCAAAAGGCTCTTCTACTTCTTTCAAATGCTGAAGAAGACGAATGTCATTTGACATCTTGTGTGCAGATGCAGCGATTCCGGCAAGTACGTTTAATACTCTGGTATCCAACTTTCTGGAATAGGTCTGTCCGGAAACAGGATAACACTGATCGAATCCCATCTTTTTCGCAATCATAGGATCAATCTTATCAATTACTTCATCATCGCCGTTAAACAACTCTTTGAAGCTTGCCTGAGTACCTGTGGTACCCTTGGAACCTAAAAGCTTCATAGTAGACAATACAAAGTCAACATCCTCTAAATCCATCATAAACTCATTGATCCACAAGGTGGCTCTCTTACCAACTGTGGTAGGCTGAGCAGGCTGAAAATGTGTAAATGCCAAGGTAGGCAAATCTTTATATTTCTCTGCAAAATCAGCAAGTTCTGCAATCACGTTTAATAATTTCTTACGAACTAAGCGAAGTCCGTCTCGCATAATAATTACATCAGTATTATCACCTACATAGCAAGATGTTGCTCCAAGGTGGATGATACCTGCAGCCTTGGGGCAAAGCTGTCCGTAAGCATATACATGACTCATTACGTCATGACGTACTTCTTTTTCTCTTGCCTTAGCCACATCATAATTAATCTCATCTTTGTGAGCGATTAATTCATCAATCATCTCCTGGGTGATTACCGGCTTTCCATCCTCGGAAAGTCCAAGTTCCATTTCTGTTTCTGCAAGAGCAATCCAAAGTTCTCTCCAAGTTTTAAACTTTTTGTCCTGTGAGAAAATATACTGCATTTCCTTACTTGCATAACGTTCTGACAGGGGGCTTGAATAACGATCTGTTGCCATTTTATTTCTCCTTTATACTATGCTTCAAATTCTCCGCGAATATCCTCTTTCGGAGGTTCCATAGGATACTCTCCCGTGAAACAACCTTTACAGATTCCCTGACCGTTTACCATTTCATCCAAACGGTTGATTTCCAAATATGCCAAGGAGTCCGCTCCAATAATCTTTCGAATGTCTTCTACACTTCTGTTGTATGCAATCAACTGTTCCCTAACCGGGATATCTGTTCCAAAATAACAGGGCCATAAAAATGGCGGTGAAGAAATCCGAACATGTACTTCTTTCGCACCTGCTTCTTTTAACATGCTGACAATTCGATCCGAGGTGGTACCTCTTACAATGGAATCATCAATCATAATGATGCGTTTTCCTTTTACGGATTGTTTTAAAACATTTAATTTTACCCGAACGGAAGACTCTCTAGCGCTTTGTTTCGGCTTAATAAAAGTTCTTCCCACATAAGTGTTTTTTACAAAGGCAGTACCATAGGGGATTCCACTTTCCATGGCATAGCCCATTGCTGCGGCGTTTCCGGATTCCGGAACACCTACTACCAAATCTGCTTCCACCGGGGAATCCTGTGCCAAAAATCTGCCGGCTTTCAAGCGGGCTTCATACACGGAAATTCCATCGATATAAGAATCCGGTCTGGAGAAATAAATATGTTCAAAAATACATCTTGCCTCTTTTTCCTTTGCAAGGCAGTGAGAGGTATCTGAAATGATTTCTCCGTTTTTCGTAATGGTAACAATTTCACCGGGGCGGACGTCTCTGATAAATTCCGCTCCAATGGTATCCAACGCACAGCTTTCGGATGCAAAAATATAAGCATTGTCACGCTTACCCAAGCAAAGCGGCTTAAATCCAAAAGGATCTCTTGCCCCAATTAACTTTCTTGGACTCATCACAACAAGAGAATAAGCACCCTTAATCCTTTTGGTAACACGACCGATAGCTTCTTCTACAGAACCACAATTCAATCGTTCTCTGGCAATTAAATAGGCAATGGTCTCGGAATCAATGGTGGTTTGAAAAATCGCTCCCGTTTCCGACAATTCCTGTCGAAGCTCGTTGGCGTTAATCAAATTTCCGTTATGAGCCAATCCCAAAGTTCCCTTTACATAGTTTAAAACCAAAGGCTGCGCATTTTCTCTGGTGGACTCCCCGGCAGTGGAATAACGTACATGTCCCACGCCAAGATTTCCTTTTAAATTATCCAAGGTATCTCCCACAAAGGCCTCATTTACAAGTCCCATGTCTTTGTAAGAGTCCACCTTTCCTTTCGGTCCGTGTGTATCACTTACGGCAATTCCCGCGCTTTCCTGACCTCTGTGCTGCAATGCAAAGAGACCGTAATACACACTTCGAGCAACGTCATTGCCATCTAAATCATAGATGCCAAAGACGCCACACTCTTCGTGTAGATTATCCATTAAATTTTTCTCCTGTCAAAAGTTCAAAGGCCTCTTTGTACTTATCAATTGTTTTTTCAATTACATCATCCGGTAACAAATAATCACTATCCGGATTTGCTTTCAACCAGTCTCTTACAAACTGCTTATCAAAAGACGGCTGGCTCTTTCCCGGTTCATAACCTTCTACAGGCCAGAAACGTGAGCTATCGGGAGTTAATACTTCATCACCTAATACAAGGTTTCCGTTTTCGTCTAAACCAAATTCAAACTTTGTATCTGCAATAATGATTCCGCGACTTCTAGCATACTCTGCACATTTTTTGTAAATGGCAATGGTATTGTCTCTTAAAGCAGATGCTAACTCTTCTCCACGACCGGGATAAAGCTTTTCTAATAATTCCACAGTTCCTTCAAAGGTGATGTGTTCATCATGATCACCAATTTCAGCTTTTGTGGTAGGAGTATAAATAGGCTCAGGAAGCTGTGATGATTCAACAAGTCCTTCCGGAAGTTTAATTCCACAAACTGTTCCGTTCTTTTCATAACTTGCCCAACCGGTTCCTGTAATATAACCGCGCACAATACACTCAACAGGAAGCATTTCCAACTTCTTACATTTCATTGAGTTTCCGTCATATTCTTCTTTCTGGAAGAACTCCGGCATATCCTTTACATCAATGGAAATCATGTGGTTCGGAATAATATCCTTTGTAAAGTCAAACCAGAACTTTGACATCTGTGTAAGGATTGCACCCTTGTTTACAATCTTGTTTTTCAAGATAACATCAAAGGCGGAAATACGATCGGTTGCCACCATAATTATACTGTCTCCGTTATCATATACCTCTCGCACTTTTCCTTCTTTCATCGGTTTTAAATCAGCCATTTTCGTCTCCTTTTCTTACATTAAAAATATATGTCAAATTACTTGTAATTATTTTACAAGCAATGACTTTCCTGTCATTTCAGCAGGCTGTTCCATTCCCATAAGCTCAAGCATGGTAGGAATGATATCGCAAAGTCTGCCGCCCTCTGCTAATTTATAAGCAGGATCTGCATTTACCAGGATAAAAGGTACCGGATTTGTAGTATGAGCAGTCCAAGGCTCTCCGGTTTCGTAATCTTCCATCATTTCACAGTTTCCGTGGTCAGCACAGATAAACATTGTTCCGTCTACCTCTTTCAATGCTTCTACGGCTTTACCAACGCAGCTGTCAACAGTCTCAACTGCTTTTACAGCAGCTTCAATTACGCCGGTATGTCCAACCATGTCAGGGTTGGCAAAGTTAATAACAATTACATCATATTTATCAGAACGAATTGCATCACAAAGCTTATCGCAAACTTCAGGTGCACTCATTTCAGGCTGTAAATCATAGGTTGCAACCTTAGGAGATTTTACCAAGATACGGTCTTCTCCTTCGTTGGGTTCTTCAACACCACCGTTAAAGAAGAAGGTAACGTGAGCATATTTTTCTGTTTCCGCAATACGGGCCTGAGTCTTTCCCTTTGCAGCTAAGTACTCACCAAAGGTGTTCTTTAATTCAACCTTTTTGAATGCTACTTCTTTGTTGGGGATGGTTACATCATATTCTGTGAAGCAAACATAGGTAACATCCTTTCTTGCTCCACGGTCAAATCCGTCAAATTCATCCATACAGAAAGTTCTGGTAATTTCTCTTGCACGGTCAGGACGGAAGTTGAAGTTGATTACGCTATCCTTATCCTTAATCAAACCGATAGGTTCGCCATTTTCTGTAATAGTGGTAGGCAATACGAACTCATCTGTGGTATCAGCATCATAAGAAGCCTGTAATGCTTCTGTAGCAGATGTAGCCTGTACACCGTTACCCAAGGTAAGGTTCTGGTAAGCCTTTTCCACACGATCCCAACGATTGTCTCGGTCCATAGCATAAAATCTACCGGACAAAGAAGCAACCTTACCAACACCGATTTCTTTCATCTTGTCTTCCAAGTCTTTTACAAATGTAATTCCGGAAGTAGGTGCGGTATCTCTACCATCAAGGAAGCAATGTACGTATACTTCAGAAACACCTTCTCTTTTAGCCATTTCAAGAAGTCCGTAAACATGAGTATTGTGAGAATGTACACCACCATCTGACATTAAACCAAACATGTGAACCGCACTGTTGTTTTTCTTTGCGTTTTCAAAAGCATGCTTTAATGCTTCATTTTCAAAGAAATCACCGTCTTCAATTTCTTTGGTAATACGGGTTAATTCCTGATATACAATACGTCCGGCACCCATATTCATATGACCAACTTCTGAGTTACCCATCTGTCCGTCAGGAAGACCAACAGACAAACCGGATGCATACCCCTTAGCCCAAGGATAGTTTTCTTTTAATCCGTCAATCACAGGTGTATTTGCCATAGCAATGGCATTTGCTTTCGGATTGTCATTGATTCCGAATCCGTCTAAAATCATTAATACTGTAGGTTTCTTACTCATCTTTATCTCCTTTTATTCTTTATTAACTACTCCATCATTGGAAATTGTAACCGTCTTGGATAATTCATCCAACTGAGCAAAAGCAAACTTTGCTTCGTCTCCCTCCAACATAGAAGTGACTCCCTTTGAAAACTTACAGGGTATTACCTTTGCAGTAATGGACAAATCATTGGAAATCTCCAGTCTTGCCAATGCCGTATCATAATCCGCCGGCATATTTGCTGTAGTAGCAAACCAGTAATTTCCCAAACTATAGTAAATAGGGACGTCTTCCATATATTCAATCCCTTGTAAACAATGGGTATGTCCGCCAATAATGGCATCCGCTCCCGCGGCAATAAAGGCATCTGCCAACTTCACCTGATCCCAGGCGTAGGACTTGTTGCCCTCTGTTCCCCAGTGCACGCAAACAATCACCAAATCACTTTGTTTTTTTGCAGTAGCAATTGCTTCGCAAAACAAAGTGGGATCTAGAGTTTTTAAAACTCCCGGTGTGTCATCGGTAGCCTGTTTCGTATATCCATAGGAACGTTCAATCTGTGTGGCATTTACCACAGCTATTTTACGACCGTTGGCGATATAGTACTGGGCACGCTTGGCTTCATTTAAATTGTAACCGGCACCCACATATTCTAATGAACTGTTTTGTACCGTCTCTAAAGTATCGGTAAGGCCGATTAAGCCATAATCCCAAACATGATTATTTGCCAATGTTACCAAATCGGTACCAATATCAATCATGCTTTGTACCCGTTCGGGATTCGCCCGAAATGTATAGGCTTTGCCTTCTAAGGCCTCTCCTCTGGTGGTATAGGCAAATTCGTTATTGGCTACAAACAAATCCACCCCTTGCATTTCCTCCAACAAATTTTTGGAAAAGCAATCCAAAATACCATTGGGCTGTTGATCCATATAAATGGTAGTTGCGGCATCTTCGCACATATTAATATCACCGCAAAAATCAATGGAGAATACTTCCTCATTTTCGCAGGATACTTCGTGGGTATGGGAATACTCATAAGCTCCCAAGCCGGTGCTTTCACAGTATTTTTGCCATAAAACATAAATACTGTTTCCGGTAAGTTCATACCAGATTTCTTTATTGGAAACATCGCCATTTTTTACGATTTCGAAAATGCAATCATCTCCGTATTCTTTGGCTACCCAATAAAAGAAACCATCCGTCACCGGGAATTTCCCGATGAAATCAGATGTGGCATCTTCCAAAATCACATCCACAGCCTGAGACAGTTGTTCTATATCTCGATCTTCCACAGGTACTTTTCCGGATCCCTCCGGAGGTGTTTCCCCGATTTTCGGAACGCAGGCGTCGAAAAATATAAGTGCAATCAAAAGTATGACGCCAACTCCTAATATCCTTTTTTTCATATCATTTCTTCCAAAAAACATTACTCATTGACAAGTAAATTTTCTATTCTGGTGACAGCCTCTTTGGCGCCTTCATATCCACTCTCATCTGCCAACTTGTAATATGCCAATGCCGTTTCTAAGTTTAATTCCACGCCAATGCCGTTTTCATACAAGTAGCCAAGGTTTACCTGAGCCGGAACATAACCCTGAGCTGCAGCAAGTTTTTCATAGTAAACCGCCTGCTCATAATCTGTATCTACGCCCAAACCGTTAAAGTAGATATATCCAATTTGGCTAAGAGCCGGAGCATAATCCTTCTCTGCCGCCAGTTCAAAATAAGAGAGAGCCTTTTCGTAATCAACGTCAACGCCCTGTCCCATTTCGTACATAACTCCAAGGTAATACTGTGCCTGAGAAAAATCATTGTCGGATGCTTTTTCAAAATAAGACACTGCGGTATCACCGTCCACTTCACCTAACAATCCCTTTCCGTAAATATAACCAAGTCTGGTATTTGCGGAATTAATGGCATACTGATCTTCGATAGCTTCGCTAGTGGAAGTGCTTACAAGTTTGTAATAAGAAACTGCTTTTTCCATATCCAAAGATACTTCGATTCCTTTTTCGTAGAGGTATCCCATGTAGTAATAACCGTCTAGAAGTTTTTCATCGCAGCCCTTACGAATATTCACATATGCAGTATGATAATCATCTGTAGCTTCCTGTTCCAAAATGCATCTGGCTACACCCACATAGCCTTCCATGCAGTTTGCCTTAATGGCGTTTTGGAAACATTCCGTGGCTTTGGCAAAGTCCTGTTCCACTCCGCATCCATTGAGATAAATATATCCTTCACCAATGAATCCCATTCCGAAGTTATTTTCAGCGGATACTTCGTACCATTTCAACGCATCTTGGAAATTCTGTCCTTCATCCATTAAACCGTAATCATAAACACGGCCCAAATAGTAAGCAGCTTCTCCATCATTTTCCAATGCCAAAACCTGAAGCTCTTTTAAAGACAATTCTTCATATACGATTTCTTCTTCCTCGCTGGGTTCCTCCACTTCCAACTGAGTTTGTTCCTTTTTGGAACAACCAAAAGCAAGAAGGGATAACACCAAAGCTAAGGATAACAACGTAACAAATTTTTTCATTTGAAATACCCTTATTTATTCTTTAATTCCGGATTTTCTTTTCGAATTTCTTTCGTACGGATTTCTTCACAAATCTGGTTGATGAAGTCCTGTAAAGGTTTTACGCCTTCGTCTCCCTCAAATCTGCTTCGAACAGAAACCGTATGCTCTTCTGCTTCGTTTTGTCCTACAACCAACATGTAAGGAAGCTTGTCCATACGAGCTTCACGAATCTTAAATCCGATTTTTTCAGCACGTTTGTCAACGGTAACATCTACGCCGTTTTTGCGAAGTTCTTTAAATACTTCATCTGCATAATCAAAGTACTTCTCTGAAATAGGAAGAATACGAACCTGTTCCGGGCAAAGCCAGGTAGGAAGTTTTCCTGCATACTTTTCAATCAACCATGCAAGGGTTCTTTCGTAGCATCCCATAGAAGTTCTATGAATGATGTAAGGACGTTTCTTTTCACCGTCTTTATCAATATAGTACATGTCATAACGCTCAGACAAGAACATATCCAACTGAATGGTAATCATGGTATCTTCTTTACCGTAAACGTTCTTTGCCTGAATATCAAGCTTAGGTCCGTAGAAAGCAGCTTCTCCTGCTTCTTCTGTATACTCAAGGCCAATCTCATCCAAGATTTCTCTCATAGCTCCTTCTACACGATCCCAGTCATCTGCAGTACCTAAGTACTTATCAGGATTTTCAGGATCCCATTTGGACATACGATAGGTAACGTCCTCTTCTAATCCTAAGGTGGTTAAGCAATGCTTTGCAAGACGAACACAGTTTTTAAACTCTTCATCCACCTGTTCGGGAGTACAAACCAAATGTCCTTCAGAAATAGTAAACTGTCTCACTCTGGTAAGTCCGTGCATTTCACCGGAATCTTCATTTCTGAACAAAGTAGAGGTTTCACCCATACGATAAGGAAGATCACGGTAACTCTTCTGACGAGCCTTATATACAAAATACTGGAAAGGACAAGTCATAGGACGAAGTGCATAAGAGTTTGCATCCTCATCCTGTTCCAAAGAAGCCAAATCTTCAATACCGTTTACAATTCTAGCGCCCTGACGTTTTGCTTCTTCATCACTCAAAGGAATATCGTTCATAACAAACATACCATCTTTGTAGTGATACCAGTGATCGGAAATCTTATATAAGGTAGATTTTGCCATATAAGGTGTACGAGTACGAACATAGCCCCACTCATAATCTTCCAAATCTTCAATCCAACGCTGCATCTTCTGGATAATCTTTGTACCTTTTGGCATGAACAAAGGAAGTCCCTGTCCGATTACATCAACGGTGGTAAATAAATCCATTTCACGACCTAATTTGTTGTGGTCTCTGTTTTTACGATCAGCCAGCTCTTCTAAGTAGGCATTTAATTCATCCTTGGAGCCAAAAGCGGTACCGTAAACACGGGTAAGCATAGCATTGTGCTCATCCCCTCTCCAGTATGCACCGGAAGAAGAAATCAATTTAAATGCCTTAATGGAGCTCTTTGAAATCTTCATAATATGAGGGCCTGCACATAAATCTACAAATCCGTCTCCCTGCTCATAGAAGGAAATGGTTGCATCCTCAGGCAAATCAGAAATCAATTCAACCTTGTAAGGTTCATTTCTTTCTTCCATAAGAGCGATTGCTTCTTTTCTGGGAAGTTCGAAATATTTTAGTTCTGCTCCGGCTTTAATGATTTTTTTCATCTCTGCTTCGATTTTGTCCAAATCTTCTCTGGTAAAAGAAGGAACATCAAAGTCATAGTAGAATCCTTCATCAATGGCAGGTCCAATGGCAAGTTTTGCTTCGGGATATAAATTCTTTACTGCCTGGGCCAAAACATGAGAAGTGGTATGTCTTAATACACGAAGTCCCTCTTCATCAGAAGCGGTTAACAACTGTAATTCACAATCTTCGTTTAATTCCGTACGAAGATCTTTTACTTCTCCGTTTACTTTTGCTACACAACAAGCGCGAGCCAAGCCTTCGCTAATATCGAAAGCCACATCAATAATTCTTTTTGCTTCGCTGTACTCTTTTACAGAGCCGTCTTTCAAAGTAATTTTCATAGTGCTACCTCCAAAAAGTCTTCCTGCAAAGAACTTTTAAACTAAAAAATCCCTTGCAGCTACTACAAATAGACTGCAAGGGACGTAAATTTAAATTTACGCGGTTCCACCCCGCTTACCTGAAAAATCAGGTCACTTCATTCGATGGTAACGGAATCACCGGGCAGGATTAGTGCCACTCCGAGCTGGTTAGACTCATCAACGTTTTAAACATATTTAATTTACATGTAAAATATACTAAAAATATTTTTGAGACGCAATAGATAATTCGTCTAAAATATTAATTTTACAAAGGCTTTTTTGTACAAATTATCTTATGCCTTTGCACCCTTTTTTCCACAGCAGAATTTATACTTCTTTCCGCTTCCGCAAGGACAGGGATCGTTACGTCCAACTTTCTTTCCAACATGAACGGTATGAGACTTCTTTTCTTCAAGATAAAGTTCACGCTGTTTTGCCTTATCATAAATCTTATCCCACTGAGGAAGTTCATACAACCAGTCAGCCCCTGCTGCTACCATGTTTTTGTAAAGGGACTCTTTATCGAATTTCAAAGAAACAACAGTATCTTCTTCCATGGTATCAATAGGATTTTTCTCTACCAAAGAGTCATTGATTCCATCCAAGAATCCGGTCATTTCCATAACGGTGATGCCAAATCTTGAAGCCAAGTCCTTTACGCTTCCCTGAACTTCTTCATCGGGGTTTTCCAAAAGAACTTCGTATACACTCTTTTCTTTTAAGAAATAATCATTCCAAAATTTCGTAATTGTATTACGATCTGTTTTATCGTTATAAGCAACTTTGGTCCATTCTTCTAATAAAGCCATAATTCTATTCCTTTTCTTCATGAATTTGGATTGAAAATCCTCATAAAGTATAGCAAAATAGTATACAAGATTCAACGTAAAACTTGATTGAATCGGAAAGGATTTTCTATGAAAAAAGCAAAACAAATACTTGCAATACTCGGTATTGTATTATTGGTAGGACTCTACGTCATGACCTTTGTTTTTGCCATAATAGATAATCCAAATACACTGCGGCTTTTAGGGGCTTCTATTTGCGCCACCATTATTATTCCCGCAGGCATTTGGATTATCGGTATTTTTATTCGATTATCTTCTTCTTCGAAGGAACCAGATCACAATACCGAACAAAATGGCAATTAAAGGAATTGCAATTCCAAACAAAATACCAAATACCAACACTGCATTTGCTGTAGTGGTAAGGTATTCCTGTTCATAGCTCTTTGATGCAACAACAACTGCGTCAGAAGAGCTATTTTCATCTTCCGTCATCACATTTAAATTGTCGGTAAAGAGTTTCGCATTTCTTCCGGATACATACTGGTTTGCAGAATCCGTAAACAAATAGCTGGAACCGTAAACAAAGAAGTTTCCTCCGTTATCGGTATTTACCAAAAGACCAAGGGTATAGCTTCCTTCCACATCTCCCTCTTCTTTTGTAACCGAAGAAGCATCTGAAATAGCTGCCACAGTATCTTCCGTTACGCCCTGTTTTAATACAGCACTTTCAGAAGTAGACAATAAAGGTGTGTAGGTATATACATCTGCATCTTCCGGATAAGAAAGGCTTAGTGCATAAGGAGCCAATACTGACATATTACCGGATACATTTTCTGTTGCTTCCGTAGTTTCTACCGTAGGAAGAAGGAAATAAGGAAGCTGATAATAATAGCTTCTGTCCATATCGGCAATCATACCGTCATTTACACTGACACTGTAAGCTTCCAAAATCTTTGAAAGATTTGTCATATTGGAAATGCTCTTAAAGTCCAATGTTAAAAATACATCTCCGCCATTTTCCATATAGGCCAAAACCTTCGCCACATCATCTTCGGAAAAATCAGTCTGAGGAGCATGAATAATTAAAGCGGAACAATCATCGGGAATAGCATCCACTGTTAAAAGATTCAAAGTTTCCAATGTCATATTTGCCTTGGATACCACATCGGAATAACCTGAGGACAAAGCGGTCTCATCATGTCCTTCCAATTGATATACAACCGGAAGGGAATCTGCAGTTACGTATTGCAATGCACTGGTCAAAAGACCTTCTCCGTCATATCCGGAAACAGACTGGGTATAAGTTGTGTAATCCACAGAATACTCATACATATCATCGTAGCTTACCACTTTGGAAACGTCTCCACATACTACGATTAAACTTCCTGTACTCAAATCAGATTCCGTATAATTTGAGGTAAAGGTGGGATTGGATTCCGTATCCACATATTCTACAGAAATATGTTTGGAAGTATCTTTGTAATTGTTAAGCATCTTTACAACTACTTCATCTACAGAAGATTCTTCTCCAACCACATATACCGTAATATCCTCTTCTAAGCTCTTTAAATACTCTTTTGTATCATCGGTAAGAGAATAAAGTTTTTGCGAGGTTACATCAATGGTGGTATATTTTTCCGGAATATAGGTAGCTGCCACATTCAAAAGAACACACGCTACAACTCCAAGAACAATTCCGGATGTAGAAAATACGGTAAAGGAAACTTTTGAAGCACTTACACTCCAACGTCTCTTTAAAATCACCTGTGTTGTTAAAAAGATCATCAATGCAATGATCGATACATAATAAATCAAATCCGTAACTTCAAAATCACCGCTTAAGAAGTTGGATAAGGGAGTCATAAAATCATAGCAGTTTAAGATTTTAGACAGTAAGCTAGGTAAAGACAAAGCTTCTACCACAGAGCTCATCATATACCCTACAAACAAAGCAACAAAGGAAATAATTGCCGCCAAAATCTGACTTTCAAACAAAGATGAAATAAAAAGTCCAACAGAGATACAAACCAAGCCGTAGAGCCAAAAGCCCAAACCAGCAATATAGTTTTGTACAAAATCTACTGTTCCGTATCTGGACATAATCAAAGGCGATACGCAAATCACCAATACGACAATACTAAAGGTGGCTGCTAAGGCCAAAAACTTTCCAAATACGATTTTAAAAACAGAAACCGGCGCGGTAAGTAAAAGCTGGTCTGTTTTATTCTTTCTTTCTTCTGCCAATACACGCATGGTCAAAATGGGAACCGCAATCAAAACAACAAATACGATTCCGTGAACGGTATAGGAAATAGTGGGATACGATCCCGTTAAGTTATATACCGTAAAGTAGAGGCCGTATAAAGCCAACAATACGCCTACGAACAACCATCCGATTACATTTTGGAATAAGGATTTAAACTCTCTTTTAAAAATTGCTAGCATTCCTATTTATCCTCCTCATTCTCAAAGCTTGTTGCTTCATTTTGTGTCATTTCAATAAATAAGTCTTCCAAAGACTGGCCAATCTCTTTCATTCCAAAAATGGAAATACCGTTTTGACTCAAAGCCATAGATACCGCTTCACGAACATCTTCGTTTCCTTTTGCGGTAACCATAACCTCCAGCATATCTTTTTCCGCTTTTGAAGATACCTCAACACTGTCCACAACACGAAGTTCAGACAGTACCTTTTTGCAGGTTTCCTTATCGCCTTTTGCTTCAATTTCCAACTGCTGAGATGCCTTAATATGGTAAGAAAGATTGGATGTTGCCTCGCTTAATACCAACTTTCCGTTAGCAATAATAAAGACATGATCACAAACTTCACTGATTTCTGACAAAATATGGGAACTTAAAATTACCGTATGGTTCTTTCCCAAATCACGAATCAACTGACGAATCTCCGTAATCTGTAAAGGATCCAAGCCTACCGTAGGCTCATCCAAAATAATCGTTTCGGGAGAACCGATAATTGCCTGAGCAATTCCCACGCGCTGTTTATAACCCTTTGAAAGGTTACGAATCAAACGATTGCTTACATCCGTTGTCTGGGTTTTTTCCAAAGCATTTTTAATTTCGCTTTCCTTCTCAGCTTTCTTAACACCTTTTAAATCGCAAACGAAATTTAAGTACTCTTTCACCGTCATATCCTGATACAAAGGTGGAAGTTCCGGCAAGTAGCCGATTCGTTTTTTTGCCTTTTTGGCATCTTTTAAAATATCAAAACCATCCACTGTTACAGTTCCTCCGGAAGGAGCAATATAACCGGTCATAATATTCATGGTCGTGGATTTTCCGGCACCGTTAGGGCCTAAAAGTCCGTAAATTTTTCCAGGCTCAACCTTAAAGGTCAAATCCTTTAAAGCGGTATGATTACCGTAATTTTTTGAAAGATGTTTTACTTCAATCAAAATGAGTTCCTCCTATATTCTTTATACACGCAACATCTATTCTAATCTTTATTTGTGACGTGAATATGTATCAAATGTGTTCAATTTGTGAACATATAAAAAGCACCTCTTTCGAGGTGCCTTTCACAGTCATTATTTTGATAAAGGTGATTTACGATAAATAATATCGTTTCTTCCCGGTCCATTGGAAACCATAGTAATCGGATAACCAATTTGTTCTTCAATGAATTCAACGTAACGTCTGCAGTTTTCGGGCAAGTCTTCAAAGTTTTTAATTCCGCGAATATCTTCTTTCCATCCCGGCAATGTTTTAAGTACCGGTTTCGCCTTTTCCAAAAGATGGGTAACCGGGAAATCTGTGGTAACTTCACCATCAATTTCATATCCTACACATACAGGAATCTCATCCAAGTATCCTAAAACATCCAAAACTGTAAATGCTACATCTGTAGTTCCCTGCATACGGCATCCGTATTTGGACGCCACACAGTCGAACCAACCCATACGTCTGGGACGTCCTGTAGTCGCACCAAACTCACCACCGTCACCACCGCGACGACGAAGTTCGTCTGCTTCATCACCAAAGATTTCAGAAACGAAAGCACCGGCTCCAACTGCTGAAGAATATGCCTTACATACAGTTACAATCTGCTTAATTTCATAAGGTGCCACACCTGCTCCGATAGCGCCATATGCTGCTAATGTGGAAGAAGATGTAACCATAGGATAAATACCGTGATCCGGATCCTTTAAGGTACCAAGCTGGCCTTCCAACAAAACGGTCTTTCCTTCTTTTAATGCTTTATCCAACATCAAAGAAACATCGCATACATAGGGTGCAATCATATCTCTATACTCATACAATGTATTTAAAAGTTCTTCTTCATCGATGGCAGGTTTATGATATAAGTGCTCCAATAAAACATTCTTCTGAGCACAAACTCTCGGAACCTTTTCTTTTAATAAATCATCATCGAATAATTCAGAAACCTGAAAACCTATTTTTGCGTATTTATCAGAATAAAAAGGAGCAATTCCTGACTTGGTAGAACCAAAGGATGCTTTTCCAAGTCTTTCCTCTTCATACTGATCAAACAAAATATGATAAGGCATTACAATCTGCGCACGATTGGAAACCGCAATCTTCGGTGCCGGAACTCCTTTGTCTGTAATGGATTTGATCTCATTAAACAAAATAGGGATATTCAGTGCCACACCATTTCCAATCACACTTGTAGTATGATCATAAAACACACCGGAAGGTAATGTATGAAGTGCAAATTTACCATAGTCATTTACAATGGTATGACCTGCATTTGCTCCACCTTGAAAGCGTACAATATAGTCCGCTTTTTCAGCAAGCATATCGGTAATCTTACCTTTACCTTCATCGCCCCAGTTTGCGCCAACAACAGCCTTAATCATTTTTCTCTTTCCTCCTAAGCTTTCCGCTTTTTATTCTAAATATTAGATATTATCCACAATGGATTTTGTCGCGGTAATGGCCAAAGACCCCGGTCCAATATGGCAACTGATTGAAAGTGCCAATGGATTAATCTCAACCACATGATTGGGGAAACGCTCTTCCGCTTCTTTTTTGAAGATTTCAGCCTCTTCCAGATTGTCAGTATGTGCAATAGAAATGACATACTCTTTTCCTTCCGGATCCATAAAGCGTTCCTTTAAGTCTTTTTCAATCGCATCCATCATTACCTGCTTTGCCTGCTTCATGGTACGTGCTTTTGAAAAAGTATCCAATTTTTCACCCTGAATCTGTAATACGGGTTTGATATGTAAAAGTGTTCCGATTGCTGCTACTGCAGGAGTCAAACGGCCACCTTTTTTCAAATATTTCAAAGTATCTACTGTGATGTAGATGGTAGACTCTTTTTTATGCTCTTCCAAATATTCTTTAATCTCAAGAGCAGATTTTCCTTCGTCCGCTAATTTCTTTGCTTCCAAAGCTGCAAGTCTCATAGTAACGGAAATTCTTTGATTATCTACAACCTGAACTTTTCCGTCGTAATCATCAGAAAGCATAATTGCAGTCTGACATGAACTTGAAAGTCCGGATGACATAGGAATATAAACTACTTCATCGTAGTCTTCCAAAAGTTCATCCCACTTATCCATTACATCTCCTGCTGAGGGCATGGACGTGGTAATTTGACAATCATTTTCCAACATGCGATAAAAATCATTCTGACTTAAATCAACAAATTCATAAAACAATTTGTCATCAATATAAAAAGGCATTGGAATAACATAAATGCCTAATCTTTCCTGTTCACTTGGGGTGATTCCACTATTTGTATCGGTTAAAATTGCTACCTTACTCATAATATACTCCTTATGGTTTCTAATCACTCACACACGAAGCGTATTTTACCATATTTTAGCTTTATATACAAATAAAAAAGAGGCGAGAACCAAATGTGATTCTCACCTCTAAATCTTATTTTATAATAGGTTCGTATAATTCGTAGGTAACGGTACCATCCTCATTCAATGTATGAGTTTCAAGATAGATATCTTCTATTCCATCTCCGAAGGAAAAATACTCAATATTATTACTCATTCCTATCTTTCCATCAGGAAACATATTTCTTATGTTTCCACTTCCGGATCCGGAAATATCATTTAAATCATAGGAATAATCATAAATCCCTGCCTCATCCGGTGTACAAATCATTTTAGTGGATTCTATAGGCGTAGCATAGGAATCAATGTTTTCAGGAGTAAGCTTTTCCATAAAAGCAGCAATCTCTTCTGATTCACCATTTTCTTCAGTTTCATCAGAACCTCCATCTTCTGAAAGGATTCCTGCAATTATACTCTTTGCTTTATCATTATCTGCCTTTGAAGCATCAAAAGGAAGAGCAAACAAAGCGTTTACACCGTTATATGATTCATCCCTTGAAATCTTTCCGGTAGATTCATCAAAATGAAATGCTTCTGTGTTATAAAACGTTCCGTCTGAAACCCCAAGATAAACATTATGGTCTGCGAAACACTCAATATTTTCCACTTCCATTATGCGATACATAATACCATCTTCCACGATAGCAGAATATCCTCCGCCTCCTAAGGAGAAAATATTCACTACGGAAGGATCATATCCTTCTATGTAGGGAGAAACCAGAAAATCCTCTTTACCATAATCCTCATCGGATATATCCGGCATTGGTGTACCATCGCTGTTTGCAATAGCTACTACAGCGTAAGTACAATCATCCAATACCTCTCCATTGTCCACAGTCAGATACTCCGACAGATTCTTTCCGGAGACCAGTCCCAAAAGAGAAATATCATATCCATCAAAAGACTGTACCACACTATCTGTCCATAAATTGTCTTTTTCCAGGGTCTGCGCAAGTTTAGAATCTCCTGCTTTTTTTGCAACTTCATCTGCAGACAAATACTTCCATGCTGCAATGGCAGAAACAGAAGTAAATGCAAGCGCCAAAGCCACCGCAGCAGCTGTAGCCGAAAATCTTTTTCGTCCAATACGAGTTATTTTATTCATGCTTTCCTCCTCACTGAACTCTAATACTTTTTGATTCAGTTCTTCATCCGGTTTACAATTTGGAGAAAGGGCATCAAATAAAGCCTTATCCAGATCTTCCATAATAAATGTTCCTCCTTAATCTGAAATCTGATGGAATTCTTTTGATAAAATGGACTTCGCCTTATGCAGACGACTTTTCACTGTTCCTGTGGGAATATGCAATACTTCTGCTATTTCTGCAATTTGCATATTTTCCATATAGTAAAGTAAAACCACTACTCTCATCTTCTCCGGAAGATTTGCGACACATTTTTGAATCATCATATTCTGCTCCGAATTTAGCACCGCATTTTCTGCTTCTGATTCCGAATGTTGTTCATCTTTTACTATTTGTAATGGTATATACTTTTCTTCTATAATCCTGTTTCGCCAGGCATATTTTCTTTTCTTGTCCTTCCACAACCGGACAGCTACGGATAAAATATAAGTTTTCGACTCACTTTCCTGCTCAAAAGTCTTTTTCTTTTCTATTACATAGAGGAAGGAATCCTGATATAAATCATCTGCATCCTGTTTCGATTTTGTAAGATATAAACAGAAAGAATATATATCCCGCCCATATTTATCAATCAATCTTTCAATTTCAGCTTTGTTCATTTTGTTCCACTTTCCAGACGTCTTTTCGAAAGCGCTTTTTCTTGCCCTTTCACTTATATATCGCAATGAACAACCTTAAAGGTTCATTTTTTATGAAAATTTTAAAAAGGGCCATCGCAAAAAGCGACAGCCCAAAATATTTTAGGAAAAAATTTAAATAAAATTATGCATTAACAATCTTTCCAAAGTCAGCTTTCAAAGAAGCTCCACCAATAAGTCCGCCATCGATGTCAGGCTTTGAAAGAAGTTCAGCAGCGTTTCCTGCATTCATAGATCCGCCATACTGAATACGAACTGCTTCAGCAGTAGCTTCATCATAAAGATCAGCAATCAAATCACGGATAAGCTTACATACTTCCTGTGCCTGATCAGCTGTAGCTGTTTCACCTGTACCGATAGCCCAGATAGGCTCATAAGCGATAACAAGCTCTTTTACCTGATCAGCTGTTACGCCGTCAAGATCCCAAGTAATCTGACGTTTG
>JAEEGL014142827.1_pt1 | contig 52908 bp, 45 predicted proteins | sample 9134231 | NCBI WGS metagenome assembly JAEEGL01 (sample SAMN16246548, study PRJNA631951) | gut metagenome | biome: gut microbiome; feature: rumen; material: fiber-attached | host: Bos | place: Iran: Karaj | collected 2018-10 | reverse complement strand
GTAGTACAAAAGGCTCTTTAAGAGCCAGCGGGTGACAGGCTGCAATAGGCTTGAACGCATGTGAAAGCGTGGGACTTAAGTCTCGGCTTGAGACCCTTAGCCTTATAGGCTAAGAGCAAACCACCCGTTTGACGGGTGGTTGTGATTTAAAATACAGGATTTGAAACGGAGTAACCGCTGAGCAAAGCGAAGAAAAGGCGACCGATGTCGCCGACAGGTTACGTAGGCGGCTCAGAAGGAGTAAACAGGACGTTTACGACTGATGAGCAAATCCTGTCATCCCGATATAAAAGGGGCTGTCCAAAAAGGACAGTTTTTTTTTATAGTGCCTGATTGTTTTTTATTTTCCGCTCAGAGTCTTTTTCCAGCGGAAAATTAACTGAAGAGCTTCAAGCGGCGTTATTGAATCAATATCTGTACTTAAAATATCATCCAGGATCATTTCTTCATCAGAAAATAATCCTGGTAATCTTACAGAAGGTGTTATAACAGAAGCTGCATCATTTTGCTGTGTTTTTGTTTCCAGGTTTTCAATCTGTGAATTGGTAAAAGGTGTATTTTTTTGTAATGTACATAAAACTTCATTCGCCCTTTCAATTACCGAATTTGGGATTCCAGCAAGTTTAGCAACATGAATTCCATAGGAATTTTCAGAAACACCTTCTTTGATTTTTCGTAAGAAAACCACTTCGCCTTCAGAGTCAAGGACATCAAGATATAATTGAATTAACGAATGATGTGTAAGTCTGGTTAATTCATGATAATGAGTAGCAAAAAAAGTTTTAGCCCTTATAGAATTCAAAAGAAATTCTGATACAGCCCAGGCAATGGAAAGACCGTCTTCTGTTGAAGTTCCGCGCCCTACTTCATCCATAATGACTAAACTTTTTTCTGTTGCAGAACGTAAAATATGAGCGGTTTCTGTCATTTCAACTAAAAAAGTTGATTCTCCCCGGGCTAGATTGTCTGAAGCACCTACTCGACAGAAAATTGCATCACAAATACCTATATGAGCTTTTTGAGCCGGAACAAAAGAACCGATTTGTGCCATTAAAACAATTAAAGCATTTTGTCTTAAATAGGTACTTTTACCTGCCATATTTGGACCCGTAATAAGTGCAAATTTTTTCTGAGTTAAATTTGAATCATTTGGAACAAATTCTCCAGATGGTAAATGCATTTCAACGACAGGATGTCTTCCTTTAATTATTTCAAGTGCACTGGAATCATCCACATCCGGACATACCCAGTTATTAATAATAGCAGCTTTTGCAAGAGAGGCACAAAAATCTGTATAAGCTATTTCTTTTGCAATCTGCATAAAATACTGTGTATGTTGTGAAAGTTTTTTAATTATTTCAAGAAAAAGTGTTTTCTCAAGTTCTATAATTTTTTCACCGGCAGTTAATAATTCCCTTTCTAATTCCTGAAGTTTTTCGGTTGTATATCGGTCTCCGTTTACTAAAGCCCTGCGCAAAATAAAATGTGAAGGAACAAAATCCAGTTTTCCTTTTGTTACCTCAATATAATAGCCTATATTTCTGTTATAACGTATTTTTAAATTCTGAATTCCAGTGTTTTGTTTCTCTTCTTCAAGATAGTTATCTAGAATTGAATTAAAATTATCATGTACTTCTTTCCAGTGATCTAATTCTTCAGACCACTGCGGTTTAATCAAGCGTCCTTCAGTTAATGATGTTGAAGGATCATCTAAAATTGCTTCCTGAATCAGTTTAATAACCTGTTCAGCAATAGCTGTATCAGTATTTGAAAAATCAAATTTATCAGTAATACTTCTAACTTTTAAAAACGAAATTAAACTTTGTTTTAAAGCCTGTATATCTTTTGCATGAGCTTTATCCATTGCAATTCTTGTTGCAAGCCTTTCAATATCCAGAATTGTAGAAAGATAATCCCGAAGTTTATCAAGCTGAGAAGTAGAATTTTTTAAGACTGATATATTTTCCTGGCGTTTTTGAATTAATTTAAGATCAAGCAGAGGCGTTGACAAATATGTCCGCAGAAGACGGTTTCCCATTGGAGTAAGAGTATAATTCAGAGATTCAAAAAGCGTAAATTTTGAAGAACCATCGTTAAGATTTGCCATAATCTCAAGATTACGTCGGGAAGAATCGTCAATTATTACAAATTGTGAATCATTGTAAACTCGGATATTATTTATCTGCGGAAAGTTTTGAGAAGTCCGCATTGTATTAGAAGTTCTGATAAGATAATCAAGTAAAAAACCTGCAGGAACAATTTCCGGCGAATTATCATAAAGATTAAAAGAACGGAGATTAGTTGTTCCAAACTGTGCTAAAAGGCGTTTTAACGAAAGTTCATAACTGAAATTCCAGGCAGGATACCAGGAAACAGAAATTTGTGGATTAAGTGAAATTATCTGTTTAACGACAGGGTTATCTGCCATATCCTGACAAATAAGTAATTCACGAACCTGTATACGTCCAAGTTCTCTTGGAAGTAAAATACTGTCCTTAGTGTTTAACCAGCTTGTTGCCTGAAAAGTTCCTGTGGAAACATCAATTACAGAAAAAGCAGTGTACAGTTCACGTCCATTTTTTACAGGACACAATGCACCTAAATAATTATTTACAGACTGTTCCAGATATTCTTCTTCTAAAGCAGTTCCAGGAGTGATTACTTCAATAACTTTACGTTCTGTTAATCCTTTTCCATGAGATACTTCACCAATTTGTTCACAGATTGCTATTTTTTTTCCTGAACGTAAAAGTCGTGCTATATAAACTTTACTTGCATGATAAGGTATTCCACACATTGGAGAATCAGCACGATGTGTCAAAGTTAAATTTAATAATCGGGAAACTTCAATGGCATCATCATTAAACATTTCATAAAAATCACCCAAACGAAAAAATAAAACCTCGTTGGGATAATCAGCCTTAATAGACTGATATTGAGCCATTAAAGGAGTAATTTCGCTCATCAGTTTACTGTTTAGCAGATAACTCAGAAATAACTAAATCTGTTATATCAACAGAATTACTGTACCACAAAATTCCTGAAGCCTGTTTTAAACTTAAAATTAAAGAAAAACCATTTTCTTCTGCTACACGATTTATGGTATCATAAAGAAGTTCGTAAAAATCATCACCAGATTCAAGTTTTTTTCTAAGATTTTCCAGTTCAATATTTTTGGCTTTTGTATATTCTGTTAAGGTTCTGGCTTTTTTTTGAATATCACCTTCAATTTTATTAGCCATTGCATCATTTCCATTTGATAAATATTCAGATTTTTTAACCTGCATATTTTCAAGTTCTTGTGTTTGACGGTCTATTTGAGCCTGAAAATCCTGCTTTTTCTTTTCATAATTTCGTACAGCAGGAGAGTCCCGATAAAAAGTCTGGTAAACTTTATTTGTATCGATAACTCCGAAACGTGTTATTTTTTGTTGTGCATATAACAGACCAGGCATAACACAAACAAATGAAATTAATAAACAAACAAATTTTGTAGTTTTATTCATAATAAAAATCTCCATTCAAAATCAGTTATTTGTCAGATTAAATGAAAGGACAAACTGCCATTCAGGTCTGCCATTTGTACCGTCATTTCCCCAAAGGACTTTGTGATCTTTAATCTGGAAAGTGTTACACCACAAAAGCCTGAGCGGAAACTGCGGTAAACAGAAACGAATGCCAGGTCCAAAACTGAAGAACCAGTTTTCAAGACTGTAGTCAATAGAAGAACCATTGTTTTTGGTAAGCTGAATAGAAGCAAAATCACAAAAAATATCAATGGCAATAATATTTGGAAAAATCGGGAAACGCCATTCAATATTTCCATTTAAAAGAGAACGTCCGCGATAATTATAAATTTTTGAACTTGTCCATCCCCGTCCATTAAACATACCGTCAATATATACTTTGTTACGGCTGGACAGATTCGTCTGTGGAGTCGGCAAAATATAAGTAAATTCCAGATAACTCGAAACTATACTCTTGAAATTCCATTTTTTAGTAACCGGAATATCAAAAAGTGTGAAATATCCTTCAAGCTTTGTATTTGTTTTGAAAAAGAACTGTTTATCAAGTCCAGGAATAAGTCCGGTCCAGGATAATCTTTCACTTGTAAACCAGCCTTTATTCGGATCATAGCTTATATCTCTGCCATCAAGAGAAAGAGTTGAATAAATGGAATTTGCAAATCCTAAATCTTCAGAATACTCACTTATGGATTCATCCACCGGAACATATAGAGATGTATCATAAATATTTCTTAAAAGACTTGAAGATAAACCACCTGCAAGAGAAATAATGGCAAAATCTGGGGTCCATCGTTTACCTAAAGAAGCACCTATACTTACAGTCCAGTTTTCATAGCTGAAATAATATGATTCATCTTCATAGCCACTTGGAAGATACATTTTTTGAAGAGCTGTTGTATTATTATGTTCTACACTAGCAGAAACAGAAGTTGTAATAGGTTTTCCAAACAGCCATCTTTCTGATAATCCGAAAGATAAAGACTGAGTCGTTTTAGAAGCTTCGACACTTGCTGAAACCGTCCTTCCTGTCCCGAGCATGTTAGAGTCAGACCATTTTGCAAACAAAGAAACAGGCCAAGCCCCTGGTTCTGTAACACCACTGAAAGTAACACCAAACTCAAGGGAAGTTGTTGACTGTTCTTCAACACTGATAATTAAATTCAACAGATTGTCTTCTGAACCAGGCTGAGTATCTGGAATAATATTTGAAAAATACTGGGTATTAAAAAGATTTCTCAAACCGATTGTGATTTTTGCCTTTGAAAAAATATCACCGCTTTCAATTGGAAATTCACGGGTAATTACATAGTCTTTTGTTTTTACATTTCCTTTAACAATGATGTTTTCAATATGACTTCGTTCTCTTTCAATAATAGTAAGTGAATAAGAAACCGATTTTGTTTCAGTATCTTTATTTTGTTGTGGAATAAACTGATTTGATGTATATCCGTTTTCATAATACAAATCAGAAATTGCCATAAAGCTTTCCTGAACTTTAAGTTTGTTAAATACAGACCCTTTCTTAATTTTTATAAGATTTTGAAGCGTATCTGTATCAAAAACTGTATTTCCGACAATAGTTGTTCCCGAATAATTATATAAAGTTCCTTCACGAATGACAAAAACCAAAGTTAATTCATCACGCTTTTTGTCAGGATTATTTGTAATCTCACGTCTTACATCAATAACAGCTGCATCTGCATAACCACGATTTTGAAAATAATCTGTAATTTTCTGTTTATCGCGCTCCAGCTTAGCTTCTTCAAAAGCTCCGTCTTTTAGAAATCCTTTTTCAGAAAGCTCCATTTCGCCTTTTAGTGTTTTTGCATTAGCTACGGTATTTCCCTCGAATTTTATTGAAGTAATAATTGTGGAATTTCCTTCATTTACATTAAAGATTACAGAAACACTGTTTCCGTTTTCAATGCTTTCTGAAGAAATTTTTATATTTGTATAACCCTTTTCAAGATAAAGATCCCGAATAGCCCTTTCTGCCATAAGAACTTTTGCCCGATTGTAAATATCCCGTACTTTTATGGAAATTGTTTCATCAAGTTCGAGTTTGCGGATGGAAGAATTGCCACGATATTCGATTTTTGTAATAACAGGAAGTTCAGTAACCTTAAAACGAAGAACTACCGAATCAAGTTTTTCATCCGCAGGCACAGCAGTCGGCTCCACTTCAGAAAAATAATCCAGGGCATAAATTTTACTGATTAAATCTGCATAAAGTTCATCTGTAAACAGTTGTCCAATAAAACGATTTGTAACGGCAGTAACATCAGTAACCAGAATATTTTCCAGACCGTCAAATTTAATATCACGAATTGGTTTATTGTAATAATCCCACTCCGAATCAGATTGAGCAAAAAGAATTGATGCAACTGATAACAAAACCATCAGACAAATTATCACTTTTTTATGGTGCATATAAAAAAATCCCCCACACAATTACAGTTCAAACTTCCACGACAATGTAATTGAAGTATTAAGTTTAAAATCATTTTTATCATTTGTATTCAGAAATTCCGCAAAGTTCATGTTTGATTCAAGATTCATACGGATATTTGCAAAAGGACTTGCCATCTCAAAACCAATTTCCGGCCGGAAAATAAGCCTGTCAAGCACATCTTCGTTACTTTCAGTTTTACCTTCAACAGAAAATTGACCCAGGAAGTCCGCATACAAAGCATTTCCAAAGTACTTACCTATATAAACATTCGTATTATCCAAAAGGTTACCGATTGAAAAAGTCTTTTCTGAATCGGACTGATTTAATACATTGTTCATAGCATTCTGAAGAATGGATGTCCTCATAGATAATATATCAAAATTAAAGAATTCACGCAACGAGTTCTCCATCTGCTTGAATAATGTCATTTGTAAAAGCATATCACTTCCCATAGCAAAAATCGATGGAAGCATATTATTGGTATTCATATTTTCTGTAAAACTCATACCCATTATTTCCATAATTTCCTGTTCACTTTTGGCTGGAGAAGCAGAGAAAGACGGAATAAAATTAGAAAAATGCTGATTCTTTGCAGACAAAATAATAGTAACCAGCTTATTATTTGAATCACGTTCGCGGGTTTCGGCCCGTACTGTTATTGCCGGATCAAACTGATTTGCATTTTCATTTAAAACAAGACGTCCTTCCCGAAGATAAAAGTTTCGACTACCATAAGATACTTCTCCACCGCGTAAAACTAAATCTCCTTTCAATTCAAAAAAGTTTTGGGTAGTATCCATCTTTACAGAAATAGAAGTGTTTGGTTCAATTAAACCACGAACCATAGGACTTCGTTTTGTCGGAACATATATCTGGGAACGATGCCCAACAATCACATCCAGATCCAAAATTGTTGCAAAATCACCTGAAACAGATGTATTAACCCTTGTGAACGGAGAAAAAACCGCTTCCGCATTTTCTGCAATAAGTGAACCTTTTACAACACAAGAATCAAGTCTGGCATTTATATCAAGTTTTGCTATAGCATCAGCTGTATATTCCATAAAATCCATAACAAAACGGCCTTTAACATATTTTTTTTCTGTAGTTTTTACATCAATTTGAATCTGATCAAAATACCATCTGTCAAATGAAATTTTTAAAGCACCTTCTACTGCATTATCAAATTTTTTGGTACTAAACAGGGTTTTGTCAAAACCTATAGTATTTTTTTGTGCATTAACTACAATTGATGGGGCCTTTAAGTTTTCTGCAAGAAAATCACGGCAGGCAAATTCAAAATCGGCAGCTGTTAAAAGACCAGAAAACTCAGGATCAGAAAGCACACCACCCAGATGAAGGTTACCACGGACGATGCCAGTTACAAGTGAAAAAAATGAAAAATTTACAAACTGCTTAAATTTTGAAGTATCTAAAATTAAATCCTGAATATCTACATCAAGTGTAGAAGTATTAATTAAACCAGAAGCATTAAAACTGCAGGGTAAAGACTTATCTGCTGCAATATTTATTTCACCATTTTCCTTAAAAAAACCATATATTTTTTTCTGTTCACCAATAAAAAAATTTGCAGTTTTATTTTGTCTGACAAGTGTCATGTCAATTTTATCTATTTTACCGAAATTTTCAGATTCAATTGTCGGAATTTCCATTTTAACAATAAACTCAGCTGGAATTTTTGTTTCAACAAGTTTCCATTCCGGTGAAATCCTTTTTTCCAGACTTTCAAAGGAAAGTTTTAATGGTGCAAAAATTTTAAGCTGTTCGTTTTCAAAATCAGCTGAAAACAGTGTATCAAAATTATTTAAATTCAATGCAAGTTTTATATTTTTTAAAACATTTTTTCCATAAGAAACTGATATTTGATCAGAAGAAACAAATCCGTCTTCTAAAAGAAGTTTTCCCTGAAAACCAAGATTTATTCCATTCAGTAAAAACGAACCAAGCTTTACATCTAATGTCGCAGCTGGATTATTTATACTTCCAAGGGATGCGGCATCAAATGAAATTCTGTTTTCAGTTCCCTGATTATTTAATAGCCTCGATGAAGGCATATTTTTTACAATCGCAGAAATATTAAAAAAAATTTGAGAAAGGAAATCTGTATCATTAAATGAATATTTAAGAGGATTTGATGCCTGAGCATTAACCGAAACCATTTCTTCTGTAATCTGATTTTGTAAATCAAGTAAAACAGAAAATGTTTCTGGAACCCCGTCAATAAAAGACCACATGGAAGATCCGTTTCCAGATAAAATAGAAAGAGAATCGGAAAACTCAATATTTTCAAGCATTAAACCATAGTTATTCAGATTTCCTGAACACAATAGTCTTGGCTTATTAAGTAATTTTTGAGTTTCTGTTACTTCCAGTAAATCAAGATTCATTTTCCATTGTGAATTATTAGATTCTAATGTCGAATCTAAAGAAAGATTTAATAGATATCCGTAAATTGAAACAGGTAAGCCCGACATGGAAAATGCACTCTGGATATTGTTTTTATCGAAACTTGCATTTACAAGTAAATCATAATTGCCTTTTACGCTTAAATTTTTTCCATCTTCCAGAATTCCAGAAAGTTCATAAGGAATACCATTAAAATTAATGACACTATTAAAGGCTAAATCTTTAAAACCTTTATTAAAATCTGCAATGACATTTAAATTAACATTTTGCGAACCATAAATAATATCAAAATACGAAACATTAACTGAACTTTCATTGCCGTCAAATGAAAGCATTGCCATTTGCCTGTTTTCCTGTGAGTTTGCAGCTATTACGTATGGAACATTATAGACGATTTCATCAAAATCTGAAGATACGAACATATCAGCTGACATTACAAAAGGCTTGAAAAAACTGTGAAGAGAAGAAAGCGACGAAACGGCATTTTTATCCAAAAAAAATTCAAGTGTATTAAAGATTGTATCAAGAGAAAAACCATCAGCTGATATTTGCGACTGCAGATATTTTTTATTCAAAAACTGATAACTGCCTGATAATGAAAGCTTGGAAACAACATCTGAAGTAGCATTCATATAATCAGGAATTTCCAGATAAAAATCCAGATTTCCGTTATCAGGTATAAGTTCTGCCTGAACAGCTGTAAACAAAGTCTGATTTAATTCTAACTGGGGAACAAAAATCTGAAAACCTTTTACAAGCGGGTCAAAATACATTGCAGTTTGAAAACTGTTCCCATTAGGTAAAGTTATATTTTCAATTGTGAAATTTCCAAAAGGCTGTAAGGTCTTAATATCAAAACTGCCTTCATAAAAGCCGGAAAAAATCTTTGATTTAACTGATATAAGTTCAATATTTGCATTGCTTGAATTTCCATTAAACTTTATATCTGCTCTTATTCCATCGGAAATAATTTTTTTTGGAGAAGATAATACTAAAGATGCATTATATAAAGATTCATGATTACCAAGATAAAAATCACCATCAAAAAAGCCATCAATACGTGTATCAGTAAACATATTTAACTTAGATTTTTTATCTTTAATTTTGATTATTTCAAAAGGTTTAAATCCATCCGAAGAAAAATGTGCCGCAATTTTTTTTTGTGGAATATCATAAGAAAGTGAAACAGAGCCCTTCTGCTGTTTTTGTATTAAAGACATAAGTATTTTATTTTCAGAACTTCTTAAAACAAGCTGCAAAGGAATTAAAGAAAAAGATTTATTAGACACATCTAAAAATTTCAGCTGAACTACACTATCAGAAATTTTTTTAGTGATATTTGCATCAAGTTCAAATGTAGTTTTTATATCATTGAAAGACATAAAATTTATGTCTCCAGAAAATTTACACATAAATCTTGATTGTTCAGAATCTTCTGAAATATGAGCATTTTTAATATTTGTTTCAATGTTCATAAAATCAGTTTCAATTCTGGTTTTAAAGTTTTTTATAATGATATCCAGAGGTAAATTAAAATCCAGTTTAAAATTTTCAAAATCAAAACTCTGGTTTTCAGAAGAATCTGATGCAATTAGCTGAGCAATTTTTTGTGTCAATACTGAATTCTGCATCTGATTATAATCAACAGTTATATTATCAATCAAAAGATAATCTAAAAATTTTTCTGTTTTTCGGTTAAAAATGTTTTTAAAAGAATAAGCAAGTTTGATTTTTTTAACATGAGCAATTAAAATATCATTTTCGTAAAAATTCAGTTCATAGATATTTATGCCTTTCAAAAAGGATGGAGATACTTTATCAAATTCTATTTTTATGCCTAATTTTTCCTGAATTTTATTCTGGAAATTATTTGAAATATTTTGCAGATTATCAGTTAATTTTTTATAAACAGGTCTGACACTAAAACCAACGGCAATAAAAATAATAACGCCGCTTATAATGCTGAGAAGTATTTTCTGTTTTAATTTTAATGCCATGATTAACTCTTTATACTATCAATTTTCGGAATTTTATGGTAGTAATATAATACTATGATATTGAAGAATTTTATCGTTTTCGAAGGAATTGATGGTTCCGGGACAACAACCCAGATTAAAGAATTATCAAAAAAACTTGAACAAAAAAAAGCATTTTTTACTTGTGAACCTACTGATTCAGAAATCGGTAAGTTTTTAAGAAAAATATTAAAGGGAACTGAAAAAGTTACTCCAGAAACAATCTCTCTGTTATTTGCTGCAGACAGAGCTGAACATTTATACAGTAAAAATGGTATTATTGAAAAATGTAAAAACGGGGCAATTGTAATTTCTGACCGATATCTGTTTTCAAGTCTGGCCTATCAGTCCCACACCTGCGGAAAAAATTTACCGGAAATTGTAAACAGTACATTTCCGCTGCCAGAATATTTGTTTTATTTTTCAATAAATCCTGAAACAGCTTTAAGTAGAGTCTTAAACCGTGATGGAAATAACACAGAAATCTTTGAAACACTTGAATATCAGAAGAAAACCGAAAGAGAATACAAACGGGTTATAAATGAGTATAAAAAAATGAATACAGAAATGAAAATAATTGAAATTGATGCAACTCTGCCAGTAGAAAAAATAACAAAAAAAATATGGACTGAGATTGAACAGATGCCGATAATAAAAATGTGAAAGCATCAAAATTTAAATATTTTGTCTTAATTATCTGTTTATTTACTTTTTTTCCTCGTCCTGTAACCTCCTGGCTGGTTACATACAAAGAAGAATTTTATAATTTATATCACATTCATTATCAGCAGTATCCTGATGACTGCATAGAAAATATTTACTGGCTTGAAAAAGCATGCAAAGCAGATTTCTGTAATCCACAGTATGCCCTTTCAAGAATCGAAAATGAAAAAGAATGGGAAAAATACCGTTATCTTTTTATGATGCACGTAAATTTAAAACTGATTGAACAGCATTTAAGACTCGGAAGAAATTTTGATAAAAAAACTGCACATTTTTATGATGCCCCATGGAAAGATGATTACCTGAGATGTCTGGAAAAAGCGGAAACCTGTTATAAAACAGGTATTCATTACTGGAATGAAGCAAAATTATGGGCAGAAAAAGCAAATCAGAAAAAATTTCAATTTTTAACCTTAACTGACATTCAAGTCTGGGAAGATGAAAACTACCGTATATTTACAGAAGAACTTGATTATTCAAAAACTATAAACCGGGAGCTAAAAAGAATTGAAAAAGTAAAAAAAGAATTTGAAAAAATGGATAATACTTACTGATACTTAATCTTGAAAAATTTTCGAATATTAAATAAAAAAATGCCGTTCTTAACTGAACGGCATTTTTGCGGAGAAGCTGACTTGAACAGCCACGGCTCGCGCCACCAGCACCTCAAGCTGGCGTGTCTACCAATTCCACCATCCCCGCGTTTGTGATATATAATATATATGTTTATTAATTTTCTGTCAATATCCTAAAAAAGATTTTTTTATCTTTTTGCTTTACTAGGAAGTCCAAACCGATTTATAGGCCAGAATCTTAATGCTGCTGTTCCTAAAATACTTTTATAAGGTACGTATTGCTGTGACATATTTGTATAATAAGAAACAGAAAGATTATCTAAATCAGTAACAGGGGCTAAATGCTGTTCGTAAGAATGTCTCATATCCAGTGAATTAAAACGATTATCTCCCATTAAAAAATAATTTTTTTTGGGAATATATACAGGATTTCCATTTATATCATTTTTTGGAAACACTGGCATATTTCTTCTGTCAAGTAAAACAACATACAAATAAAGGTTTTCTGCTTCTTTCAGAAGGGACAAGCGCTCCGGATCAAGCATTATTTCACTGGCACTAACCCCTTTAGAAATAAGCGACACATTTCTCAAAATCAGATTACCAAAAACCTTTTTAATCATCAGGTTTAGCTTAAAATTTGCTTCGGTATATAAATCTGTATTTTCTGGAATGGAGGCCTGCCAGTCCGTCAAAAAATGCCTAAAATATTCAGTTCCACCTGCTGAAGAAAGTATTTTTCTGGCAAAGTCATCGTTTCTGGCAAAAAGGTTATAAACATAAAGCTCCTGAAGTGAAAACAATTCTTTATCAAATACGCCTTTATTTCCCGGGAAACTTGCAGAGATTTTTTCAAATGAATTTAATATATCATTCAGGTCTTTTTTCAATTCATCATAAGAAAGAGCATTTCGCGCTTTTTCAACTTCCAGCATAGAATTATACTGAGCATTTGAAAGAGGTATATCTTGAACGTCTTTTTTAATCGTATTCGGCAAAGCATCTGCATTCCATAAAGCCCACTGAGAATCCTGCGCAACAGGTTCAAAGACATTAGAATCTTTTGTTCTCTTATATAGAACACCATCCTGCATCATAAGCTGTTCGCCGGGAAGTCCACAAACACGTTTAACAAGAGGATCTGCCTTCGGCTGTCCCGTTTCATCAACATTTAAATTTACTCCTGTAAAAGTAAGCATAAAAACAAGCTGATTCAAAAAATCCTTAGCATCAGTTGAATCATCTCTGGTATAATGTGGATTTCTGAATATAACAACTTCCCCACGCTTGTAATCTTTAATTGCAGGAAAACCACAGTCAGAAAGCGGGAACTTTGGTCCTGACAAAAATTTTACACCAACAACTCTGTCTTTAACTAAAAATTCACTAACCATAGATTCAGATGGTATTTCGTAAAGCTGAAAGAAGAACATATTAATTACAGCAACCATCAGGGCAGCATAAACAAAAGCATCAATCCAGTCAAAAATTTCCCAGATTATTTTTTTACCAATGGATTTTTTATTATTAAATTTATTTAGTTTTTCTTTTTCCAGTTCAGGATTATTTTTATAGACTCGTTTTTCATCAAGCTGATATAAAATAATCAGTGAAAGAATAAATAAGGCAAGCCAGAGAATTTCACATATAAAATCAAAGCTTACAGAACATTTAGATTTTCCAGCACGACGAAGTATAAAAACTGCAAGGAACACAAAAGGTACATACTGATAAAGCTTGCGTATAAGTTCAATAAATTTTACGTCAGTTTTTAAATCAAATTTAAGAAAACCAAAATAAAACAATACAAAGGTAAAAAGCAGTGATACAGGAAAAGCAAAGGCTGATATATCCAGCACAAAATGGATATGTAGTAATGTAAATAATGCCATTAAAGCAAGTGTAACTAATTGTAAAATTTTAAGTTTTTTATTCATTTTGTCCTCTTAATAATATAAAAATATTATAAATAAAAAAGTTACAACATACAATATAAATAAATTACAGGAACCGTAAAAACAATATTGCACAGAAACTAAATAGAAATTAATATATAAATATGGAATATGATTTTTATCCTTTTGAAAAACCACTGGAAATTCAAACATTAAAAAGTGGAAAAAAAATTTTAGAAATAAATAGTAATCAAATAGAAACCCTTATAAAAAAATCATTTGAAACTCTATCATTTTTCTTTACTAAAGAGCATCTGGAAAATCTTGTTGATGCAGCATTAAAAGACGATTCATCAGATAACGACCGTTATGTTTGTGCCTGTCTTTTAGAAAATGCAAAAATAGCAGCAGAAGGAAAACTGCCAATCTGTCAGGACACAGGAATTGCCAATATTTTTGGATGGAAAAATTCATCAGTTGTAATTAATGGTTTAATAAATAATGCAATATCAAATGCAGTTCAGAATACTTATAAAAATAAAAAACTCAGACTTTCGACTACAATTCCAGACTCAATTTTTGAAGAACATGATCCAAAAAATAATCTTCCAGCAAACATAATGATATTTGATGAAAATGAAATTTCTGATGAAGATGAAATTTCCATTAAATTTTTGTGCTGTGCAAAAGGTGGAGGCTCTTCAAACAAAACAATTTTTTTTCAGGGAACTAAAGCAAATCTAAATGAAGATGCCCTGAACACTTTTCTAGAAGAAAAAATCAAATCCCTCGGAACAAGTGCCTGTCCTCCATACACACTAAGTGTAGTACTTGGGGGCTTAAGTCCAGAACAGAATCTATTAGCCCTTAAACTTGCAACCTGCGGAGCTTTTGAAGATAAACAATTAAGAGAACATCTTACTAAAGAAAATTCACTTTTCAGCAACAGTCTCTTTGACGAAACATGGAAACAAAAAGTAATTAACATTGCAGAAAATACAGGACTTGGAGCTCAGTTTGGAGGAAAAAGAATGGTTCTGGATGCCTCAGTTCTAAGACTGCCGCGGCATGGAGCTAGTTGCCCGATATCTGTAGGTTTAAGTTGTAGTGCTCACAGAAATCTTTTTTGTAAAATAACAAAAGACGGATTTTATGTTCAGAAAACAGTAAAAAATCTTGAAGATATTCTGAATTACAAAAAAGCCATTTCTTTCAAAAATAATACTGACAATGGAACAACTGTTGAAATTGACACTAACAAATCAATTCAGGAAAATTTAAAAATGCTTTCACAGATAAAATGTGGTCAACGTGTATTAATATCTGGACCTATACTTGTAGCCAGAGATGCTGCCCATGCAAAATGGAAAACACTTTATGAAAAAACAAACAAACTTCCTGACTACTGCACGAAATATCCTGTATGTTATGCCGGTCCAGCTCAAACCCCTGAAGGTTATGTAACAGGTAGTTTTGGCCCAACAACTGCTGGAAGAATGGATGCTTATGCAGATTTACTAATGAAAAATAATTGTTCCCGGATTACTATTGCGAAAGGAAATCGTAGTTCATATTTTAAAAACTGCTGCAAAAAATACGGTTCATTTTATCTTGGTACTCTAGGAGGAGCAGCAGCTCTTATTGCAAAAACTTGTGTTCAGGATGTTAAAATTTTAGATTATCCTGAGTTAGGAATGGAAGCAGTAAGACTTGTCACAGTAAAACATTTACCGGCATTTTTACTTACAGATGATAAAGGGAATGATTTTTATGAAAAATGAAAGAAAACTAATCAATATTGAAGAAGCACTGGAACGATTCGGTGGTGAAAAAGATTTGTACGATTCTTTAGCTTTAATGTTTATTGAAGACAGCGATTTTGAATGCCAAAAACTGGATTTAATGTTAAAAGAAAATAATATTGATCAGGCATGTTCCTACGTCCATAAACTAAAAGGTGTATGCGGCACACTGGGCTGTGAGCTTTTATTTGATTCAACAAAAGATTTTTGTGATATAGCAAGAAAACGAATTTCCGGAGACATAAATGCATGTGCTCAACAGGTAAAAAATAACTATGAAATTACAATGAAAAAATTTTTTGAACTGTATCAGAAATAGTCGAACACAAACTTTCAAATGAAATGCTTTTAATTTCTGAAACTGATTTATAAACAGAATAAACTGTATTTATTTTTTGAAAAGGAAAGTCTGTTTCTAAAAGAATAGTATCAGTTTCAAGTTCTTTTATACAACGCAGAGAATTTTTTCTATGCGATAATACTGAGGCACCGAAAGAAAAATAAGATTGCGGCAGTTTTTTTTTAATACTTTTTGCTTCTTCCGGACTTCCAGGAAAGGCATGAAATATAACCGCTTTAAGCTCTTTTAGTTCCCTGATAATTTCAAAAAAATCTTTCATGGCACTTCTAAGATGGATTATAACAGGTAAAGAAAACTTTTTAGCAAGAGCAATTTGTTCTATAAAAATATCAAGCTGATGAATTTTATTTTTTTTTAATATTTCAGTAAAAAAATCAAGACCAATTTCACCAACGGCATCAAGCTTTTTATTATATAAAAGATGATTTAAAATACTTAGCTGTTCATAATCAGTATTCCACGGATGAATTCCAAAAGCTTTTTTTAAAATTAAATTTTTATTTAATTGCGGGCTCATACACAAAGAATTAAATTCATTTAAATTTGAGCTTACCGCACAAAACATTAAAACATCATTTAATATAAGAAAATTATTAAAGTCATAATTTTCTATTGAATGGACATGACTGTCAAAATAAAACATGTTTCTATTATATCATAAAAAAAAACTAAACTCTATTTTTCTAAAACCGAAAATATATATGTAATTGCTTTAGAAACTTATGTTTCAGATTGTAAGTTTTGCGTTGCAAACTCAAAATTACGGGAGGAAAAAAATGGGATATTATTCACTTAAAAGCCTTAATAACGGAAGCGATTTTATGCAGATTGTGCGCGAAATGGAAGATGGTTACATTGTAAAAATTGTACGTGATAAAGACGGGTATGAAGATGTAACAACAGATTTTATAAGCACAGAACTTTTTGACAGCTGCATCAGAACAGGCTATATTACAAAAATTGAAGAACCTGCAAATATTGCCATTGGGGCTTAAATAATTTTTTTCAGGAAAAACGTGGTTATCTAAAAGTCTATAGAATAATTCTTATATGAATCTTTATTCTGTCTTTTAGAGAATCCACGTTTTTTTTATATATCAAAAGAATTTATCGAATTTATATCATTTTCTTTTAAAAGTTTTAAAGCTTGTTTCATTCTGTTTTCAATTTTACAATCTTCAATAGTTCCATCATGAGCAAGCCAGTTTATTTTTATACCTTTTTTTTCCATTCCCCGAAACCATGTTTCCTGTCTTTTCACAAATTGACCTATTGCAATAGAAAGCTTTTCTACAAGCATTTCATATGAAGGGAATTTTCCCTGAAGATATTCAGAAACAAAGCGATATTCAAGTCCAAGTCTTTCTAACCTTTCCCAGCTTCCGCATTCTTTATATAATCTGCTTACTTCATCAATCATTCCAGATTTTAATCGTGCATCAAGTCTGTTTCTAACTTTCTGTCTTATAATTGTTCTTGGAAAAGTTGTTCCAATGATAAACGGTCTTATATCAGGCCTTTCAGGTTCTATTGTTTTTTGAACATCAGTTTTCAAATCTTTTTCTGAATAAGCTATTTCAATTGCACGAATTAATCTGTGCCGCTCTTCAAGATCTGTGGTATTGTGCAAATCTGGTTTTAGTCCTTTTAAGATTAGTTGCAGTTCTTCAAGAGTTTTTCCGTTAAGTGAAAGCCTGAGTTTATTGTTCATTGGAACATCAATCATACTGTAACCACGCACAACAGAATCTAAGTACATACCGGTACCACCACAGATAACCGGAAGAATATGCTGCGAAATCAGTTCGGGAAATAAAGAATAGAACTCTCTTTGATAATCAAAAACTGAATATTCATGGGAAAGATCTGTAACATCAATCAAATGATAAGGTATAGATTTTATAGTCCCGTCATTTTTTTTTAATGTATATTCTTCTATATCTTTTCCACTGCCTAAATCTAATCCTTTATAGACTTGCCGTGAATCACAGGAAATTATTTGTGCATTATTTGATTTTTTAGAAAAATAATCTGCAATACGAACAGCAAGCTGAGTTTTTCCAACCGCAGTAGGACCTAAAATTATTATACAATTATATTTTAAAGAACTTTTGCAATTACACATTTTAAGTATTCTGAATTAGGATATCCACAAAGTACCGGATGATCAGGGCCGGCTCCTCGTTTTTCTAAAATTTGTACGCGTCGCTTAACATCAGTTGCGGCATGCATAAGCATATTGTAAAAGTTTTCACTTTCCATAAAATGAGAACATGAACAGGTAACAAGAATTCCATTTGGATTAAGCAGTTTCATTGCACGTAAATTTATTTCTTTATATCCCCCGTAAGCTTTTTCAAATGCTTTAGCACTTTTTGCAAAAGCAGGTGGATCCAGAATAATCATATCAAATTTTTCTTCAGTCTTTTCATATTCTTTTAACAGATCAAAAACATCTTTACAAAGTACTGATACTTTTTTCTCCATACCATTTATACTGATGTTGGATTTAACAACTTCACAAGCCTCTTCAGAAATATCCACACAGATAACCTCTTTTGCTCCGTTTAAGGCACAATTAAGTCCAAAGGCACCTGTATGTGTAAAAGTATCAAGAATACGCTTTCCTTTTGCAAAAGAAGCAGCAGCTTTTCTGTTAAACTTTTGATCCAAAAAATAACCTGTTTTTTGCCCGTTCTGAAGATCAACATTTAATAGAACACCATTTTCAATAATCGTTATTTGTGGAATATGTTCAGCACCAATCCAGCCGGATTTTTGTTCAAGACCTTCTTTTTCACGAACCGAAACATCACTGCGTTCATAAATGCCGAATGGAGAGCAAATCTCTATTAATACTTTAATAATTTTGTCACGAAAAATTTCTACAGCAAGAGACAAAAACTGTACCACTAAAAAAACTCTTTTTTTTGTATCAACATATCGTTCAACAATCAGACCTGGTAAAAAGTCAGCTTCAGCAAAAATCAATCGGTAAGAATCTTCTTTTTTATAATACTGAAATCTGATATCAAGTGCATTTAAGATTTTTTCTTTGAAATAGTTTTCATCAAATGCAGCAATTCCATTTTGAGCAAACTGTCTGTCATATGTCAAAAACCTGACAGCAATTTTCGATTTTTGATTAATAATTCCTGAACCTAAATACATTCCGGCTTTTGTAAAAACATCCACAAGACTTCCGTCAGAAACTTCTCCCTGAATGGAAAAAATCTCGTTATCGAAAACCCATGGAAAGCCCTGCCTTATTTCCTGTTCTTCTTTTGGCTTAAGAAAAACTTTTACATTTTCGCTCATAATTGTTCCATTTCATTTAATAAATCTGCATCATAATCAACATCATCTACAAAATTTTTTGTATCAACATAACAGGCTTTCATAGTCCCCTTACCTTTTACCTGGATTTCTTCTTCATCATAGAATTTAATATCCTTAAAGATAAGGTTTTTTGTTGATTCACTAATATGAATGGTATTTGCAGAACCTGTTGTTTCCATACGGCTGGCAACATTAACAGTATCACCCCAAAGGTCATAAATAAATTTTGAAGTACCAATAACACCGGCAACAACTGAACCAGAGTTTATTCCAATTCGCATCTGAAATTTTATATCAGAAGTTCTATTAAAATCTTCCAGATCTTTTAAAATACCCTGTGCAAATTTAACCATATTCAAGGCATGATTTTCATCTTTTACAATTAAACCTGAGACTGCCATATAGGCATCACCTATTGTTTTGATTTTTTCTATATTAAGGGCCTTTGCACGATTATCAAATCGGGTAAATAAATTATTAAGCATATCAATAAGAACATCTGGATCACAATTTGAAGTAATTCTTGTGAAACCTACAAGATCTGTAAATAATACAGTAACATTATCAACTTTATCAGCAATAACTGATTCTTCATGAGTCTTTAATCTTTCTGCTATTTGTTTAGGCAGAATATTGAGCAGCAGCCTTTCAGATCTGTTCTTTTCGAATTCAAGATCGGCAGTTTTCATCTGCACCATAGCTTCAAGTCTTAACTGTTCACTTTCCATATGACGCAATCTTAAACGGATAAAAGCCCAGATAAAAATAAATACAATGAGAATAAAAGTTATCCAGAAATAAAAAGTCTGATAATAAAATGGTTTTTGAATAATATCTACTGAAGAAATTTTATCACTCCAGACACCGTCGGAATTAGAACACATAACTTCAAATTTATATTTTCCTGGACGTAAGTTTGTATAAGAAACAAGTCGTGTAGAAACAGCATCTGAAAATTCTTCGTCAAAGCCTTCCAGTTTATACCTGAAACGAACCTGTTGAGGTGAGACATAACTTAAACCGGCATATTTAATATCAATACGTTTAACTCCCGGATTGACAACAATTGTTTCAAATGGCGGCGTATATTTTTCATCATCGAGTTTTACATACTCAATTTCCAGAAGAGCTGTAGTATAATTAGAATGGATTTTTACAGGATCATAAATTGAAAAACCATCAATAAGTGTAAACCATACCCTTCCCATAGAATCTGTCATACTTAAAGAAGTTGAGGTTATTCCGTCAGATCTTAAACCGTCATTTTTTGTATAGAATTTTGGATCCAGAGTATCTGATTCTTTATTGAGATATTTATCGAAATCATTTTTTCCAATTGATGAAATTCCGCGGTTACTCGTCATCCATACTGTGCCTGTATAATCTGTAAGAACCTGAAAAACAGAGTCAGTTCCTAAGCCTTGTGCAGAATTAAAATTATCAAATTTATAACCGTCAAAACGACTGATACCGGTTCCTGTACAAATCCAGACATAACCTCTCTCATCTTTTGAAATTTTAAATATAACGTTACCTACAAGACCTGAATCAGTGGAATATAATTTTGTAATTGCACCATGCTGTAAAAGATTGATTCCTCCACCATCGGTTCCAATCCATATGGTTCCGTCATCATCCTCAAAAAGGCACATTATATAATCATTATTCAATCCGTCTTTTCTTGTATAAGTTCTGACAGAACCGTCTTTTAAATTTATAAATGCCAGGCCTGTTGTAGTACCAACATAAAGATTACCATTGGAATCTTCAATAGCAACACGAACCTTGTCGCCTGTAAGCCCGTCTTTTTGTGTCCAGGAAGTAAACTTTCCGTTTTCATATAAAACCTGCCCGTATTTTGCATATGAAGAAATAAGCAGACCACCTGATTTTGTTAAGCCCAGATGCCTGATTCGTACACCTGAAAGTTTTTTAGTAACTTCGTTTTCTATTCTGACAAATTTATCATAGCATAAAACACCGTCATCAGTACCAATCCAGACTAAACCGCTTTTATCTTCTGCAATACAGTTTACAGAAGATTCAAGATTTATTGTCATAAACTTACCCGGACTCATTTTTTCAAGCCCCGCACGATCGGTACCAAGCCAGATATTACCTTCCCGGTCTTCAAGAATTCTGGTTATTGTTGTGTTAGCAATTCCAGAATCCTCTTTATATGAATAAAACTTTCCGTCTTTTAAATAAACACATCCGTGTTCAGTAGCAAACCATATAATAGACGAGGAATCCTGATAAATTGCATTAATTGTTGAATCTATCGGACAATTACTTTTGTCATATTTGATTATAGTTCCTGAATCATAATGAATTACATTTCCGTTGTTTAAGCCAAACCAGAATGCCCCGGAACTATCCTGACTTATTGCAGTAATCGGAGAGTCTGAATATTTATTAAAACCTGTAAACTTAACAAATTTATCTTTAGCAAAACTATAAACAGAATTGTTTTTTGGACCAGAAATCCAGATTACACCTGCTGTATCACAATACAGTTCAACTACCAGAATATTATCTTCACCATATTCTTTAAGACCATCTGGCCGCTCTATAATTCCCTGTGGTGTTATATAAGCTACACCCGAAGCTGTTCCTACCCAGATATTTCCATTTTTATCTTCAGCAATTCCACGAATTGAATTATTAGGTAATCCGCATGAAGTATTATAAGTAATTATATTATGCCCCGAAATTTCTATAATTCCTTCATCATTGGAACCAACCCAAAGATTTCCTTTTGAATCTGCAAATATTTTTCGTGCAGAAACAAAATTATAGTTTTCATTGGAACTTTTATTTAGTACAACAAATTCAACACCGTCAAACCTGACAAGGCCACCATAGGTTCCAATATAAATGTAACCTGTTTTATCCTGGATAATATCTGTAATTGTATTACCTGGTAACCCGTCAGCTGTTGTCCATACCCTTGTAACATATTCGCCAAGAAATCCTTGTGCGTAACAAGTCAACATAAGCATTAAAAAGATAAAAAAACATAAAAAGCGTTTCATGAAAAACCTCTTCAAATTTGTTCAACTTATTGTAATAAATCTGTCATTGTATAAAGCTGTCCTTTTGAAAGACTTCCTTTTTCAAGGCCTTCAAAAAGCCATTCCATAGCACGAACAGCTCCTAAGGCAAAACCTTCACGGCTTCTGGCTGTATGAGTAAGCGTTATTGTATCAGCACTTGAATCAAAATATACAGTATGAGTTCCGGGAACTGTTCCAAGTCTGGTACTGGAAACATGTAATTCTTCCGGCTGAGGTTTTGTATGAAAGGCATCTGTAACGATTTTTGTTTTCTTTAAGTTTGTTGCCATAATGCGTTTAGCTATTTCCAGTGCAGTTCCTGAAGGGCTGTCAGCTTTCTGAGCATGATGAGCTTCCCAGACTGCCGTATCGTATTCATCATAGTCACTAATCAGTTTAGAAGCTTCTTCAACAATTCTGTAAAAAAGGTTTACGCCAATCGAATAATTTGCAGCATAAAAAAGTGAACAATTATTTTTCTTGACCCAGGATGATACTTTATCAATATGGGCATTCCAGCCTGTAGTTCCAATTACTAAAGGTTTTCCAAGTGGTAAAAGAGCTTCAATATTTCCAAGTACAGCATCAGGATGTGTAAATTCAATTACTCCGTCTGCCCCGCTGTCTTTTACAGCTTTAGCAATTTCCAAAGGACCAGATGCAGTTACCGAAGCATCCTTTGCATAAGAATCAATTGTAGCAACAATAGAATTTCCACGCTTTTTTGCAATCGTTTCGATCATATGTCCCATTTTACCGTATCCAACTAAAGCAATCTTCATATCATCCTCCTGTATATTATTATATTATTTCCATAATGCAGAATGAAGACATCTTACCATTTTTTCTGCTTCATCCTCATTACACATCATGCTGATATTCACTTTTGATGCTCCCTGTGAAATCATCTGAACATTAATCTTAGCTTCTTTAAGTGCTGTAAAACATACTGATAAAATTTCACTTGAACGGTTTACATCACAGATTATTGTAACAATGGCTTTTCCTGTTTTCAGTTCAACATCTGCAACCCTGGACAAATCTTCAATAAGAGGACCTAAATCTTTTTTTGTACTCACTGTAGTAGAAACTGATACTTCACTAGTAGCAACCACATCCACACTGATATCATGTTTTAAAAACTGATTGTAAATGTGAGCCATAAAGCCAGAAGCCCCCAGCATTCTTGTAGAAGTAATGTCTATAAGTTTAACATTTTTTACAAGAGTAATTGCCCTTACAGGCGGCGGAAGGCTTCCGTGTTTTTCTACAATAAGAGAACCAGGAGAATCGATGTTATAACTGTTTTTAACACGAACAGGAGTTCCTGTTTTCCGGCATGGAATCATTGAACGCGGATGCAAAACCTGAGCTCCGAAATAGGCAAGTTCTGCAGCTTCTTCATAAGTAACAATCGGTACAGTTTTTGCTTCAGGTACAATTCTGGGATCAGAGGTTAAAATGCCGTTTACATCTTTCCAAGTCTGTATTTCTTCTACATTCAGTGCCGCTCCGAGCATAGTAGCAGTTAAATCTGAACCGCCTCTGCCAAGCGTCGTAATGTGTCCGTCTTTATCTTTTGCAATAAACCCGGTAATGACAGGAATTTCCTTCTGCCGGCCAGATGTATACGGCTTAAGCGCCTGTGGTATTGTTTTCCAGACTTCATCAAGCAGTTCAGCGGACATAAAACGAGAATCAGAAACAAAACCTGCATCCCAGGAATCGTAATATTTAGCTTTAATGCCAGCTTTATTTAAATAGCCGCTCATCATTCTGACACTCATTCGTTCACCAAAAGAAACCAGATAATCTGATGTACGTTTAGTAACTTCTTTGAGCATGGAAATACCTGTTAAAAGGGTTTTCAGTTCTGTAAGCAGTTCATCAATTTCCGGAACCTCAATTCCCAGTTCCTTTTGTGTATCTTTATGTAATTTTTCTATAACAGAAATATCAACTTTTCCTGCAACTGCGTTATCAGCTGCTTCAAGAAGATGATCGGTTGTATCCCCCATTGCAGAAAGTACAACCAGAGGTTTTTTATCCTGATAAGATGAAATTATAGATGATAAATGTTTTATTCTCTGCGCATTCGCAACAGAAGAACCGCCAAATTTCATAACAATCATTTTTAAGTATTCCTTTAAATCTTAGTAGTTACAGATATTATCCTACTTTTGCAAATGTCTTTCAACCATGCTTTATTTTGAAGTCATATTTACAACACCATCCCAGTTTTCCGGTACACCACTACGGATGTATTCTTCACAGCGTTTTATAAACACAATTGACGGGCTGTAAGGAGTTTCTACAACATCTGTACTGCCTGTTTTTTCATTTATTTTTGATGCAAGAACTGTTTCAGGATATGTACGGTATGAAACTTCGAAAAGTTTTTTTGCATTAACAAAATCCCTGTTTAAATATTTTTCCATAGCCTGATTAAATAAACTGACTGATTCCAGTTGTTCACTGCTCATTTCTGACTTTAAGCCGACTATATTATAAAGCTGAACAGGATCTTTAATACCGATTACACGCACACGGTCCAGTTTTCTTGAAACAAGTTTCGATTTATTTTCTCCGTAATTTGCCATATTCCAGGTATATTCACTTGCAAGAATCCAGGTTTGATACACTTTATTAACACCTTCAAGACGGGCTGCCAGGTTTACGTTAGTTCCCATCATAGTGTAGTTCTTCTTGTTTTTTGTACCCATATTACCTACAACCATTTCGCCTGAATTTAATCCGATGCGGGTTGCTATTGGCAGAACAATTTTATTAAGCTGCTTATTTTCTCCATTTGGCCCGATTGCAGGTATATCCTTTGTAATAATAGTACCATTTGCAAGCATTTTTTTATTGAAATCTGCTTCAGCCTGCTTCATTCTTATAGCAGAAATACAAGATCTCCAGGCATGATCTACCTGTTCAAGGGGGGCTCCCCACAGAGCGATAATGGCATCGCCTTCATATTTATCTATAGTGCCGTCATAATTCAGAATAACATCACTTAATAACGAAAGATACTCATTTAAAAATTCTACAAGGTAATCAGCGGATACTCGTTCAGAAATAGTAGAGAAACTTCTTATATCCGTAAATATTGCTGTGGCCGGAAAGTTTTTTCCTCCAAGTTCGAGTAGTTCAGGATGTTTTTCAAATTCTCCGACTACAGCAGGAGAAACGAAAGTTGAAAGTGTATTTCGTAACCATTTTTTATCCCGTTCCGACATAATAAAGCGCATTATTGTAGAACCGAGAAAATAAAGAGCCATCACAAGAGTAGGAATAAGAGGTGGCAGATAGATTCTGAAAATAATCATCAGTAAGGAAGCTATAAGCGGAAATAAAACAACTCCGGCGCCACCTATAAAATTCTGATACCTTGTCCGCAGTTTTCTTAAAGACAAGGACATAATCAGGCTTAACAAAGATGCGAAAATAAAACCATAAATCCAGTGAACCGGGGTAATAAACTGCCGTTCCAGAATCATGTTATACAGATTCGCATGAGTTCCAACATTAGGATAACGCTCATAAAAAGGCATAGATCCAAGATCTGTAGAACCGGTAGCTGTATTTCCAATGACACAGAAAGCATTATTGTAGCGTTGAGACAGTTCCTTTGTCCTTGACATGTACAATTCATAATTCTGTTTGAAGACATCAAAGCTGGCTGCAATATTTTCCTTTACTTCATCAATATTTGGAACATCATTTATTGAAATTGTTGAAAGAACTGATAAAATTTCACCAAGATAGTCTTCAGAATTTAATTCATTACAGTTTTCAAAGAATTCCTTTCTTGCTGCAAAATATTCATCAAAATTATCCGTTTCACCTTTCAGAAGCCGTTCTTTCCATGGAATTAATTTCTGATCATATTCCCCAAGGAGATAACTTACAACATCATAATATGAAAGCAGCTGACCTTCAGAATTTCCCAGATGAAAAGTTTCTATACTGCGTAAGTTTGCAATAAGCTGGGATTCAATTTTATCAGCATCCAGTAAAAAATATACTGATTCATATTTAAAGCTTTCTTTATAATTTGTAGAAACCCAGTTAATTAAAACCCGACCATGTTCATCAAGCGGGATACGAACATCGTGTTCTTTTTCTTCACCAGGAAATTTTGCACCATGCACAATCAGACTATGTTTTTTCCGTTCAAAACTTTTTGCCTCAAGCATATTCATAAGTGGTGCAAAAGCAAGCTGCCCGATATATTGTCCGTTATTTTCACGAAGAAGCTCTACTCTGCGCCGGCTGCCGTCTGCATCAACAACAACATTTGTAAAACCGCCTCCAGCCGCTTTTTCCAGCAGCTTTTTCAAAGCAGGTGTCATACCGTACTCATAATCATTTTTTTTGTTGTAGTATTCGTTGTCTTTTTTTATATATCCGTTTTTATCAGTTACATTATTAAGCAGAAACTGTTCGCGAACAAGTTTTTCAAGTTCAGGCTCGATTTTTTCTGTAATTTTAATGCTGTTAATTGTTAACCATGTATTACCAAAAAAACGGATTGCATTGGCAAAATATTCATCATTATCACGCAAAACTTTTCCACTCGTGGAATCATACAGATTGTCAAGAGCAGGATTAATATATCCGTCTAAAAGTTCATCAGCCATTTCCATTGCATCTGCTGGACAGATTTGCCCTGATGCAAACGCACCGGAAAGTTCCCTGATCATTTCAGAAACAGTTTCTTTTCCTTCCATAAAAGTTTTAGGCATATTTCTGAGAGTATCGGGATCTACGCCTAACTGGGATTCTTCAATATATTCAATATCGAATGTTGCGCACTTCGCACCGCATTCACGCATACGGATAAGGGCATCTGCAAGAATATCCCTTGACCATGGCCAGACACCAAGATTATCCAGAGAATAATCATCAACGTTAACTGTCATGATATCGGGATTTTGAACAGTAGAAGGCTTTACCCTCAAAAGACCATCATAAACACGAAGTTCGAGTTTTTCGAAACCTCCGGCAAGACCAATAAGACCCATAATAATTATGACCAGAACAGCCAGCCAGAAATCAGGTCTTGAAGAAAATGTTTTTTTTAGTGTACTTTTCATGAAAAATAGTATATCATGTGTTATATATATAATTAAGGGAAAAAAATGAAAAAAATTACTTTTTTGATTATTTTTATGCTGTTTTTTGCATTTTTTGCATCTGCGCAGTCTTCGCAGGCAGTAACTGCAATGCTTGAAACAGAAAAAGTTACTTATGGTCAGGCAGCTTACTTTGCAGCCTGTGCAATGGATCTTGTTAAAGAAAATGCCTCCGAACAGGAAGCAGCAGTTTCATTAAAGAATGCCGGGATTACCTGTATTTCTGATGAACTTTCTTCTTCAATCAAACTTGACTCGTTTTCTGAATTATGCATGAAAACCTTTAATATAAAAGGAGGTCTTTTTTATACATTATTCAAAAATTCCCGTTATGCTCTTCGGGAACTAAAAGCTTCAGGCATTGTTCCTTCTGATGCAGACCCAAAACAATACATCAGTGGACGCACTGCCTTGAATATGTTCTCTGAATGTTTCGAACTTGTTAACGGAACAACAGACTTCCCGGAGGTTGCAGAATGAAAAAAATATTTATTGCAATTTTTGCACTGATTTTATTATGCTCTACAGGAATTTATGCCTTTGATTTCGGAGGATATTTTTCAAACTACAGCGGAGTCAGTATCATAAAGCCTTCATCAGGCTATGACCAGGAAAACAGTCTTGGATTCTGGTTCAAAACACCGCTTGGTAAAAACGGATACCTGGCAACTGAACTCGGTTATATTTTTTCATATGACGGAAAATCTTCAGAAATTGAAAATCAGCTTGATATTTCACTTCTTAAAGGTTCTTGGTTATTCAACACAAAGGCAGGAAAAATAACTCTTGATTTAGGACGCTTTATTTCTTCAGACTGTACAGGCGTTATCTACAACCAGAATTCTGATGGACTATTTGTCTCTTTTAATGCAGATAATTTTTCGCTTTTTGCACAGGCTTCTTACACCGGACTGCTTAATGCACACGGGGCAACCTATTATTATGACAATACTTCAATTGATTATAGCAGGCTTTACCCTCTTGCACCGAAATATGTTATTACAGCTCTTGCAGCAACATTTCCTTTCCTGTTTGCAGAACAGTCTTTGACCTCTGAATTCTGGGCTTTTATTGACGTAAATGGAAACGCAGCTCCTTATAACAGAATTATGGGTACATTATCCATAAATGGTAATATTACAGGCAGTTTATTCTACACATTCTCTGATACACTCTGCTATGATTCTTACCTTTCAGACCTTGCAATGGCAAACATCACATATTTTATGGATAAACTGAATTCATCCGTAAACCTCAACTTTGCCCTTGCAACAGGAGAAAACAATGGTTCTGGCAAGTTTAGCAGCTTCACGCCTTTTGATCTTATTGCCTGTGATGCTGCAAGTTTAAAAGCTTATGACGGCATCATAAAACTTGGACTTTCAGGAACCTGTCAGCCTGCACCAAAGTTTTTAATTAACGGTGGATTCGATTACCTGATGTCTTACAATAATAAATATCAGCCAGATGGAATCCAGTGGTCAACAGCCGCTTACTGGCAGTTATTAAGTGACTTAGAACTTTCTGTTACAGCAAGTCAGTTTATTCCTCTTGCAGACAGTGATTCAAGTTTATATTTCCAGGCTAAAGCTGGAATCGTTATATCATTCTAATTAACGGGGAGGCATTATTATGAAAAAAATAATTTCAGTTTTATTTATTTTTCTAATGATTATTTCTTTTGCATCCGCAATGGAAGGAACTGTGGTTTCAACAATCGGTAAAGTTGAAATTCAAAAAGGTACAGCCTGGGTTCCTCTTGCAAAAGGCGATAAAGTTTCTGGTGGTTCGATAATTTCAACCGGGTTTAAATCCGAGGCTGTTCTTAAGCTTGGAGAATCCACAGTGCAGGTAAAGCCTCTTTCCCGCCTGACACTCGAACAGCTTGCAGACTTAAATGGAAATCATAAAGCATCGGTTTATCTTGATGTAGGTTCAGTTACAGCTGATGTAAAAGCTGCAAAAGACAAAAAAGTTGGATTTACCGTAAAAAGCCCGGTAGCAACAGCTTCTGTTCGTGGTACAAAATTCAGATTTTCTGGAGAAAAGCTTCACGTATTTCGTGGCAAAGTAGGAATTACCCGCGGGCTTGCAAAAAAAATAAATACAACACCTGCTTCACTTCCTGCAGATGGCGAAATAACACAAAATATGCTTAATGAAACTGGAAGCGGAAAAGAAGTTTTTGCAAAAGCCGGACAGGATATTAAACTAAACAATAATGGAAATTTTGCAACACCTTTTGAAAATAATGTTATTAATGCTACAAATCTTGGCGGAGCGATAAGCAGTTTACTCTCTAACGAAAAAAAATCCTTTACTCCACCAGCTGTTAATACAAATAATTCCTCTGGTACTCAAAATGCAGCAACCTTAGTTTTAATACTTAAAACACGTGAAGATTACTAGAAAATAATAAAACAATTAATACTCAATTGAAAGCTGACTTTTTCGTTTTAATCAAATGCAAAAAGTCAGTTTTTTTTTAATCTTAAAAACAATTGCAATAACTTGTTTTTAAATATTTTAAGTGTTATTCTTTTTATATCATGTTTTCATTTATTAAACGTTTTATAAAAAAAACTCCTGTTTCAGAAGATGAACTTTTTACTACAGATTTTTCCTCGAAAAATGCAGTTTTGCTTTTTGAAGAAGAAGCAGCTGATGGTTTTAGAACCTGCTACGATAACGGTTTTAATCTGGAAATCAGCCGTAAAGATACTTTTGCCTGGTCTACAGAAAAAAAATATGAAGTTAAAGACATGGTTTTAGAAGGTGTCTTAGACTTTACAAAAATTCATCAACTGATTCCAGATTCTGAAAACCTTGCTGACAAAGCCGGCTATACTTCTTTTGGTTTTATTTTCCGTTATATCAATGATCAGAACTTTTATTCTGTTTTAATATCAGATGGAGGTTTTTTCCGCTTTGATGTTTTTTTTAACGGCTCACAAATTCCCATTATCGGCTGGACAACATATCCAAAAAATAATTCTGAAGATAAAAATATAGTTCCGGTAAAAATAATAGCTAACGGAACAAAATTCTGTATTGTAATTAATAAAAAAACCTGTGTAACCTGTGAAGATGACACAATTCAAAGTGAAGGACTTTTTGGTTTTGCAGGACAAAACTATCAGTGTTATGAAAAAGTAAATGCAGCGTTGAAATTTATCAGTATGGATAAACGGGATATTTATGTTGATTCAGCGTACCGCCAGTGGAGTTCAGAAGATGAAACAGATTATGAGCAGAATTTAACAAATGCCGAAAGTTTTGCAGCTATTGGAAAATATCTCGATGCAATACTCGAACTTGAAAAAGCCTGGAAAAAACATCAGCCAGTATATTCAGAACTTTTATTTGGTTCACGCCTTTGTCTGGCAGAAAATCTAAATGAAAAAGCTCATACTTTTTTGAAAGAAGCTTTGAAACTTAACGAAACAGATTTAGAAGTCCAGGAACAGTATACTTCATTTTTATATGTTACAGGAAAAGCTGTAGAATTAGAAAAATATCTTTTATCAATAAAAAACAATATTTTAATTTCTCCTTTGTTATCAAGTTTTCAAGGACACGTTTTAGTAAATTCCAATAATTACGCTAAAGCAATAGAATACTACAAAAACGCTTTTCAATTACAGTCTGATGAACCTTTACATTTAATAAATATCGCCAACTGCTATGATGCATTAAAAAATAAAAATGAGGCTGCTGATACCCGGTTAAAAGCTTTAGATTTACTTATCGCTAAAAAGAATTATTCGGAATATCTTACTCAACTGGATATACTAGAGAACACAAAGTTATTAAAAAATCAAAAAACTGAATTACAGCTGATAAAAGCAAAATATTTTTTTGATACAAAAAATTATTTTCAATGTGAAAAAGAAATTACTGAATATCTGAACCAGAACCCAAAAAATTCTTATACCCGTTATATGAAAGCAGTTTGCCTGAAAGAAAAATCCGAATATAAAAAAGCAGTTTTAGAAATTGAAAATGCAATAGAACTGGAAAACAACTGTGCACTTTATTATGAATTATATGCCGAACTGCTTTATGGTTTAGAAGACTACACCAAAGCTCAATCTATAATAGAAAAAGCATGTGAACTTAATCCGAAAAATGCCGGAAGCTGGAATTTAGCAGCTTCAGTTTCATTAAAAAATAATGATTTAAATAAAGCAAAAGAACAGATTTTTACAGCACTTTCAGTTGAACCAGAAAACTTAAGTATCCTGAAAAATTATATAATCATCATGCAAAAACTCAATCGCTTTTCTGAAGCTCTTCCAGTATTACAGGAAGCAGCATCTCATTCAGGCTATGGAAGTACTTACAGAAGTAATGCGCTTCATCTTGCTGCAAATCTATTAAGGGATACAGATAATTTTGAAGAGGCAGAAAAACACTATAAAAAAGCGCTTACCCTTACTCCAAAAGATAATTCTTTAATTATTGATTATGCAAATTTCTGTTTATTAGACGGAAGAGTAAATGAAGCGGATTCATTAATTAGTTCCATATACACCGAAAAAGATACTTTTATTCCTGTAGAAGCAGCAAGACTCTTAAGTCTTATAGCATCAAAAAAAGGCGACTGGACCAGAAGTTCTGTTATTTTACAGCAAAGCATTGAAGAATGCAGTTTTAAAAAAATCCCTTATGGAGATTTATTGCTTGACTTGGCAAATCTATATCTTTCATTAAATAAAAATGATAAAGCTCTTGAAGTTGCTGAGAGAATGCTTGAAGAAGGATATAAAGAACAGTATTTACAGATTGAATCAATAATTAATGAAAAAACAAAAGATAAAATTTCGTGTTCACTTTGTAATTTATCCTGGTACGTCCCAAAAAATATAACAGACTCCATTACCCTCAGATTAACTGCTGAACCGCCAGATAATTTACCAGCAGGTAACTGCCCTGAATGCCAGAAAATTTATTGCATTGGCTGTGCGAAAAAATATATTGACCAGACCGGACGATTTACATGCCCTGATTGTAAGATAAATCTTAAACTTCAGAATAATGGTATAAAATATCTGTTACATGAATGGAGAATTAATGAGTCAAACTGAAAGAATTCTTTATATAGACCGTCATTTAAGAAAAAAAGAAAAACTTACAATAAAACAAGTATCCGAGCATTTTGAAATATCTACACGTCAGGTAAAACGCGATATTGAGTATATGCGCAACAGGTTCAATGCTCCTTTGGTATACGATACAGATAATAAAACTTATCTGTATGAATCAAGTTTTAATAAACTCGAATTCATGGATCAAAAAATCATCATCAGCTACGTGGCTATAAAATCACTTACGGAAAACTCAAATTACATTCCAGTTTATTCAGAAGAACTTTTGCAGAACCTGAAAGACGAGGTTCCAAAAGACTATAGTGAAATATGTGAACATATCAAATATCAGTTACCTCAGGTGGAAACCATAAAAAGTGATTACTTTATTGACCTTTGTGATTCAATCCGGGAAAAAAAATGTCTTGAGATAGATTATATGGATTCAGAAGGTAAAAAAACAACAAGAATAATCGAACCTGAAATTATAATTAATTACAGCGGCAGCTGGTATATTGTGAGTTTTGATCAGAATAAAAATAACTTCAGGATGTTTAATCTTGCACGAGTTTTAAATTTAAAAATAACAAAAACAGACTTTCATAAAAAAGATTCTGAATATAAAAAACATCTGAATGAATATCTGTCCGATAGTTTTGGAATATTTAAAGGTAAAAAAAAGCATATTGCAAAAATCAAATTTACAGGCAGAGCAGCAATAATCATAAAATCTCAAACATGGCATCCCTCCCAAAAACTGGAAGAAAAAAACGGATATATAGAACTTTCACTGCCGATTGCAGAATACTACGAAATTCTTTCGAGAATACTTTCTCATGGAACTGAAGCCATTCCTTTAGAACCTCCAGAACTTGTAACGGCATGGAAAGAAAAAATTACGGAACTTTCACAATTAATCAATTAAGTTATTTAATTTAATTAAATATGGTCTGATTGTAAAAGAACATATTTTTTGTTAAAATAAAATTATGCTTAAGAAATTAGAAGAAATGGCAAAACGATTTGCCGAAGTTCAGGAACTTATTCAGAATCCAGATCTTATTAAAGACCAGAAAAAATACAAAGAAATTATGCGTGAACATTCTCACCTTTCAAGTGTCATGGAGGCATATGAAGAATATAAAACTGTTCTTCAGGGCATTGAAGATGCTAAAGTCATAATCACAGAAGAAGAAGATCATGACATGAAAGAAATGGCACGAGAAGAACTTAAAGAACTTGAAGAAAAACAACCTGTACTTGAAGAAAAAATAAAAATGATGCTTATTCCTCCGGATCCTCTGGAAGAAAAAAACATAATTATGGAAATTCGAGGTGGGACTGGTGGAGACGAATCTTCACTTTTTGCAGCTGACCTTTTCCGTATGTATACACGTTATGCCGACATGAAAGGCTGGAAATATGAAATAATGGATGCCAGTGAAACCGAAGTCGGCGGATATAAGGAAATCAGTTTTTCAATCAGTGGAAAATATGTTTATGGTTCCCTTAGGTACGAAGGAGGAGTTCATCGGGTTCAGCGTGTACCAGAAACTGAAAGTCAGGGCCGGGTTCACACTTCTGCAGTAACTGTTGCTGTTTTACCGGAAGCAGAAGAAACTGAAATAGACATAAAACCGGAAGATCTTAGAATCGATGTAATGCGAGCTGGGGGACCAGGCGGACAATGTGTTAATACAACCGACTCTGCAGTTCGCATAACTCACCTTCCAACAGGAATTGTCGTAATTCAGCAGGATGAAAAAAGTCAGCACAAAAATAAGGCAAAAGCATTACGAGTTTTGCGTGCGCGGCTTTTTGATCTGGAAGAATCTAAAAAAAATGCTGAACGTTCAAAAGAAAGAAGAAGTATGGTTGGCTCTGGAGACAGAAGCGAAAGAATACGGACATATAATTTTCCTCAAAATCGTGTAACAGATCACAGAATTAATATGACATTGTATAAACTGGATCAATTTATGCAGGGATATATGGACGAAATGATTGATGCCCTGTGTATTTATGCAAAAGAAGAACAGTTAAAAAATTCTTCAAATGCCTGATAAATGCAAAGTTTTTCAATCCGACAGTTAAAACAACGCAGTAAAACACTGATAACATATCCGGAAAAATATACAGAAAGAAAAACACCACATCTGGATATGGAGTGTTTTTTACAGGCTGTATTACATTGTGACAAAACTTTTTTATTGGCACATGATGATTATATTTTAACACAAAAAGAATTATTTGCAGTTTTACAAATGTGCGAAAAAAGAAAAACAGGTTTGCCTGTTGCCTATATCACAGAAAAAAAAGAATTTTTTAATTTAAATTTTCATGTAACACCTGCAGTATTAATTCCAAAACCAGACACAGAGCTGCTCGTTGAAAAAGCCATAGAACTTATCAGACAAAGAAACTTCACTTTTATTGCAGATATCTGTACTGGAAGTGGTTGTATTGCTGTTTCAATTTTAAAAAATATTGATAAAAAAATTTTCATCACTGCATCAGATATAAGCGGCGAAGCATTAAATATAGCAAAAATAAATTCATTAAATCTTTTAACACATGAAGAACAGGCAAATATTTTTTTTATCAATGCAGATTTATTTCAGCCTCTGTCAAAAAATATTTCTTTTCCAGATTCCTTTGATCTGATTGTAAGCAATCCACCATATATTCCTTCTGAATTAACTACTCGACTTTTACAGGATGGAAGAAATGAACCTCGGATTGCTCTGGATGGAGATTTAAACTACGAAACACAGGATGGAACTGGAATAATACAAAAACTGATACCTCAAAGTTTTATGAAACTAAAAAACAACGGTATCCTGCTTTTAGAAACCGGGGAATATAATGCAGACAAAACAGAATCATTAATGAAAGAATGTGGATTTATCGATACAAAAATATTCTTGGATTTATCAGGGGCTAAGCGCGTTGTTTACGGACTAAAACCATAATCAATACTTAAATTATTTTTTTGAAAGAAAAAGAAATCTTTTCACCAGATTCATCAATATAAAGCATTACTATTGCCCGGTGTTTTCCGTAATCATTATTACATAATTCAATAAAATTTCCGTAGTTATGAACATTATATTTATGCGAATGTGCAGTTCCTATAAATCGAACTTTATTCTTATTAAATATATCAAGCAGAATTGCACGTTCCTTTGTATTTGATAAAGCTGATATGTTTTGTTTATCAATAGTAAAAAAATAATGTGTAAACACGATTTTTTCATTTAAATCCTGTTTCATGTTTTTTTCTAAATCAAAAAGTTGCGGAGTACCTAATGTTCCATTTCCTGTATCAAGAAAATAATATGAAATTTTATTACTTGTAAATTTATAATATGAAGTGTTTGGATAAACGTCACTAAGAAAAATTTCATATCCGCTATTAAAACAATCATGATTTCCTATTGTTGTAAACACAGTCAAACCATAGTTTGCATTTATTTCAGAAACAAAAATATTATATTCGTCATATTCAGACTGTATACCATGATGAACTATGTCTCCGTTTACAACAATAAATGCAGGAAGTTTTTCGCCCTGTAAAACCAGGGAATCAAGATAATCATACAGCACCTTTGTATCAGGTGAAGGATTTATTCTGCCAAAATGCATGTCATTGAGTATAAGTATTGAATATACTGCATCCGTTTTAATTACAGCAGGAATTTCAGAATCTGGAATAAGTTTAATTGTTCTGGCTCTGTCATCAACTTTTTCTGCTCGACCAAAAAACTGATGATAACCAAAACTGCAGCTGTAAAATAAAATAGAAAACAAAAATAAAAAAAGAAATATAAAATTCTTTTTCATATACTCTCCGAAACGTTTAGAATGCATAAACAAAGCCTGCCCTAAGAGCTGGATACTCAAAATAAGCCGTTGTATTATTCTGATCCAGATAACGGAAATAAAGTCCGGCATTAATTTCATAATGTTCTAAAAATGTTTTATTAAACTCAAAATAAAAAGTAAAGTTTAAAGTTGCAGAATATTTATATAATTCCCAGGTACGAAAGCCCAAAAGAATATTCCATTGTTCAGGCAGATTAAATTTATTACAGACATTTAATCCAAATCCAGTATTAAATAAATAATTATGTGCTGATGGAAGTGAGTAGATTACAGAGCCTTTGTAAAATAAATCAAATTCAAAAATCAGATTATATAGAGAAGATTTTTTTCCAAAAATAGATTTAAAATTCAAAAGAATATCATATTCAAAATTGATGTCATATAAAAAACTAAAATGTGTTAGTACTCCACTTCCCAAAGAAATTTTTTCTGTTTTATAAAAAGAACATAAACTATTTAAAGTCAAATCTGTACATTTATTTGTAAACTGCATTCCGCAGAAATTTTCAAAACCAATATATTGCGTAGTTTTTAACTGATAAAAATTTTTAAAATTTATTTCTCCACAAAAAACTGTCCCTTCATAAATTGTTCCGCCTTCTGTTCCAACTGCAAATCCAATTTTCTCATTTTCTGAATAAATAAAACTATATAATGAAAACATCAATAAAAAAATAATTGTCTTACGCAAAAAAATTACTCCTTTATGATTGAATACAAATTATAATAAAATATTTCCAAAATGTCAAATATCTATAATTTATTTGTTTATTCCTGTAATTATTAAAATATATTAATTTATAGATTTAAATACAATAAATTTAGTATATTTATTGTATGGCAGTTAATTTTGAAATTGATACATCCAATATTGCTCTTCCTGAGCTTATCAAAAGATTTTTTAAGATTTTTCCGCAATATACAGAAAATATTACAGAAAAACACTACATAGAATCTTCGTATCAAATTCTTCTAAGTATAAATAATGATGAAGAAACATTACATTCTGTAAGAATAGCTGCCATTCTCGCAAATGCAAATTTTGATTATATAACCATTTCGTCTGGACTTTTACACAATATTCTTTCTTACAGCAGCATTAATCCTGATTTCATTAAAGAAAAATTTGGAATTGATTTATATACCATTATTTCAGGGTTACAACGTTATTCCGCAGTAAAAACAAAAAACAAAACATTACATGAAGCAGACTCAATCCGTAAAATGCTTTTTGCTCTCTCTGAAGATATTCGTACTATATTTGTAAAGCTTGCAGACCGTCTGGACAGAATAAGATTTATCAGTTCCTTCACAAAAGAAAAACAAAAAGAACTGGCACAGGAAGCAATTGATATATGGGCTCCTCTTGCAGGACGACTTGGTATGTCAACATTAAAGAATGAATTTGAAGATCTTAGCCTGAAAATTTCAAATCCTGATGTTTTTGCACAATTAAAAAAAATTGTGGATATGAAAAAAATTGAACGAGAATCATATCTTGAAAAAACACAAAAAGCAATTTATAAAGCTGCACAAAAAGCAAATATTAATGTTGAAGTGACAGCCCGTGCAAAACATTTTTATTCAATCTATCAAAAGATGCGCCGCAGAAATAAAGCTGCAGATGAACTGTATGACTTACTTGCGGTTCGAATCTTATGCAATTCAGTATCTGAATGTTATACCTGCATTGGATTAATTCATGGACTGTGGAAACCAGTTGAAGGACGCTTCAAAGATTATATTGCAATGCCTAAATCAAACGGATATCAGAGTATACATACAACTGTTGTTTGTGAAGGTAAACCATTAGAAATTCAGATTCGAACAAAAGAAATGCACAATATTGCTGAACATGGAATTGCAAGTCACTGGCTTTACAAAAAAGGCATGAACCATGATATGGTAAATATTGACAATCTGAAAATTGTTAATCAGTTAAAGGATTTAAAGAATGCCGATAACAATGAACAGGATTCTTTCAAAGCCATAAAAGATGAACTGCTCGGGGATTCAATTTTTGTATTTACTCCAAAAGGAGAAGTAAAAGAATTGCCTAAGGGTTCTACGGCAATCGATTTTGCTTATGCAATTCATTCAACAATAGGACAAACTATAACGGGTGCAAAAGCAAATGGTGCAATCATACCGCTTTCTTATCACTTAAAAAACACACAGATTATAGAAATACTTACAAATCCAAATGCACATCCAACACAAAACCAGCTTTTAAATGCTAAAACTTCAAAAGCACGACAAAAAATCCGTTCCTGGCTGGCATCAAATTCTGAATCTGTTAGTGAACCCGATAATTCAAAAGACACTGAAGTTATAAAAGAAAAACATGACAGAGATAAGCACAAAACAAAAGAAGAACATGAACAGGAAATACTTCAGAATAATACAGTCTCACATAATCAGTCATTAAAAATCAGGATTGGCGATACAACAAATTTCTTAATAAGCATTGCAAAATGCTGTCTTCCTAAATATGGTGATAAAATTACCGGATATGTCTCTAGAGGACGAGGCATAATTATACACAGAGCTGACTGCAGGAATTTTTACAGAATACCGAACATTGATGAGCGTACTTTAGAGGTTGAATGGGATGAACCTGAAGAGAACTGTAAAACAAATACAAAAAAGAAAAAATAAAATACGCTTTATGAATTTTTAAAACGTATAATCATGTCTTTTTCAAGTTTTTTATTGGTATAAATTAAACATTCATGATCATGACAAACCCAGTCTATAACTGAAGAAGTTTCTGGAGTAACAAGAATATATTCTGAATCCTTTATTTGAAGAATGTTAGGACCAACGTATTCGATTTCCATATCAGATGTAATTTTATTTAAAGGCAGAAAACGGTAAAAATTGTAACCATCCCGTTTTTTTATAAGCTGTTCAATCCGGAGTTTTATAGCTTCCTTCTTATCCGTTGCATTTTCATGACAAGATTCAAGCTGTTCATTGTAAAGAGCAAGAGTGCGTTTAGCATTATCAAAAACTTCCAGAGTACGCTTATCATCAAGACATTCTACAATTGTTCCAGCCATTTCATAGTCACTGTCTGTTTCGCCTGATGTAGTAACATCAGCTTCTGATTTATTGTAATAGAAACCTGTAGTAAATTCCCTGTGATTAGTTTTGTATAATTCTTCGATAAATGGATTAGCTTCTTCCTGAGAGATTCTTCCTTCTAAAGTATCTATGGCTTTTCTGTAGGCCCGGGTAACAAGGGCAACATAATAAAGACTCTTCATACGGCCTTCAATTTTTAGTGAATCAACACCCGCTTTTTTCATATCATCAAGATGATCTATCATACATAAATCTTTTGAAGAAAGAATAGCCGTGTAATCTTCACCTTCAAAAATCGGGAAAAACTCACCAGGGCGAGCTTTTTCTTCAATCAGCATTGCCCCGCTTTCCGAAAGTTTTTTTGCATCCACATAGGTTTTAAAATCCCAGCGGCAGGTGTGACTGCAGAATCCAAGGTTTGCACTACGACCTGTAAGATAAGCACTCATTAAACAGCGGCCAGAATAAGCGATACACATTGCTCCGTGTGCAAAAGCCTCAAGCTCCATTTCTGGAACTGCATCTTTTATCTGCTTTATTTCATTTAATGATGTTTCTCTGCCAAGTACAACTCTTGAAAAACCTAAATTCCGATACATTTTAACAGCTTCATAGTTTACGCAGTTTGCCTGGGTTGAAAGATGCAGATTAACCTTTGGAAAATGCTTTTTTAAAATATTAACAATTCCAATATCCTGAATTATGAATGAATCAATCGGATAACTTTTAAAATAATCTATATCAGAAAGAAACTGTTCAATATCATTATTATGAAAACTGATATTTAAAGCACAGTAAAGCTTTTTTCCTGGATTCTGTTTTTTTATTTCGATAATCCGTTTATATTCATCTTCATAAAAATTATCCGCCTTAACCCTCAAAGAAAATTTTTTTAATCCGATGTAAACGGCATCCGCACCATATTTATAAGCATATTTTAATTTTTCGATATTTCCTGCAGGAGCTAATAATTCCATTCATCCGCCTCAAAATATTTACCAATTTTCTGAATTGCCAGATGGGATTCATTTAAATATTCATCAGCAAACTGAAACAAATGAATCATACCGGGCCAAACATCAACAAAATTTTTTACATGTGCCAGATGCAGCTTGTCCTGAAACTTTAGAATCTCAGGATAAAATAATTCCCGTTCTCCGCACTGAATGTAAACAGGGGGAAACTTAGAGAGTATTTCCTGCGAAATATACATAGGTGAAACATGCGGATTTTTTAAATTAGAATTATATGTATATACTTCCGCACAACGTTTTACACAGTCAGAACTGATAACATCATCTGAAGCTTTCTTTACAGTATATATAATTGCATCATCAGAAATATCAAGTAAAGGGGATAATAAAATTATATGTGAAAAAATCATGCTGTTTTTTTCGATTTCTGTTTGCACAAGTGACATAGCAAGGCTTGCCCCGCTTCCGTCTGCTGCAAGAATAACTTCTTTAACATTTTTTCGGAGTTCATTAAGCATTGAATTAAGGTCTTCAACACCTTTAGGAAACGGGTGTTCTGGAGCAAGTGAAAATTCAGGCACAACAACTTTTGTTGAAGTAACATTTGCAAGTGAAGCACAAATACTGCGGGAAGCTTTTCTGCTGCCACCGACAAAAGAACCTCCATGAATGTAAATCATGACCCGGTTTTCAGAAGAAACATCAGGAACCAGTTCATCACATTTTATTCCGCCTAAAGTTATTTCGGAACACTCAACGTTATTCGGAATTGTAACGACAGAAAAAATTTCATCAATTTTTTGTCTGAATAATGCAGTGTTTGATTTTGGAGTGTAAACTAAATTTTTTATTTTTTTTACCGCAAGACGCCGGCTTTCAATTCCAACTTCCATATTATTAAAAAGTATAGCAAAACACAAAAAAAAATGCTATATTGATGTTAATTATGCCAATTAAAATAAACTCTGATTTACCAGCAAGAAATATTCTTGAAAAAGAAAACATATTCGTAATGACCGATGAACGTGCACAAAAACAGGACATCCGGCCTTTAAAAATTGCAATCGTAAATTTAATGCCTACAAAAATTGCAACTGAAACTCAAATTCTTCGGCTTCTGGCAAATTCTCCGCTTCAGGTGGAAATTTATCTTGTACACATGGAAGCACATGAATCAAAAAACACCGGGCATGAGCATCTGGATAAATTTTATATTACTTCAAAAGATGCCCTTCAAATGAAATTTGACGGAATGATTATAACCGGAGCTCCCGTTGAGCAGCTTCCTTTTGAACAGGTAGATTACTGGAATGATCTTTGCAGAATAATGGATTTTGCAAGAAAAAATGTTTTCTGTACTTTGCACATTTGCTGGGGTGCTCAGGCAGGACTATACCATTATTATGGCATTCCTAAATACAATCTGGAGAAAAAGCTCTCAGGCATCTATAAACATTATAAAACTACATTAAACGAACCCTTATTGCGCGGCTTTGATGATATTTTTCCTTCTCCAGTTTCCCGTCACACAACAATACATGAAGATGATGTTAAAAAGCATCCTAATCTTGAGGTGCTGGCAGAAGGGGAAGATTCCGGTATTCTTCTTATAAAATCCAGAGATAACCGGCAGATTTTTATGACAGGTCATCTGGAATACGATACTGAAACACTTGAAATGGAATACAGACGAGATATAGAAAAAGGCCTGAATCCAGAAATGCCTGTAAATTATTTTCCTCAAAATGATCCAATGCAGAGACCTCGTTCAACCTGGAGAAGTCATGCACATCTTTTTTACTCGAACTGGCTGAACTATTATGTATATCAGGAAACGCCTTTCCTCATTGACTATATAAATTAATTTCAGTATGATAATATAATACGCACATAATGTACTATTTTGCATTTTGTGCACTTTATTGTAAATCTTGAACTTTGTAAAACAAGTTCAAAGTGGAGGAATCAAAAGTGGTTAGAATCAGACTCAAGAAGTTTGGAACCAAAAAACGTCCTTTCTACCGTATCGTAGTTCAGGACTCACGTAAGCCACGCGACGGCACAATTATCGAGGAACTTGGTACATACAGCCCAATCGTTCCAGAAGATCAGCAGATTGCATTTAATGCAGACCGCGCTAAGTACTGGCTTTCAGTTGGAGCACAGCCTTCAGAAACTGTGCACAAGCTCTTCAACAAGAAGAACTTAACCAAATAATCATCTGTTCGTTAAGGAGTAATTAAACATGGAAAAAGACCTGATTGAATATATAGCAAAATCACTGGTCGATGATCCAAGTAGCGTTCAGATTTCAGAAACACCAGGCGAAAATTCAACTGTAATTGAGCTTCGTGTTGGTTCTGGTGATATTGGTAAAGTAATCGGAAAATACGGTCGCATTGCAAAGGCACTTCGTACCGTGTTGAGTGCATCAGCAAGTAAATCCGGCAAACGTTATACGCTTGAGATTCTTGATTAAAACTTGCTAGAGATGGAACAGCTTGTTATCGGGATTATCCGTTCACCTCACGGTGTAAAGGGTAATGTAAAAGTTGAAAGCACATCTGGTGAAAGCGAACATTTTTTTTCACTGACTGATGTGACTTTGAGGAAAAACGGCATTGAAAAAAATTTTACTGTAGAATCAGTAGAAGGAAATGTCGCAAACCTTATTATTAAATTTACTGGAATCGATTCTCCTGAAGAAGCAAAAAAATTTTCAGGAGCAGAAATTGTGGTTCCAAAAGACAAGGCCTGCCCTCTTAAAGATGGTGAGTACTATGTCGAAGATCTAAAACAATGTGCTGTTATTTACAGTACAAAAAATGACGGACTGGCAGAAAATTCTGCACCGGCTCAAATAAAAGTCGGTACAATCACAGACGTATTGGAAGGCGGCGAGAAAGACTTTTTAGAAGTTTGTCTTACCGAGAGCGTTGATACCCTGCTCAACCGCACAGATGATGCCGTAAAAACAAATTCCGGCAGGAAAGTATTAGTTCCATTCCGAAAGGAGTTTATCGGTACGGTCGATATAAAAAACAGGGTTGTCAACCTGATGCACCTCTGGATTCTGGAGTAATACCATGAAGTTCCATGTGCTAACCTTATTTCCTGAAATTCCGCGTGCTTTTTTTGAAAGCTCAATCATGGCAAAAGCGGTAACTAAAGGATTAATTGCCTACGATCTTGTAAACATCAGGGATTTTGCCTTTGATAAACATAAAACTTGTGATGACAGTCCATACGGTGGAGGTGCTGGCATGGTGATGATGACAGACCCCCTCGTACTTGCGCTTGAATCAGTTGGTGTAAAACCTAAAAAAACTGATGTTAAAAAAAGCAGAAAGACTAAAACAAAAAAACGTGTAATTTACGTTACACCGTCCGGTAAGCCTTTTACACAAAAAAAAGCGTACGAATTAAGTCATGAAGACGAAATCGTTTTAGTGTGCGGCCGGTACGAAGGTATTGACCAGCGCATCATTGATACATGTATTGATGATGAAATATCTATAGGAGATTATGTTCTTTCATCTGGAGAAGTTGCTGCAACAGTAATCATAGATGCAGTATACCGTCTGGTAGAAGGAGTAATTTCTGAAGAATCCTTAAACGAAGAAAGCTTCACCGACGGGCTTCTTGAATATCCGCAATACACTCGACCAGAGGTATTTAACGGAATTAAGGTACCGGAAATTTTACTTTCCGGGCATCATGAAAACATCAGAAAATGGCGGCTAAAAAAGCGTCTTGAAAAAACCCTGGCAAATCGTCCGGATTTAATAGCAGATGCAAGAAAAGCAAATACACTTTCTGAAGAAGCTGAGAAAATGATTGAGAATATATTATTTTCAGGAGACTAAAAATGGATTTAATCAAAACCATCGAAGAATCACAGAAAAGAAGTGATCTTACTCCTTTCAATGTAGGTGACACTGTAAAGGTTCACTTTAAAATCGTTGAAGGTAAAACAGAGCGTATTCAGGTTTACGAAGGTCTCGTAATTTGTTTCAAAAATGGTGGAGTTGGAAAAACTTTTACCGTTCGCAAAAACTCTTACGGAGTTGGCGTTGAACGTGTATTCCCTATCAACTCTCCACGTATTGCAAAAGTAGAAGTTGTCAGACCTGGTAAAGTTCGCCGTGCAAAGCTTTACTATATCCGTGATAAAATCGGTAAGGATGCAAAAATTAAAGAACTTATCGTTAAAAAGAATAAGGATAACTAATCTGAATATTTTTAATAACGGGGTTTCTTCTTACAAAAGTGAAAAAGAAATCCCAGTAAAAAAGCCTGCTGATGCAGGCTTTTTTTCTTCACAAAAACAAGAATCTCTTATTAATGAAACCTCAAAAATAAATCAGGAACTTGAAACAGTTCTAATAACTAGTGATGAAAAAGATTTTTTCAATTATATAGAAGTAAAACATTTTTTTGAAAACTTAGGTCTACCCGCTGATAAAACATCATTACACCTCATTCAATTTTTTCAACAGCTTGAAGTAAAACCTGATATTCCTAAACTTGTAAAGTGTTATAATCTTTCTAAAAAATTTCCAAAAAAAGAAGGAAAAGCCGCAGAAGCAGCCTATCTGCTTGAAGAAAAAGGCATCAATGCTGATGAAGTAAAAATACAGAATATACTAAATCTTTTAGATTCCAGTAGTCAAAAAAATAAAGATAATAACGATTCAAAAGAAAACGATTTCTTAAAGCTTATTAATCATAAAGCCGGTAAAAATAAATACTGGATAATTCTTCCATATGAATTAAAACTTGAAAAAGAAAAGGCTAACGGTTTAATCAGATTATTATGCGATAGAAATAAAAAAAACACAGAAAAAATTATAATTTCTGCAAATTTTTCGAGAATAAAATTCAATTTTGTGATATACTATAAATATAGTCGAGAAGGCAACAAAAGTTTGACAATTAATTTCTGTTCAAAACCAGAATTATCGCTATTAAAAAAACATAATTCGATACGTATTCTTCAGGAACTATTTGACCAAACCCCGCTTACCATTATCAACTATTGCAAATATGATGAAGAAAAAACTGAGTATTTTTCTGCAGATACAAAAATTTCTATAATTCAGGATAACTGAAACAGGAGCCGTATGAATATTAAACAGGCAGTTGCACTGCTTTATCCGGAAACAAAAGATGCTCCTGTAATTGTAGCAAAAGAACGCGGAGACCTTGCAGAAAAAATGATAAAACTTGCACAAAAATACAATGTGCCGGTTTTTGAAGAATCTGATACTGTGAATATTCTTTCACTTTATGAGGTTGGTGAATGTATTCCGGAAGAAACCTACGAAGTTATTTCAAAAATATTTGCTTTCATTCGGAGGACAGTAAAATAAAATGCAACGGATAAAAGCATCGCAATTAAAAGAAGGAATGAGGTTTTCAGCACCTGTATTTTTTGACGACGGGCAGAATATGTTTCTTGCAGAAGACAAACCTATTAAATTAATGCATTTGCAGGCTTTATCACGCTGGCGTGTTCCTTTTTTACTGACCTATGGCAAACTTATCACGGAAGATTCGGTATATGATGCAAACAGTTCCGGGCTTGAAGAACTGGAAGATCTGGAAGTATTAGATGATAATATTCCTTTGGAACAAAATGTTGAATATCTGGAACAGATCATAAAAAATTTTTCTACAAAAGATTCAAAATTAATTTTAGAATATAAACAGATACTTAATGATTGTGAACGAACCTACGAATCTATAAAACTGAATCAAAATGAAGTAGTCCGCTCAGAAATCGATACCTTATGTCAGGATATTATAGAACTGCTTTCTAAAGATTACACGGATATTTTAAGTACAATCCTGATGGAAGATAAAGCTGATTCTTCCATTTCAAAGAATGCTGTAATAACTGCTATTTTTTCTGCTATTCTTGCAAAACAAACAAATCTTGCATCCAGAAAATTACAACAAATAATTACTGCTGCCCTGCTTCATGATACGGGAATGCTTTCTGTCGATCCTGGCATACTCGAAAAACGTGAATATCTTACAAGTGAAGAATTTAATCTGATACAGCTACATATTGTACGCTCAACTCAATATGCTCAGGATCAATTGTTTTATTCACGGGAAATTGGAACAATAATAAATCAGCATCATGAACGCTGGAATGGCTCAGGTTATCCTGATAAGCTGAGAGGCTCAGAGATTGACATCGGTGCACGAATTGTTTCTATCTCTGATTCTTTTTCCGCAATGCTCAGCCGTAAATCATATCGTGACTCTTTAGACGGATATGAAGCTATGAAAAAACTCCTTGATGCAAGGGAATTACTTTTTGATCCGGATTTAATTAAAGTATTCATAAATATTATAGGTATCTACCCTATTGGCTCTTTAGTTCTTTTAAATAATGGTGCTATTGCTCAGGTAATAAAATCCAATCCTGATATGCCTTTACTTCCTGAAATCAGAATTCTAGTTTCTTCAACAAAAACTCCTCCTGTTCAAGTCGGTGATGAAATCAACTTAAAAAATATTTCAGACTTAAAAATCCTGCGTGTCATAAAACAGGATGAATATCGTGAAACTAACTAATAAACAGAAAGGAAATGAGGGCGAAGAAAAAGCCTGTAATTATTTAGTTTCAAATGGATATCAGATTATTGAAAGAAATTTTTTTACAAGATATGGCGAGGTTGACATAATTGCCTTAAAAGAAAATACATTAGTTTTTGCAGAAGTAAAAACATTACCAAAAGGCAATTCTGAAACTTTATCTCAAGTATTAAGTTTAATAAAGCAAAAGAAAATAATCGAAACTGCTAAATTTTTTCTTTTAAAATATCGAAAATATAATGACAGCATAATAAGATTTGATGTGCTTGCCATTGATATACCAGGATATCCTCCGGTCTATCACATAGAAAATGCCTTTTCGGAGCTTTTATGATTTCGATAAACTCAACAAAAAAGAACAAGCAAAATGCAGCAGAACGAGTACTTGAAATGCGTGCAAAAATTGCAGATGATGCTTATCTGGACAGTGCTATACACAGAATCGCACTTGTTCTAAGCAGAAAACTTGTAGAAAATAGTATGTCTACAAGAAAATAAAAGGATAAACAGATGGAACAGAACAAAAATTTTCAACGTGATGCTCATAACAAAAATAAAAAAAAACATGGAAAAAACAATACACAGTTTAATTCAAACCAGAACAATAATCAGTTAAATTTTCAACGAACTAAAGATAAAAACGAACAGATAGCACAAATTGTTTTAGAAAAACCTGTTTGTGAAATCTGCAATCAGCCTATTCTGGATTTAGCAACTTCTCTTGCAAATAAAGGAAGCAATAATCCCGTACATTTTGACTGCGTACTTAACATTCTGAAAAAAGAAGAAAAACTTTTACCGAATGAAAATATCACCTATATTGGACAAGGCAGATTTGCAGTCACTGTTTTTGAAAATCCTCATGATACAAAAAAATTTTCTATTAAAAAAATTATTGAATGGGAAGAACGAGATAAAAAATATGAATGGCGAAATAATATTTCAAATTTATTCAGTCAGATAAAATAAACAATAATATCGATATTTTTTCAATAAAGATGTTTTTTTCATCTTGATTTTAATTTCATAAAAAGATAATATATATAAAGTGTCGCCGGGATGGTGGAACAGGTAGACACAAGGGACTTAAAATCCCTCGGCATTTAAAACGCCGTGCCGGTTCGATTCCGGTTCCCGGCATATTATTAAGGTTGCTTTTTAAGGCAACCTTTTTTTTTAATGTGGTAAAATCCTCTTACCTTGTAAAACATTTTTTTTAACACTATAATAAAAATAATATATTTTTTTGGAGATTTACAATGACTGTAAAAAAAGTTGGAATTATCGGAGCAGGTGCATGGGGAACAGGACTGGCACAGGCTTTAGCTCGTGGTGGTCACAAAGTTCAGGCATGGGCAATGGAACCTGATGTTGTAGACGGAATAAACAATGAGCACGAAAATTTCCGTTATCTTCACGGATACAAACTTTCAAAAAATTTAACGGCAACTACAAACATCACAGAATGTGCTGCAGATAAAGATTTTATTTTTCTGGCAAGCCCTTCCCTTTACCTGGCATCAACAGTAAAAAAAATACTTGATGTCCCTAATATAAAAAATGGCTCAACACGGATTGGAGTTTTAACAAAAGGTTTTGTTCCTTCAGAAACTGGAGCAAAACTTATTGTAGAAACATTGGAAGATGTCCTTCCTGCATGCTATAAAAATTCAATATGTTATGTTGCAGGTCCAAGTCATGCTGAAGAAGTTGCTATGGGAAAACTTACAGGATTAATTGCTGCCTGTAAAAATCTAATGGTCTCTATCCGTTTCAGGGAACTGATGAAAGTTCCTGGTCTTAAGGTTTATTCAAGCCGTGATACTATAGGTGTTCAGATATGTGCCGCAGCAAAAAATGTCGTTGCTGTTATTTACGGTTGTCTTGATGCTATAGCTGAAACTTCAGATATATTTGGTGATAATACTGAAAGTTTTTTAATGGCAGCTGGTCTAAATGAAATGCAAACACTTGGTTTTGCTCTCGGAGCAACTCATGCAGAAACTTTTACATCAATTGCAGGTGTAGGAGATTTAGATGTTACCTGTAAAAGTAAATACGGAAGAAACCGGAGGTTTGGACACGATATTATCAATAAAAACATTCTTAAGCCTTATTCAAATCTTGATGATTTAATTAAGAACATTAAAGATATCGGATATTTGCCGGAAGGGGCTGTTGCATGTAAATACATTCATGAATTAACTTCAAAATTGAAAATTAAACTTCCAATTTGTGATGGCTTATACAGAATCCTTAACCGCGAAATTGAACCAATAGATTTCTTAAAGGAGATCATTAACTAATCATGCTCGAAAAAATTACAAATACGTTTTCTGATATATTTCGAAAAATCTCTGGAAAATCTACTATAACAGAAAAAAACATAGAAGAAGCAGTTGAACAGATTAAAATGGCTTTGCTCGAAGCGGATGTTAACCTTCGTGTAGTTCGCCGTTTTGTAAACAGTACCATTGAAGAAGCAAAAGGTGAAAAAGTTTTACGTTCTGTAGATCCAGGACAGCAGTTTATAAAAATCGTACATGATAAAATTGTTGCATTACTGGGCGATGAAAAAACAGATTTACACTTAAAAGGGCCTGATACACTTTCTGTAATTTTGTTCTGTGGTTTACAGGGTTCCGGTAAAACAACATCAGCTGCAAAGCTTGCTGCTAAATTAAAAAAAGAAGGCCGTAATGTAATGCTGGCAGCCTGTGACCTTGTGCGTCCTGCTGCAATTGAACAGCTTTCGGTTTTAGGTAACAAAATACAGGTAGATGTATACAAAGAAAGCGACAATAAAGATGCAGTTCAGGTTGCAAAACATGCTGTTGCTCAGGCAAAGAAAAACGGCGTTAATACACTCATTATCGATACAGCAGGTCGACTTCAGATTGATGAGCAGATGATGCACGAGATCGAAGGTGTAAAAAAGACAGTAGAACCTGATGAAATAATTCTTGTTGCCGATTCAATGACTGGTCAGAATGCTGTAGATATTGCTAAAGCCTTTGATGAAAAGTTGGGTTTAACGGGTGTTATTCTTACAAAATTTGATTCAGACGCTCGTGGCGGTGCTGCCCTTTCACTCAAATCTATTACAGGAAAACCAATTTTATTCATAGGTACTGGTGAAAAAATCGAAGACCTGGAAACTTTCCATCCAGACCGTATAGCAAGCCGTATTCTTGGAATGGGAGACGTTGTTTCACTGGTTGAAAAAGCACAGGAAACAATAGATATGGCAGAAGCCGAAAAACTTGCTGAAAAGATGTCGCGCAACGAATTTACCCTCGAAGATATGCTTGGTCAGTTTCAGCAGGTAAAAAAGATGGGTTCCATGTCTAAACTTGCACAAATGATTCCGGGACTTGCGGGTCAAATTGATGAAAGCAGTATCGACACAGAAGAAATGAAGCATCAGGAAGCAATTATTCTTTCGATGACAAAAAAGGAACGTGGTAACCACCTGATTATCGGACCAAGCCGCAGAAAGCGCATTGCAAAAGGTTCTGGAACATCAGTAGCAGAAGTAAACAGACTCATAAAGCAGTTTGAAAAGACAAAACTGATGATGAAAAAAATGACCAAAAACAAGGGCATGCAGGCAAAAATGATGCAGCAGTTTGGAGGTGGTTTTCCAGGCTTTTAACGCTCTACGATAGTCGAAAAAAATGTAAAAATTGCTCAAATTAATCAGCGGGGCTATTGACAGTTTTTAGATTATTATATATATTATTTATGTTAAGTTTTGAATGACTTAAACATTCCCCTATAGCTCAGTCGGTAGAGCAACGGACTGTTAATCCGTGTGTCGCTGGTTCAAGCCCAGCTGGGGGAGCTACTCTAAGACCGTAATAAAACGGTCTTTTTTTTTGCCTTTTTTATCTAAAAGGTTTATAATATTATTATGAAAAAAAAGCATAGAATTAAAGCAGCACAACAATCAGTCTATATGACAAGTTCTCTGTTTTTAGAAAACAATCTTTTTACATATTCTTCTGCCTGTGCATTAGCTTTTTTAATTTCTGTTTTACCCATTGCGATAATCATTTTTATGATTTTAATCAGAATATTACATACATCTGTGGATTCTATTGTTTCGTATTTTGACTTATCTGCAATTTTTATTGATTCAAAAAGAATAACATCAATAATCGAAGATATAACCAAACTCAACAATATCGGTTTATTCGAAATTATCCTTGCTTTATTTACAATATGGATGAGCAAAAACTTTTTCTTTTCTGTAATGAAAGGAATCCGGCATATAAACAACGAACAGACAAAACGAAAGCCTTTATGGGCTAATCTTTTTAACATTCTTGCAGAAATTGTTTTCGTAATCGGCATTTCTATTGTAGTTTTTTTAACTGTTGCCATCCGAAAGCTTCTTAACAGTTCCCTGCTTGATTCATATTTTTCAAAAATGCTATTAACTACCTTTGAACTGATCTTCAAATTTTTACCAGAAATAATGATGTTCTTATTGATATCCTTTACATATCACTTTGCACCTGGAACAAAGCCAGCATGGAAACTCTGTTTTTTTAACTCACTTTTATGCACCCTCAGTTTTATAGTTGTCAGAATATTTTTTAAACTATTTTTGAATTTTTATAATTACAACATGATTTATGGGGTTTTAAGCAACGTCATTGTATTATTAATTGAAGTGTCAATTTTCTTTTATCTTTTTTTCTTTTTTGCGCAAAACGTATATGTTAATCAGTTTTTTGATTTACTGGTTATTTCTGAATTATTCCGGCTACCGCCAAAAGACAACAAAAGCAAACTTTCAATTCTTCACAGAAAACTGTTCTTAAATCCCCTGCCCCTAAAAGCAAAAGGATTAAATACCCCAGTTTTCAAAGAAGGCGACATAATTTATAACACGGGCGATAAAAGTAAATGCATTTATTTTGTTTTAGCCGGAAAAGTTATGTGTGAAAAAGAAGGCTTTAGTCCCATATATTTTGAAGCAGGAGAATCTTTTGGAGAACGTGAGTTCGTTCTTGCAAAAAACAGAACCACAAGTGCAGCTTGCTCAGAAAATTCTATACTGTTAGAAATTCCTGATGGAATCTTAAATAAACTAATTAAAACTAGTCCAGACGTAACAAAAAAAATAATGATGTCCTTATCAAACCGCTGATAATTTTTTCATTCACATAACGTTTTTTTTCTGCTATAATTTACTTATGGAAAGATGCTTTATTATGTTAAAACCCGGCGTAATTAATCGCCGTATTGCAGGCGAAATTATCAGCCGCCTTGAAAAAAAAGGACTTAAGCTTATAGGCTTAAAAATGATGACAGCCTCTAATGAACTGGCTGCAAAACATTATGCTGAACATGTAAATAAATCATTTTATACAGAGCTTACCAGTTACATCACTTCTGGACCTGTAATTGCAATGGTATGGTCTGGAGATGACTGCGTAAAAGTTGTACGACGCTTAGTGGGCAGCACAAAGGTCGAAGATGCCCAGCCTGGCACAATCCGCGGTGATTATTGCCTTCACACACCGTATAATGTTATACACGCTTCTGATTCACCAGAAAGCGCCGCACGCGAAATTGACCTGTGGTTTACAAAAGACGAAATAAATGACTGGAGCGACATCAACTCTAAGTGGTACTAAGGCATAAACGCACTGAACGGCATCGGCGGAAAATCGATGTCGTGCAGCAAATGCTGAAATTCTGAATAAAACATAGGTTTTACTGCATCAAAAATTAAATTGATGTAAGTTTCCTGATCATAACTCTTCTCTTCCAGATCTGCTAAAAAACCAAAATGCAAAATTGACTTTGCTAGATCCTCTTTAGATTCTGCATCACAAACAGTCATTTCAAGTCTGATGCTTGCACTAAATTTTGTATCTTTTAATTCAGGTGGAACAATATTCAGTCTGTTAAATGTAATTGACAGATGTGGTGTTGCAGG
>JAEEGL013877065.1_pt1 | contig 52912 bp, 48 predicted proteins | sample 9134231 | NCBI WGS metagenome assembly JAEEGL01 (sample SAMN16246548, study PRJNA631951) | gut metagenome | biome: gut microbiome; feature: rumen; material: fiber-attached | host: Bos | place: Iran: Karaj | collected 2018-10 | reverse complement strand
TCAGAGAAATGGCCAAGATAACTTCAAACACCTTCACCACCTATCGCACAAGAGTTATTGATAGTGGAGTTGTAGACGGCAATCAATATGGATTTCTGGCACTTAAGCTTCCTAGATTTGGTCATTTTATTGATATGTGCTCTGAAGTATAACAATCATCTCAACATCAGCTTCAGCGATCTCCATACCCAGCTTAACATCAGGCTTGACCTTCTCGCCGTGTAAGTCGGATCCGCATGAAATTTTGAGGTCCAGCTCTTTTGCCAGAGCTGTGTTCTTAGCTCTCTCGCGGTCGTTGTGCCGCCTGTAGATTGCTTCTATGCCGTCCAGGCCGTTAGATTTAAGGTTTTTGACAAGCTGAACCTGCCTGGTATAATCCATCTTCAAAAGCCCGGGGTGCGCCAGAACAGCCTTGCCACCTGCTACATGGATAAGCTCAATAGCTTCTATCGGAGAAGGCTTAACCCTGTCTGTCTCGCGATGGAAGTCCTTCGTATCAAGATATCTGTAAAAAGCGTCTTTCCTGTCTTTTACATACCCATGCTCAAGAAGCCACCTGGCAAAATGCGGCCTTCCAAGGCTTCCCTCACCCGCATATTCCCTGACCTCGTCAAGATCCAGCGGAATCCCTTTCTTATGGAAAAAAGCGCATATCCTCTCGCCACGTTCAGACCGGCTTTGCTCAAATTCGCGGCAAGCTTTGACGAGCGCTTCATTCTCGCGGTCGATATAATACCCCAGAATATGGATTTCCTCACTGTCCTGGGTGCTTATCTCTATCCCTGGAATAAAGGGAATCCCCAACTGCGCGGCCCTTTCTGCGCCTTCTTCAAGCCCGGAAACGGTGTCATGATCAGTGATCGCCATATAGGCCAGATCCAGTTCCTTGCACATCTCTACTACTTGTCCGGGAGTGTACTGGCCATCTGATGCTGTTGTATGGATGTGCAGGTCGAGTTTCATTTTGAAGTCTCCAATTCGCATATCTGCCGCAGGTCTGCCACGGGGACGGTTCTTTTGGCAGGTGTCAAATGGCATGCCATCAGCTCACTTCTCCAGCAGTTCCCGTGCTCTCTCCAGATCCTCATTTGTTGTAACCTTGAAATTCCTCTGGTCACCGGGAATCATAGCCACGTCCATTCCTGCCATGATGGCGGGCTCAGTTGACCCTTTTATCATCAGTATCTTATCTGGCAAAAGAGCTTCATTCGCCTCCATATACTTGTCAAACCTGAAGGCTTCCGGTGCCTGTCCAGCATATATGCAGTTGCGGTTCAAAAGCTCATCAACCCTGCTGCCGCTTCGGCTGAAATAAACTGTATCTTTCATAGGAAGAACCGGCATCGCGCCATCATGCTCATCAAGCGCAGCAAGGCAGCTATCTATGTCCTCCACTGTAACAAAGGGTCTGGCAGCATCATGCACGATCACGCCATCAACGCCGGTGAACTTGCTGTGGGGCATGTACTTGGAGCAGTCGCCATTTTCCTTTGTATCTGCGCTGAGGTTTGCGCTACAATCATTCTCTCCTGCACACTCGAAGTAGTTTCGGATGTCTTTTAACGCATGATAAATTGACATCTGGCGATTCTCTCCAGGATTGGAGAATCCAAGAAACTTTTGGGCAAGCTCCGACTCAGGATCTTCGAACAGCTCATTTTCAATCTTCTCCCGCCAACTCTCATCCACCACAATCTGGATGTTGTCCACCAACTCGCTCTCCGCAAACGGCCTGAGCGCATGCATTATCATCATTTGCCCGGACAGCTCAACGAACTGCTTTGGAACCTCTGAATCGATTCTGCTGCCGGTGCCTCCGGCGAGGATTATGGCGATATTCATGAGTGTTCTCCTTTCACTGCTTTATGTTAACAATTCTGCGTTACCTTCTGATCTGATTATAATATAAAAGTGGGAAGCGAGGGCAAAAATGCTTCTCACTTCCCACTTAGTCTCTGTTCACATTACTCGGCTGTCGTCAACATACCACTTTCTTCCAACACTTTATTAACTACATTGATAGATACATTAGATTTTTCTGCAATCTGTTCAATCGACATACCATCTTCAAAACGAGTTTTTATCCGTGTATCTCTTTCAGCCTTTTCAACAGCCTTTTCGACATCAGCTGCAATCTCATCTTTCATCAGCTCTCTCAATGCTTCACACATAGCTGTTTCCCTCCGAATTCTCTCATATAAGCCACTATTTGCATTAACACTAACCTGCAAAATAGCATCCACATTATTTCTATCTGCCTGAACATCAGCTTCAATAGATTCTGCTATAAACCTTCTTACGTCAGATTCCCTAGCATTACTTGCTAATATCCTAAGAGCATGGCAGCTATCATCCTCCAACTCTCCTATAACAACAATCTGTATTGGAAGATTTATCATCCCACTTATATAATACACCCCCGGATACTTAGCTACAACTTTAGCTCCAAGCTCAGCCAAACTGCTAAAGAGTTGCCTGGGAAATGTGTGCCTAAAAATCGAGATTGTCATGTCATTGGCATCAATGGCGTTAACAGTCTCTCCATACCCTTTATAAAAGCACCCATAACCAAGAGTTTTGTAAAAATCATCAATCGATAAAGCATCCTCAGGACTCTTATACTCTATAACATTATGTTTCCTGAATAGTCGCCCTATAGGATTATCAATTATCAACCCCTCTTTCTTCTTTATCACGAGCATATCCATTCTCACCGGTTCATTGGATAATACATGTTCAGGGTCAAATATCAGATTGTCTCTATACTTCCTAAGTTCATACTCCAGCCCCGCATAAAATCCCGGATGCCACTGGATTTTCTTGTTCTCCTCCATACTTGCATAGCCACTCCTTGCCATTTACTACATCGATGCAAGTATTACTATATCAATGCGAACATATGTTTGTCAATAAGTTTTCGAACATATGTTTTGTTTCGACCACGCTTAAAAAGTATCTCGCCATTGATTCATAGCGCTTAAAAAGTATCTCGCCATTGACTCATAGCTCAATCTGCCAAAAGAACCGTCCCCGTGGCAGACAAAAACTCCCAGTGTAAGATTCTCATGCCTTACACCAGGAACCATATTATTTCATATTCTGTTTCAAAAGCTCAAGCTCACGTTTAAGCCTAATAACTTCTGCTTCCAATGTATCACGTTCGGATTTTAATAGCTTTCTCTCAGCCTCGCCTTCTGCTCTTCCTTCTGCTCTACCTTCATTCTTTCCTTTATGGTAAATCCTTACCTCAGGAATATCCAATGTCCTTCCACCCATAATAACACCTACTTTCTTATGGATATTTGCATGATTAGATGTCAATTTGTTACAACCTCATACCTCATTTTTGCTTTGCATTGGGATTCAATTCACATATTTAATTCTTCACAAGCTGCTTTTCTTTTTCGATGCTTTTGAATAATTCAGTTATAGTTTCAATTGGAAGTCCGGTGTTCTTAGCCACTTTTTCCACAGCATCACCATCTTCCAAACAGTTCTTAGCAATCCTTATAGCTTCTTTCTCGTACATAATCTTCTCTACCTTTGTAACCATAAGCGCCCCCTCAATTCTCCTTGCATCCTCGTCCAAGATTATCTTGTCCGTGAAGATAAGTAAACATTTCAAAACAAACCTGCCATTTTATTTGCGTTTAGCCATAAGTTTTCCTTTTATATTTACGCCCACTTTATACCAACTATTTGCCTGACCTAGCGCGTCCCATAGTTCTCCATTGCCACTTAGCAGAATACTATCATCTCCTACAGCTGCGTTTCCAAGAATTACATTCAGGCTTTCAAGTAAGACAAGCAGTTCCTGTGCGTTGCTTTCTCTGTACTTTTCAGAAAAAGGATTGTCTTCTTTCAAATCTCCATTCCACGCTTTTACGTAAGCAGAATACATATCAATAACATCGATTTCATCCCTTGTTTCAATGCCTTTGAGGTAAATCTCAATAAGCTCAGATAATAAGCCATTATAGCTTAACCATGAAGAAAATTCTCTCGTAACACCAAGTTTCCCTCTATATGGTACGAATTCAAGGGGACTCTCAAGGATTTCATCATATTTCACTATATATTTTTCAAGTAAAAAGAAATCTTCCCTGCAAAGCCATAAACAAATATGATCTTTTCTTTCCCTTATGGCTATTTTGGCCTTGAACCGATGAGTTCCGTTATCAATAAGAAACCTAAGCACATCTTCAAAGACATGTACCACCTCCAATGGTTTTGAAACAGAAATATAGGTCTTTACAAGAGCCATATCTCCATATCCATTGTCATTATCAAATCTCTCAAGGTTAAATTTCGCCCAGTCATGATTCTGAACATCAATCCAGCACCTATAACTATGGTCTTTCGAGTCCGCATAGTCTTTCAGCGTCACTATGGCACTCCGGATTTCGCTCACATTTTTATAATAATCGCCAATACGCTGTATATAACAATACACATCTTGTGAATATGCCTCATTTCCATACCTGTCATACAATTCTCTAATCAGTGTATTGAGCCTGTCGTACTCATCACACTTTCCAATACAAAAATCCAATTCTCTTATCCCTGCAAATGATGATGGAATAGGTATCCCTGCTGCCAATGGCTGTGCAAGCTCAAGTTTTTCCCTCTCTCGACGCTTCTTCTCTGATTTTTCATATTCACTTTTTTCAACCATAACATGAATCCATTTCTCTACCACAAAACTTTTCATTTCCGGAGACAGTTCTATCTCATATTGACTAAGTGGCGGCTCCAAAAAAGACTTTTCTGAAATGAGCTTATCAAAGCACTGTTCAAAAGTGACGAAGGCATCAAAGTATCTATGATTATTTGAGTAATCGCCTTCTACATGGGGTTCTACCAATTCTATACCATTACTCTTGCATATACTTTTCATAGGTTCGTATTGATTTACCGGAACATCCTTTATGTATTTAAGATCAAAATGCACATCAGTATTTGCTGGGGCAAAAGACGTTGTAATAATCCCAGACGTCATCTCATAATGATCTATGTCTAGAAATCCATCATAAAAATCCCTCATTTCTTCTAAGTACCCATATTTAGCAGCATAAAGTAGTGGTCTGGTGACCTCGTCTATAAGAATAAGCGGTCTATTGTAATAGTGCTCATTTCGTTGACCACATCCCACAAAGCGCACCATTTCCACCAAGCTTTTCTTTAGTTTCTCTTTGTCAACTTTTCCTTCGATCACATCCAGGTAATACCCCAATGTTATATAATGACGCAGTTCTTCCTTAACATCCTCATACATATCCTGATATAGCTCAGACATCTTTTTTCTAAAAAAACTAATTGCATCTATATAGGCAATCGCTGCAAAGTCCGAAAAATCAAGATAAATAATGAAATGCCTGTCATAAGCATGGTCACTACAAGTATCGGATTCATTGTTCTCCGTATGATATTCTCGTAAAGCATTCAAGTATGTGGTTTTTCCCGAATTCAGCGGTCCACAGATATTCAGATAATCAAAACAGTTGTGTGCCATACATGATGAGAAGTCAGCGTTCAGTTCCATAATTGCCCCCTTTTACACCATTTGATTGTTCATATCATACATACATTTCACATGCCATATAGTATTGCTATATGCATTTATTATATGGTTTTATTTTTGCTTGTCAATGCCTTATAATATTTCTAGGATTTTGTTGAAAGTTGGAGGCTATACTAATGAGAAAACCAAGACTAAACATTGACCGTTTAAAGAAAAAAAGAGAAGAAAAAGGCTGGGCAAAGAATTACGCAGCAGAGGAGATGAATCTTGCTCCCAGTGGCTATTTTCGTTATGAAAGTGGCGAAGCAGCACCTTCCTATTCAGTGATAAGAAATATGGCACTAACACTTGGCACATCTGTAGAATACCTGACAGATAAAACTGATAACGACTCTCCAAATGAAATTGTCGTAAGTTGCAGAGACCCCAGGCTAACATATATTATCGAACGTTACTCCAAGTACTCCGACGAAGACAAAACAAGACTCTATAAATACGCACAAAAAATCCCAGCCTCACTGAATAAGTGAGCCTGGGATATGTATCACATAATATCATGTTTAACAATCACATCGTCAATCTGCCAAAAGAACCGTCCCCGTGGCAGGTTCTAATATTCCCTCCTGATGCATGAATGCTGCAGGAGGGGGTTCTTATGTCAAAGGCCTTCCAAAATTTCTCTTACAGATTCCACAGCATCAAAGAATCCTCTATACTCCTCCGGAGCCCATTTCTCCCTAATCCTCTGCTGAACTCCCGATGGTCCAACAACAGATGGAACACTAAGTGCCACTCCCCTGCGTCCATGCTCGCCTTGTAATACAGAGCTCACACTTGCTATAGTAGGCCTCTGGTTGATTATTGCATCCGCCAGCTGACACACGCATGTTGCAATGCCGTAGTGGGTACGGCCTTTCTCAGCAATAATCTCTGCACCCATTTTTCTTGTCTTATCTGTAATAGTTTTCTTTATCTCGTCATTCCACTCAATACCAACATCCTGGCAATATTCATCAATCGGAATCCCACCAACAGTCACATGGCTCCATACAGGTAACCTAACAAAGCCAAGAACTGCTTACCTTACAGTATAAAAATCTCCTTACCATACGATGTAAAAAACTGCTTACCATACAATGTAAAAAAACATTACCTAACAGCCCACAAAGTCAGTAAATATCAGTGGTTATTAATTGTTGAGCACGCACTAATTAAGGCGCGGCAACATTTTTTAGCTGACTTGTCAAGCATTTTTCGTAGAAAAATGCAAAAAAATCAGAGGGTATTTCACCTCTGATTTCTAAAAAATATGTAGTTGATTATTTAAGATTGGGATGGTAAATCCTTATCTAAATGACATTGGAACCGTCCCCGTAGCAGGTTCTATGGTGCCCTTCAGAACCACCTTGAGCACACTGTAAAAAACCTCAATAACGTAGTTGAAAATACCACCGCTACCGAATCACTTATCAGAGACACTGATGTGGAGTGCTTTCGTTGTTGAAATAAATACGTATTCCTGTAATTTTATACTACTGATATGACGTAATCTCTTTAACTTTAGACCCCAAATCGTTTTCCATCTGAGCAACTTCAATTTTTGTTACTCTATCTTTAAGTTCACCCAGACCTGCTTCAAGACCATTTATATCTTTCTTCAAGTTTTCTACATCTGCCTTCAAATCCTTAACAGATTCATCAACTATACTCTTTATTACCTGAATATCCTCTTTTGTTAATGTCATTCTCTCTCATCCTTTTCCATATAATCACAGCAAGCTTATATACTTATCGACTTACACGCACAAGGATTAATTTTTGACACCCTCGACTAAATCATGCATTTCGTCTTTTATCGCTTTTATAAGTGCATCATTATCCTTCGTATTTCTAATTGCAATCCTAAGATATCCGGCTAACTTGGTTTTATTTGCAAGATCTTTGATTAGAATATCATGATTGATAAGTAGCTTCTTCAGAAGTGTCTTGGCAAATTCTCCGTCCTTAACCTTGATCATGACATAATTTGCCTGAGAAGGAGCGACACTAATTCCGGAAATGGCAGACAGCTCTTCTACAAAGCGTTTTCTCTCAGCCCGGAATTCTTTCATAGCTCTTGCATAATCCGGCTTATACTTTTCTTCAATCTGCATGAAGAACTCTGCAAAAGAATTGATATTCCAAATTGCAACAGACTTTTTAAGTTTCGCAATCATCGCCTTGTCGCCAGATGCAAGCACACCAAGCCTAAGTCCCGGTACGCCATATGATTTGGAGATGCTCTTCATTACGTAAACATTAGGATATTTGTTAAGAACCTTCTGTTCTATCAAGGTATTGTTCAGCTCATCTGCAAAATCAGCAAAAGACTCATCCACAACCAGACGTATTCCCTTGGATTCCGTCCAGTCCATGAATCTAAGCAATTCAGCTTTTGAGATATAATTCCCGCTTGGATTATCCGGGTTGATCAATATCATATTCCTGATATTACTCTTTTCAAAAAAGCTAATGAGATCATCTACTGTATATGCATAATCCTCATTATTAGGAGTATACTCAACTCTGTATTTTTCAAGGCATCGATTTCTGTACTCGTCAAATGTTGGTAGTACAAATCCGGTCTTACCCTCAAACTCCTCCAAAAGAGCCTTAATTATCTCCGAAGCGCCATTGCCAACAATAATGTTGTCAATTCTAACACCAAAATTCTTGGCTGCAAGAAGCGAATTTATGCGAAGGCCTGAAGGATACTCAGTTAGGAGCCTGTCAAAGTTAGCCCTTATCTCATCCTTAAGCCTGTCAGGCGGATAATATGGATTGACCAGATAACTGTAGTCAAGAAGTTTTGGATAGCGCCAGTATCCTCCGTACCTTTCCTGCATCAGATAAACTTTCTGATCATCGTCTGGAATAAAGATAGATTCAGCAATATCCAAATCCTGAATATCATCTATTTCATACCACCGCTGTCCATAGCTGATTCTTTTCGCACGAATAATGGGCTTATCAAGAATTGTTATAACTCTAAGGACCTGCTCGTAGTATTCATTCTGACCAAGTGCCGACTGATAAGCTTCCAAAAAAGGGATATAGTACTTTGCAGAAAACTCCTTGCTAAACTTATAGATATTGATTGTCTTATAATAATCATTTATGTCTCGGTAGCTAAAGTTTTTGCCAGGAACAAACGCTGCTATGGAATCATCTGGAGCCAGTTTGACACATGTTCCATCCATCCAGGACTCATATTTATCAACAAGAGTCAGATTTTCCCTCTGGTCCTGTACCAGCTCATCCAAAATAGCGTCTTCAAAAATAATATCCGACTCAAACAACAGAGTATTATCTTCCTTCATCTTGTCTCTGGCAAGGTAGAGGGAATAAATATTGTTGGTCTTGTCATATACCGGGTTCTCAATAAACTCGATGGGCGTAGAAATACTAAGGGTATCGATAAACTTCTTGAGCTTCTCTCCCTTGTATCCGACAACGATAACAATCCTTGAAGCATGCTGCCGCTCGATCTGCCTAAGCATGCGCTCAATCAAGGTAACACCATTCACCTTGACCATGCATTTAGTATTATGGCTAGTAAGATCCTTAAGTCTCCTGCCCATTCCTGCTGCCAATATGATTGCCTGCATATTTTGTCCTCATAAACTCAAACATTTAGCTGCATTATCAATACGCCTATTCATTCCCCTTAGCGTTTTTCCATGACCAATCTCATAAAACTGTTCAACACCGGCATTTGTCATATTCAAAATACTATCGTACCACCTGACCTGTCCGGTAATCTGAGCGATGAGATTTTTCTTGATTTCAACAGCATTCGCCGCCACTGTCCCAGTAACATTTGAAACCACCTTACAACAAGGTTCATTAAACTTAACCTCTTCAATAAGCGGCGTCATGATCCCCGCAACCTCTTTCATCTGTGGACTGTGGAAAGCAGCGCTGACTGCCAGCCTCTTAATCATTACCCCTTCTCGTCCGTCCAAAGCTTTCTCAATCTGCTCTATTCCATTCTGAGTTCCGGAAACAACCAGCTGCTTTGGAGTGTTCAGGTTAGCAATCACTACATCTCCCTTAGTCTCTTTAATAAACGGAACAAGCTCATCCTCTGTAAGTCCAAGAACCGCTGCCATGCTGCCTTTTCCATTTTGCTTGCTCATGGCCAGTCCTCTCTGCCGCACAAGTTTCAAGCCTTCTTCAAAAGAGAAAACTCCAGCAGCATACAAGGCACTATACTCACCCAGGCTATGGCCTGCCACGAAATCACTCTTAATTCCCTGTGTCCTTGCCTTTTCAAGATACATAGCACTACACGTGTAGATTAGAGGCTGAGAGTATTGCGTATCACTCATAGCTTCCATTTCACCCTCAAACATCATTGCTTTGATGTCAAAATCCAATACCTCATCTGCCTGATCCAGTATAGACTTTACCTCAGGGATAGAATCATATAATCCCTTTCCCATTCCCGGCTCCTGAGATCCCTGTCCCGGGAAAACAAACCCAATTGCCATTTATGTACCCCCTTTATAGATAGTCATTTCCTGATTGTCTTAGTCTTTACCTCACATTTTTTCTTCCAAAAAGCGACGCCTATCTCCATCACTTCACCCTTAAGCTCAGCCACATAGTCTTTTTCTTCAATCTGTCCCAATGCAGCTATAGCTTCTTTAGAAAGAGCCTCCTGAACCTTATCAGCAGAGATCGCTTCCTTTAGGGATTTGACCTCAATAACAAAATGTGGCACATTATCATCTCTGGATTTTAGACATATGTCATATCGTCCCTCTCCAGCCTCTCTATTAGATTTAATATCAAAGTAATTGTACAGCATTGCGGATAGTCCCAGCATCAGCCCATGGTAAAAGCCTTCCGCAGATGCATCATGGAAGCTGATTGATTCCTTAAGAAAATCCTGGAGTAGCTGCTTCAATTTCCCCGTATCAGCATTCATAAGAGCTGTCTTGAACTCAATCGAATCTTCCTGTGTGATAAGGCTCTCTTTCCGTGAAAGAATTTCTTTTTCATAAACGATCATTATCTCTTTGTTGGGTATCTTTAAAACACACATAGAATTCCCGTCTTCCATTGGCACAATCTCATCAACCGTCAGATATCCACTCATCAGAAGAAAGCTGTATACGCTAGAAACGTTCCTTGTAACTTCAGGATAAATTACTGCAGTATCCACATACGTCCGTTTTCTCTCCCCCGATAAAAGAGCCCTCATCTCAATCGCAATGCTCTGACCGCCTTTAGCAACTAATTCTCCAATAATCTCATTGCTACCAGTCGACTGCCAATAGGCCTTTGCTTCGCATTCGGAATCTACATAATTGAGCACTGACCAGGGATTATAAATTTCAGTATTGCCAAATCTATACCCGTCATACCATTCTCTGACCTCGTCAAAGTGTTTCCCAAAACCATAATCCCTTAGAAGCTTCTTAACCTCCGCCTCCGTAAATCCAAAGTATTGGCTGTAACGCTTCTCCAACACCGAATTGGTATTAAGATTATTCAGCCCACTGAAAATACTCTCCTTGGCAACCCTTAGTATTCCCGTCAAAAAAGCATACGCCAGATGGATATTGTCCTTAAGTCCACCTGATAAAAAATTTCTCATGAAGCCTATAACTTCATTATAAAACCCGCTTGTGTGCCCCTGTTGTATAGGCGTGTCATATTCATCAATGAATATCATTGCCGGAATAGCATATTCAATATGCAGCATCTCTGACAAACGTCCAAGTGTGGTGGGCCATAGGGCATTTTCCAGAGAATCATCAATCACATTCTTGAAAAAAGAAATATCTACTTCCGATAGTTTATCCCCTGATAACAGTTCAGCGTGCCTCTTGTACTCCTGCCTTATCGCATTCTTAAGGTTAATCAGTGTATCATCCCAGTTGTCATATTTTATGTCTTTGAACGTCAGAAAGATAACTGGATATTTGCCCTGTTCGCTCTTATACCTGCTACCAACCTTCCATATATCTGTTCCGTAAAAAAGATCTGCTCTGCTAATGCTGCTCCTCTCAAAAAAGGTCTTCAGCATATCCATATTAAGAGTCTTGCCAAATCTTCGAGGTCTTAAAAACAGCGAAACCTGTGGTTTGAAGTCGATAATATCCTTAATCAGAAGGGTCTTATCCACATAATAATAATCAGAAACTGCGGTCTCAAAATTCGAAATTCCTATCGGAAGCGGTGCAATCGTTTTTTCACTTCCCACTTCCCACTTCGCATTCTCAGGTATCATCCATCTGATACCATCCTTATATGCTCCCTGAATCAACCCTTTTGCACAACAATCATTGACCCATCGCTTGGTCTTGCCTATTCTATTGGCCACTTCTAAAGATGTCAAATATTTCATATTGAAACGCCCTCTCACTGATATTGTACCAAAAGTGGGAAGCAGAAAGCAAATGTCACTTCCCACTTCCCACTTTATATACACGTTCATCAGAATAATACCATGTTGGTATTTAGAGCATTTACTTCATCCCAGCTCAAGTTCTCTCATATATGACACGCTGCCATGTCCCGGCAAAACCAAAATGTCCGGTCCAAAGCTCTCCAAATAGGGCCTCGTTATTTCCTGATAATCGCCCTTACTGCCTCCGGGTATCCTGGTTATAACCTTATTTCCCTGAACCAGACTGTCACCCGTTGCCAACGAAACTAACTCATCTTTGTCATTATAGAATTCCACGCAGATACTCCCCGGAGAATGTCCGGGAGTCTCTCTGAACATCAGATTCAAGTCGTTCCATTTAAGCTCATATCCATCTGTCACCCTTACATCCGCCTCACAATGATAATTACTATCAAAGATTTCAGCCGCGATCCGTCTTTCTGCCTCTGTTTTAGTTATGAACAATGCCTCAAAATATCTGGACAAATTGCGTTCTGGGAATGGCAGCGAATCAGCGCACCGTACCCCCGCGTACACCGTACATTCTGCGCCGCTATTTAACGCGCATTCGCGAAGATAATTAACTCCGGAAATATGATCGAAGTGCTCGTGGGTCAGGATTATCTTTATATCCTTAACATCTTTATCTTCAATGTATTTCAATATCTGCTCGTTAGTCAATGGATCAATGATAAGCGCATTATGTTCCGCCACTAAAACAAACATATTTGAATTTATTATTGGAAGCGTATAGACTTGAAGGTCTATTCCTGATATCTGCATATCTCTACCTTTGCAGTGGTGCTGTTTACTTGAATTAATTATATAGGTCAACCAATAAACGCGCAGTCGTCTTAATCTGCCGTTTTTTTCATCACTCATTTTATAAATCTGAGCAAAAGGTCCACTTCATTAGTCTTTCTAACAGACTTTCCATTCTTTTCTCTTTCAACTGTATCAAATACCCCTACATTTACTGTATAGCCATTGTTCTGAAGGGGAGGTGCCAACCTCCCCTTTTAATTGCTAAATCTCATTTATGAAATCCTTAAGGGTGTATAATCGCCCTTCATTTACTATTGCTTTTCCCTCCTGTTCCTTAATATATGCAGGTTTGTACACCTTTTCAAAGAGGTTCTCAATGCAATCAGCATCAAATACCAACTCTTTTTCAGTGCACTCAGCAGTATCTACGTTGACTTTCAATAATCGATTGGTACTGTAGGGGAGGGCAGTTATTTCTGACCCGTTAACTTCATAGCGGTAGAACCGTCTGCGTTTTTTACATATCGGATTATCAATAACAGCAAAATCATTGGGCAATTGACATAAAGGAATCACTTTGCCATCTTTCAAAGTCATAACATTATTTCCAACTTCGGGTAATAGGCATACCTTACCCATAACTTCTGTTATCACCGGATACAAAATACCTTTCGGAGTTTCACCCGTGGCATATCCTTCATAGATTTTTGTTCTCTTAGTATCCAAGTTATATTGATAAACATTCCAGTCCTTAAATGATGTAAAAAATATATCCCTATCACAAACAGCAACTGTGACAAGCCTAAGTCCTTCCATATCTATGTGAATAAGCTCATAGTCACATGTATCCTTGTTAAAGCGTACTATAGCTTTGTCAGCCCAAAGCGGCAGATAAATATATCTACCTTCCATCACCACATTACCATATAGTGATTCCTTCACATCTTTCCTCAAAAAGCCATAAACATCCATGTCAGGTGCCTTAATGGTTATAACATCACGCGAAATAAGATCTATTCTTACAGCAAAATAGGCTTTTTTCGTATAAAAAATCCATAAGTTATCACCATCCAAAATACAGTCCATTCCAACAGCGTCTGACCAATCATGTAATTTGACATATTCAAAATCTGATGTCTTACGATCATAAATGCATAGTTCTTTTGCGCTCATTGGGACAAACAAAAGCTTATCTCGCCATTTCAACGTTTTCTGATGAAGAGGATACTTCAATACATTTTCTCCACTAAAGAGTCCCTTAAAAACAATTTCATCTGTATAATAATCATATTCAAATAATCCATTAAACATGCTACTAGAAAAAATAAGCTTATCAGCTTCCATAGTTCCAGCGCAATAATTTATGTGTAAATCATACGGATATAGTCTCATACACACCTTCTTTTCCTAATATACCTTAATTGATTTCCAATTATCCATTATAAATGCTACAATATAGTATATCGTTATTACGATAAAGCTTCAAGAAAATCACGTTTAGGAGTATGACCAATGATAACGATTAGGCGTGCTGAAACAAAAGACATCCCCAAAATCATGCAGTTTATGGAAGAACACTGGCTTCATAACTACGCTCTCGCTCATGACCGCAACCTCTTCAATTGGCAATTTGTACACAATGATAAGGTAAATGTTTGGATTGGTATAGACGATACCCAAGACAAGCTATATGCGATGTTTGCTACAATATTCTATACTAACACGCCCCACCCTGACATGTCAGGATCCGTTTGGCTCGCTATAAAAAGCAGTAATCCGATGCTTGCCTATGATATACAAAATCTTATGTGGGCTGAAATCCAGCCAAGAGACTCCTTTTCACCCGGCCTGCGTCCTGATGCAATAAGAATAAACAAAATACTTGGAAACACTATTGTTGCCATGGACCATTATTATCGCCTTCGCGATATCGACAACTACAAAATAGCTGTTATAAAAGACAAAAATATCCCCCCTATTCAAGACACAGGCTATTCAATTCAACCCATTGCGGATGTAAAAGAAATGCAATTAATCATCCCTGAAGATGAGCTACTTAACAGTGCACCGCGCAAAGATTATCTATACATCATTTGGCGTTACTTTAAGCATCCTATTTTTCATTATGACATTTGGAAAATATTAGACAATACTCAAAATCCCTGCGCAATCCTCGTAACAAGGGAGGAAAATGCCAATTGTGCAAAAAGTTGTAAAATTGTTGATTTTTACGGTGACTCAGAGATCCTGAGCTTTGTTTCGCCTGCACTAGACAATCTTATGCAAGAAAAAGGATATGAATTCGTAGATGTGTATTCTTATGGTGTTCCATCTGAAATATACGAAAAAACAGGTATGTTGCGCTGTACTAAAGATTCCCAAAACATAATCCCAAATTTCTTCCAGCCATACACACCTGTAAACTCCGATATATTTCTTGTGCCGCCTTCCACTCCAGGAACCAGACTTTTTCGTGGTGACAGCGATCAGGATAAGCCTCGTCTAATCCCCAATCTATAAGTTACCATTCTTATCTACTTCCAGTAGTAAAACAGGGCAATGCCTTTTACAACTATAGCATCCTATACACCTAGAATCATCTATAAAAGGATACAAAAACCCCTCTTCATCCTCTTGCATTTGAATACAATTAACCGGGCAAGATATGGCACAAGACTCACAACCACAGCATTTTTCTTTTTCTAAAATCTCCATCCTTCCTCTCCTAACGCATGATAGATACTTTCTCCAAGTTTGATATAGGTCATATCATCATAGTACTCAGGGAAACACCCATGGCGATAGTAATCCGGTGTATAGACTCCATCTAAATCTTGCATATCAACCACCTTACTATCTGGCAATTTACTTATCAAATAATCATAACGTTTATTAAGTTCATTATTCACAGTAGCTATATGTTTCTCAGAGGGGAATAATGACTGTTCCTTCAGATCACCGTGCCTTTTTGATAGCAATAACCGTACAATAATAATATTATCTTCTCCATAAGATTTTTTTAGCAAATCAGCCAGATTATCGCATCCTTTCTTCCAATCCTCTTCACAGATTTCCTCCATAAGCCATATCTTTTTAATTGGAGGATCCAAAAATGCAACAGCCTCAAAGCATGCTTCGCTACCTGCAAGGCGAATCCCATTTTCAAGTTCAATTATCGGAAGTCTTTCATCTAACAGATCAACAACAATTTGGCCTGCTCTTTTTTCTTTTAACAGTTTTTCTTGAATACGTCGTCCCCAATCTAAGGTAAGACAATTCTTTCTATATATATTCTTGGAATATGCTCTTTCAACCACATCCGAGTCAATCGCCTGCCCAAACATAGTAGAAAGAGTTGTTCCGGTCATATGCTTTTGTGTTGAATAAGTATAGTCATATGAAAAAATGGCAGATACCCCTGAGAAAAGGGAAAAGCTTCCCAAAATATCTAGCTTCTTCTCAATGTGTTTTTTTATTGATTCTTCATATACACTCTTTAAATCAACTGATTCTTCATTTCTATGCTCTATATAATTATCAAAAAAAGCTTTTCGAACTTTCTTTCGACCAATATTCCTATACGTATATATGTTAGTCTTAGCCAACTGTGCCACTTTAGTTGGAATACAAACAAAAGCACTGTTAGCATCTCGCCACAACTCTTCCCCTCTTTGGGTTTTGAGAATAACTGCAGAAATCCCTTTATTATCGTTTCTAAAATCAGGGTGAACTAATGAAATCCCCCAATAATCACCAATTGCAACATCAGCCCCTGAGGCCAATGAACGAAATCGACAATTATAACAACTCAATCTTAGCGATACGCTTGTGTCAAAATAATAAAAAAATGCATCACCATAACATAATTTATATTCAATGTTTTTATCAAACTTGTAACTAACTTCTACTGGTGTCCATCCCTTATCTTTGTTTCTAAACTGGAACTCTTTTATTTTTTCATTTGCCTTATTTTCCAAAAAATGCACATGCTGTTTAAACAATCGATTTGATGGCACGCCATGGCAGAATACTTCTACTGTAAATAGCGTCAAATAATCCTTTTGTAAAAAAGCCTTTAACCCTGCAATCTGGCAGGGAGTACCAGAAAAAAGGACAGTAAGTCCATTATCAAGGTCCTCTTTTGCCATCTTATAAGCCTGCCCCGTTCTGCTCTGAACATATTTGGATCGCCTAAGAGATTCAAGTTCCTCTAATGTTGTTGCTCTTTTATGAAAAACATTAAAGTTCTCATCCATTGTGACTCCATAGCATACTCCACCCATGTTAATGCACCAGGATGCAAATCCATAAAAGACTCCGCCAGATGTACTATTAGTCAATTCAATATCATCTTTGAGATACGCTGCATACGCCTTACATTCCCAAAATGAATTATTCATCAGTTATCCTCGCATTTTCGTATGATCAATTGCATATTTGACTCCTTAAGTATAATCGTATCGTTTTCCCATTGTAGGCGTCGCTCACAAGTAGGACATGGCAATAGTGAATAGTCACTAACTGTATACTGTCTGTTATCTATACAAAATTTCAATGCAGGAAGAATATGTGTATTTTTATAGTCATAACTCCTCAGAAGTCTGTGTATCTCACCTAATGAGCGCGATAAATCTATCATTCCATCTTGGGGAAGAATATTCTTTTTATATATCCGAGAAAAAGCTTGGACATTCCTATGGCCTGGCATGTCTTTTTCCAGCAGTACTCCTATAAACGCCTTAAATAGTTCTGTCCCCTTAATCATTCCCTCACGCACAATATCATACGCAGTCGTATCGTCTTTTATGAAAATTTTTTCTTGTGCAATAATATCTCCACCATCAATACACGATGTCACGTAATGCCACGTAACACCGGTATAAGATTCATTATTATATATTACCCAAGTTGGTATGTTTACACCCCGATAGTCGGGCAGATAGCTATAGTGAAAATTAATAGCAACCACACTATCCCTATCTAACAGATCCTTCTGAAGAATGAGATTGTTATTCGCACTAATAATTAGAGTTTTACAATTATCAGAAAAATCATCCAAAGATCGTCGCGCTTCTACTGGATTGACCATTGACGCATATTCTATCTTATATGACCTAGCAACTTTCCCGAGTATTGATAGCCTACTATCCTGTGTTTCTATCACAGAAATATTATGAATACCCAAATCTCTAAATAAATATCGAAGACACTCTGTTGCTATTGTCCCAGCCCCAATTATAACAATCTGATCAAATCTCATATGCACACTAATTTACAGTCATTATAGACTTTTTTAATTTGATTCTATCAATCTTACCATTATCGTTATAAGGAAAGCTATCCTTCTGATAATACTTTGTCGGAATCATATACTTAGGCAGTATCGTTTTCAGATACATTATAATATCCCTATCAGAGATATCTCCCTGATAGAATAATACTATTTCCTTGTTATTATCGTCATATACCGCACAGGCATTCTTAATAGAGTCATTACCAAATACAGCAGTCTCTATCTCGCCCAGTTCTATACGATATCCCATATGTTTGATTTGATAATCTTTTCTTCCAGCGAATTCCAATTCACCATATTCATTGTAGAAAACAAGATCTCCTGTATGATAGATTTTTTCATCATAAAATGGATTGAGTGGATTCTGGGTAAATGCAGCTCGCGTCTTCTCCGTATTGTTATAATAGCCTACCGATACGCAATTGCCCCTTACACATAACTCCCCCATTTTGCCTGCTTCAGTGATAATTTCATTGTTATCATCAATTATTAAAATCTCTGTATTTCTGCATCCTTTTCCAATGGGAAGCGGGTCGTCATCTTTGAATTCCCTATCAACAATGTAATATGTACAAACATCAGTTATCTCTGTTGGTCCATATAGATTTGCATATAACACGTTAGGAAGTTTGCTGCGCCAGTAGTTCAACTGCTTATTGGGCATTACCTCCCCACAGAACAGGACCTTATTAAGGCAGGAGCAATCATATATATCAAGTAGTTTATAGTTTGCAACACTAATCAATGCTGATGGAACCCAGAAAATGGTATTGATATCATTTTCTATAATGTAGTTCAGCACTTTCTTGGGATACGTAAAATACGATTCCGGAACAATATACATAGTCGCACCGGTACTAATCGTTGAATAAATGTCCAAAATAGAATTATCAAAATACAAAGGGGCCTGATTGCCAAACTTCGTATTACTGTCAATTCCAAAAGTATCTACTACCCAGTCAGCATAATCGATAATGCTGCACTGCCTTATCGCTACGCCTTTTGGAATACCGGTCGATCCGGAAGTAAAGAAAACATATGCAAGATCAGAATCAATAATATGGTCATAATAAGTGTTCTCTATTCCAAATTTGCCGTCAGCTAATAAATCCATGTTAATTATTCTATCTTTGGCTATCCCATTCTCAATCAAAGTATCCACATGATTTGTATCAGAAATAAACACACTGGGTTGTAACTGATCCAGTATCTTCTCAACTTTATTGAAAGGAAAACTAACATCTGTGGGAGTGTAATAATTACCACTGTATAGAACCCCCATAAATGATATTATGCTATTAGCACTCTTTGGCAGATAAACAAATACGCTTTGCTTAATCAGACCATACTGTTCTTTTATTTGTCCGGCTATTTGTATTGCTCGATTTCGCAACTGACTAAATGTAACCTTTTGCCATTCATCTACAATAGCCGTTTTATCCGGGTATTTTTTTACCGTTTCTTCGAGGTAACACAAAACTGTATTTTTCATATTTCACCTGCTCACTAATTTGTAATGTAGTCTGCAGTCAACTTTTTTCGATCTATTTTTCCATTGTCATTATAAGGAAATCTGTCGAGCTTAACATATCTTTCCGGGACCATATACTTTGGAATATGTTCCACAAGGTACTTTTGTATTTCGCGGTCCTGGGCACTACCTTGATAGAATAGAACAATCTGCTTTCTCTCACTGTCATATATAGCGCACACATTCTCAATCCTATCCAATCCGAGAGTGGCTGTTTCAATTTCTCCTAATTCAATACGATGACCTGCATGCTTAATCTGATAATCCTTACGTCCGGAATACATTATTTCGTGACGCTCATTGTAATACACCAAATCTCCTGTACAGTATATTAGTTCTCTATAGTGCGGATTTAACGGATTCTGTATAAACACCTCATCTGTTTTGGCGGGATTGTTCCAATAGCCACTCGCTAGCGAACTGCCTCTCACACATAACTCGCCAATCTTGTCAGAATCTGTAATCAGCTGCCTATTTTCATCCAGGATCAATACATCACTGTTTTTACATGGAATCCCAATAGGAAGAGGATCATCATCCTCAAATTCTCTTTCCACAATATAATACGTACAATCCACAGTTATCTCTGTTGGTCCATACAAATTCGCATAAACCGCATCGGGAATCTTGAGTCGCCAATAATTCAGTTGTTTATTAGGCATAACTTCACCCGCAAAGATAACAAAACGCAAAGAGTTGATAGTAACTTCATCTAACAAACCAACGTTAGCAATATTAATCAATATCGACGGAACCCAGAATAAGAAACTAATACTCTTTTCTTTGATATATTGAATCAATTTCGCAGGCCACACATAGAAACTCTTTGGAACAATGTGTAATTCAGCTCCATGTTTTAGCATTATATATATATCCAAAGTTGAATTATCAAAATAGAATGGTGCCTGATTCAATATTTTTAGTGTCTCGTCAAATTCAAATGTCTCTGATGCCCATTCAATATAATCCAATACCCCACGATGAGTAACCCCCACCCCTTTGGGAATCCCAGTAGATCCAGATGTGAAAATAATATAAAGAATATCTGTGTCTACTATTATGTCTTGAGCCGAATACGAATCAGTCCAATCAATATCTTCCAGATATATCTGGTCAGTATCTCCGGCTATATTACCTATTATTTCTTTATACTTTTCTTTCGATATGATTAATCCAGGTGCCAATTGCGACAGAATACTTTTCATTTTTTCTTCGGGATAATCCACATCGGTAGGACAATAGATGTTACCACTATATACAATTCCCAAAAAAGCAACTATGCATTCAATCCCTCTTGGCAAAAAAACAAATACCGGAGAATGCACTGTATCTGACAATTGTTTACTAATTGAAGCCGCAACTGCTTGAGCTCGCTTTCTCAACTCATTGAAAGTGATACTGTTTTCGCCCTCCACTACTGCTACTTTATCCGGAAACCGATCTGCTGTGTATTCCAAATAGCTTAATATCGAGTTATACATAGAAATCCTGTTCTCCTCAATCAAACATTTTTCTGCTTTTTAAAACAAGAGCTTCGAGCGCATCAAGCGAAACAAAATTTTCCGGATCAACATCAAATCCATCAATAATTATACCGAATTCATTTTCCAGTTCTCCAACCAAAGTCGTTATATCAAACGAATCAAGATAGCCATCCTCCACAAAATCATCGCTTGAAGTAAAATCAAATTCCGGCCTTATTCCATTTAATAGTTCCAGTATTTTGTCTTTCATAAACCTGCCCCCTATTATAGATCTGTTTTGATAATCTCAGAAACCACCAGAGAACCTATATCAATTATAGTTGCTCCCCATGATAATCCGGCTCCATACCCACAGATAAAAACTTTCTTTTTCTGCGGTTCCATCAGTTTCTCTCCATAATAATCCACAATACCGATTGGATTTACAGATGCACTGACATCACCATACTCTGATATGAAATTCATAGATAACCGATCATAAGGAATCGACAATTTATCAGCAAATTTCTTAATACACAATTTGTTAGCTTGGATTATAGAATAATAATCTATGTCTTCAACTTTCAGATTAGATTTAGCTAATACATCCTCAATCAAATCAGGTATCTTCTCTTGAAAAAACATGAAGGATTCTCTAGTATTACTAAGTTGCATCGTTTCCTTTTGATGGAAAATATCCCAAAACGCCCCCTGCTTTAGCGAAACTAAATCCCCCCTAGTTCCGTCTCTACTAATAGTAATACTGACCTGGTCACCATCTGATCGTTCGAATATAGTAATAGATGCAGCATCTCCCCCATAAGGCGGAGAATCATATACCTGCTTCTCGCCATTTGATCTACATGCCACATCTCCCACCAACAGAAGAACCTTTTTCCCAGAGTCCATGTGCTCCCGCAAACTCATGCACTGCCATACCCCCTCTATATACGCAGTACAACCTCCCCATAAATCCATACAAAATACATCTTCAGGAAGACCACACTCCGCTTGTACTATATTGCAAACCTGAGGAAGAAAGTAATCCGGAGTAAATGTTGACACAACTAAAGCCCCAATATCGTCCGGACACAATATACCGTTATTAAATAGATGCCTTAGGCCTTCCACAAACAACATTGATACCGTGGTATCCTTTTTTACACGATATCTTTGTCCGTATCCCATATTCTTTTTTATCTTTTGAGCCCGCTCACCGTATCCATCCTGCATCTCTTCATCAAAAGAATATGCTTTTTCAGGGAGCACCCCTAGTATTCCGGATATACGTGTATTTTCAAATGTAGTATTCATATCTTTTATAAGTCCGATGTAATCAATTCACAAAACTCCATGTTTCCTAATTCCATTACTATAGATGCCCATGTCTCTCCGGATCCAAATCCTGCCAGACAACAAGTGCTCAGTTGATTTAGCATATACTCACTGTTACTATCCGTTATAGTAACCGGGATAGTTGATGAATTCGAATTGCCATATTTTTCTGTGGTTTTCATGGGTATTTTTTGAGATTCAATACCTATGTTAGCAGCCAGTTTCTCTAAAATATATCGATTGGGTTGATGGAAAAAGAATCGATCAATATTCTCAAGTGGCGTATCTGCATATTCCAAAATTTCTTGAATCATAGGCGGAACCCGTTTCATAATGAAATTAAAGACAGCAGATCCATCCATCCATATGCTCAAGCCATTATTCTTGTTGCCTTCCTCATCCAATATCCACCTATCATCATTTGTAAATACCGGATGTTTATATGCACCATATGGCATAAGCAAGCTCTTTCCCTCGACACCATTCGTATAAAAATTACAATATATATCGGAGATGTCAGAATCATTTTCTATTATTGTCAGGCTAGCAGCATCGCCGCCAAATATCGGCTCATGTGTTTTAATATCCTCTCCATCTTTGCGATTAAAGATATCTCCTGTCAGTAATACAACTTTTTTATTATCTATATGTTCTAGCAATAAAAAGGCTTCCATCAATCCAACTATATACCCGGCACATCCCTGTGCAATATCAACGCAAATCACATCTTCATTAAGATGCATGCGCCCATGAATTATATTGCTATTTGAAGGCATATAGTAATCCGGAGTAGAAGAAACTGTAATCACTGCACCTATATCATTTTTATCCAAATATCCCTTATCTAACACATAAGAAAACGCGTACTCATACATATCAGTAACCAGTGTTTCACTTTTTACTCTTCTGCGTCGATCAAAACCCATAATTCGGCGCAATCTCCTGACCCTGTTTATACTCTCATCCAGTATAGTCTCTTCAAATGAGTAATCGTTTTCCGGAAGTACAGCTACTATTCCGGATATTTTTTTTCCAGAAAATCTTGTTTTCATGATCTGCTACTTTTCCTAATAGTATCTTCTATTCTATCTATGTTACAAAAGTTCTCCGGCAAGATATCCAATCCATTTATCTTAACTGAGAACTCCTGTTCAAGAAGAACGACGAGTTCAATTACATCATAGGAGTCCAGAAAATCCGCCTCTATAAAATCGTTACATTTTTCAAAATCACATTCTGGTTTTATCTCTTTAAGAATTCTTAATATCTTGTCCTTCATCATTCTTTCCCATCCCTTATCCATCATGCTTCATAAGATAATCGCAGATATCGCCAATTGTTTGGAACGCCATTATCTCTTCTATAGAAAGACGGATGTTCTTTTTCTTCATATGAGATGTGAGATACAGTTTAAAAAATGAGTCATATTCCTCTAAATCGTCTAACATTGTATTCCTGTCAATCAGTGAATCATCCTCCAGTTCCATCAATTCCGCAATTAAGCTGATGCATTCTTTTTCAGACATACTTCTCTTCTCCTCCTAATCAAAATATTCCAACGTATCTGATGTATCTATCAAAGATTTAGATACTAAATCCGAATCAATCATCAAAAACATAACAATAGCCGCAGACAAATACAAAGCACGTACCATGCCATCCGTATTCGCTTCGTATATTCTCCTTTCGTTCCATGCAATACTTCCAATTACATTTGGATAAAAATCCATTGCGTCAGGATTAAACATAATCATACATACTCTGATCTGCGGTGTGACAGCCACAGATATTTCATCCATAATACTCACTAGGTCATCTCTCGAATACACTCTTTTATCGGCAAGAATGATACATGAAGCGTTTTCTTTAAACAGCTCTTTATCGCTAATAGATATAAGCTGTTTCTTAATGCTCTCTACAGATTCATTACTCAATTCATATATAATTGCGTTGTAACGAGCTTTCGATGTCGAAGCCAACTCACTAATAGAAGCATATTCACATCCATCTTTGAAAATGAACTGAGAATGAAGTGTATTAGTAATATCCGGTGATCCTATCAGATCCAACTTACATGTGTTCATATCCAGCTGTCTGGCCACTGATTGAAGGATTTCGCTATCCGGTTTTGATACAACTACATGTCGCGTATAAAGGAACCCATATCTTTTGATATGATCCTTAAAACACTCTTCCGTCTCAAGGACTGAGAGGATGTTCTTTTTTTCTACCTGATAGTAGGAGATTCCCATAGAGAGCCCCACGCCAAATCCACAAGAGAGTATATTGGCAACTCCATTTTTTCCATAGCTGTCCTTGCAATGGCAAATAGTAATGGGAACAGAAGCACCACTGGTATTACCATAATCCGAATATGAAGTGAACACCTTATCCTGAGGAAGCGCACATGTATCGGAAATGCAATCCACAATCAGCTTCTGCGCCTGATGAAAGAAAAATCCATCAATATCATCAAAAGATAAATTATTCTCTTTAATAAAAACACTCAGATTCTTGGAAACATCATTAATTGAGAAATCAAACACCTTGTTTCCGTTCATTTGAGTTGCCGTTAGCGGGTACCTATAGATAGCATCATATCCTTCGCCATCGCAGTAATTTGCAAAGGTGAAAGTATTTCCGGCTTCTTTTTCTATGGCTGCGACGCCTCCGCCCGCCCCAAACATCATAGTATTAGCCATAATGTCCGTTCTTTTGGTTACTCCACTAGGATAATAAGCTATATCACCAACAAGCACCAATGCTCGACTGTGTTCCGGTTGGCTTTGAAGCAGACCGGCAGCAGTCTGGATTCCCAAATCAAATGCAGAACACCCAAGATTAATGTCATATGCCATGCAATCTTTAGGAATACCCAACTGCGTTGTTAAATCTATAGCGGTTGAAGGAAGCTGATAATCCGGAGACTGAGTGCAAAAAAGAAGGATTTTAATATCCTCCGATTTCCATTTCAGATGCGACATCAGTTTTTTTGCCGCTGCTCTACATAAATCCGATTCCTTTTGCAGTCCTTTGCAAACATGTGTCCGTTCAATTCCGGTCATTTTGATTTGTTTACGAATCTTTCTCTCATCATATATAGATGTATATGCCATGTTTTCTATAACAGTAGCGGGAACAGCGGATGCTATTCCTGCGATTTTAATATTGGTGTATATCCCCTTCATACTTTCTCCTTAGCACGTTAATTAGAGACCGCCTGCAGATACAGGAATAACCGCCCCAGTCACATATTTCGCCTTATCACTTAGCAAAAAGTCAGTTAGGTAAGCTATATATTCAGGTTCAATTATTCCAAATGGTAACGAAGCATCAATCTCCTCAATATTGCAGAACAAGGAATTTGAAACCATCTGAGTACGGACGTAATTTGGAGCTATAGCATTCACACGGATCTGCCTTCCTGAAAACTCCTTAGCCGCAATACGCATGGTTGTTTCAACGGCTGCTTTTGATGATGCATATATAGCCTGTCCGGATACAGTATTGAATGTTGAATACGAAGACAAAGCAACTATACTAGCGCCGTCACATGAATATTTTTTCTTTACAAAAAATTTAAGAAGGTCAACAAAAGACATGTAGTTAATAGAAAAACACTGTTGCATTAAATCGTTATCATTATGTTTTATAGCATGATCGCTGTTTATTCCGGCACAATGAACCATACCTTTCAATATCACTTTGTTTTCGTAGCAATAATCGAAAATTGACTGAATTTCCTCAATGTTGCTAAGATCATATGGATATATGAAAGATGCTCCAGGAAGTATATTTTGTAAATTCCGCAGTCTCTCCTCATTTTTGGCAACTAATACAAGTGGTGTTCCATTATCTGAAAGAAGTTGTGCGATTGCTTTTCCTATCCCTCCAGTTGCTCCGGTTATCAATATTCCTTGAACAGCCTCGCTCATATTTGCTCTCTTTCCGCACTATTCAAGCAGTATATATAGTCGTATAATCCGTTGATTGCTGCATCATTCCCTTTTATATCTATACCGTTGTGACTAAGCGCTTTTTTGTTATCGACCCGAATCCAATAGTATAACGAACGCACCCCCTTCTCCCAAGCTTCTTCAAATGCTCTTCGTTCCATATTGTAGCTTAGGTCAGCTGTCCCATAGTTTACTATCATATTGGCGTAGAGTTTCTTTCCTTCTATCTTCCATACATAAAAGGAAATAATCTTATCATTTTCCTTGTAAATCAAACACTCTCTTTTATTGATAATCTCAACCCATTCTTCATATGTAAAAAAATCATCCACGTAAGTTATAAAGGCGCTTTCATTTATCTTCATCAGCTCCTTTATGTCGCTCTCCTTGGCATAACAACATCTGTCTGGCTCATACATCTCCTGTAAAATCTTTCTTTTTCCTTTTTCCGGAATCAAGAATGGATTCTCTCGATAACTATTGGATACTCGCAAGTATGTCGAAAAATGTCTAAATCCAGCTTTAGATAATAAATCCCCTAATGGATCATCATTATCCCTGGACATATAATCACAAACGATATCTTCACCCTTAACTCTTCTCAATATGCTAATTGCACTTTCATGATCAAGCCCCATGAAATACAAGCTATTGCGCCTGTGAAGTCTGTCAGGAATGATAAAGCATAATGCATTTTCTTCTATTATGGCGCTATACTTCTCGCCAGGAATTATCTTTCCGGCAACTATGTTCTGAACAATACTCCAACTTTGTATTCTCTTTATTCTATTTATATTATCTACAATAATGTCTGCCTTATAATCGTCCATATAAGTCCTAGTCCGTTATGGAGGTATAATCCCTGTCCGCTTATTTATCAATCTCTTCTATGCAGTTCTTCAGAAATTCGTATGACAGTTTTCTGTTATTAGCCAATTTATTTCTAACAGACTCATAGTCAATAATAGTTCTTTTCTCGATAGATTCCCTCGTCAACTTCTCATCCAAGGATATCATCTGTGAATGTAGCTGATATGTATCAAGGATATTCCTCACCCTGTCATCAGGTTGCCAATGCAAATTTCTTCTTTCAAAAAGGAAGAAAACCTTTTCAAACACAAGCGAAAGATTTAACAAATGAAATGAATCGGTTGAAACATAAGCGGCATCATTTATCAGCCTTAAGAACTCATCAGGGCCTATTCTATACCTCATGTCTATAGATTCAATATCAGGGTAGCTGTGATTGATAGAATCAAAATTAGCAACCGACAGCCAAACAATCTTCTTTATTCCCAAAATATGAGCTATTTCATAGGTTCTTCTTCGAGCTGTCAGATTCATCTCCAGTATATAAGCAAAAATATAATCTCCTTTGACTAGACTTTTAGCTGCCATTAACTGATGCCATTCAGGCTTTTCCAACAGAAGAACAGGGTCAATAACCGGTGTGGCTTCCACCTCCAATACATCTTCGAGTATTGTTGCGGCAGACTTTTCTCTTACTGAAATCTTATTAATTCTATCAAAAGAACTCTTATATTCTCTCATCAGCCGTTTCTGATGATTGGAAAGCTCACGTACAAACATAGATGGGGCATATGTAAAACGATAAATATCTAACCCATTAAAGTCGAGCGTAAACATCTCGTTCAAAAAACAAGGATGCCATATGCAATCACTTTCCGTCATAATTGCATCATACTTTCTATTCTTGGGTAAATTTTTAACCTCTTCAATGTTGAAACACACAGGAGAATAATGTATGTTTCTTTCTTCAAAGCAAATAAACTTGAAACGTCTATTAAAATTGATGCCAGCATAATAGTATTCGCTCAAAAACCATATAATGAACCGGAATGGTCTTAAATCCTTATGTTTAAGCAGCCAATTACAGAATGCATTTTTTCTGAGATTTGGATTTATAAGCTTGATTAGCTCACCTTGAACTCCATTTTTTTCGAGCGCTTTCTGCATGGCATATGACATACAAACCGTCCCGTAGTTCGTGTTCACGGCACCATATCCCACAATGAGAATCTTTTTCATGAGTCATCCCTCATATAAACAATTTCCTCAATATTAGCAACTGGAATACTGCATTTTTTTCAATCAATTCCTTTATGTATGGATAGGCCAGAAACGCAGTGACAATGACTGCGTCAGCGTTTAATGAATCATCAATCTTATCTGGCGTGATTAGATCAGTCTCTGAATAGAATCTGAGCGCAAATTGATCAATAATAGTTGTAATAGCAATGCCGGCTTGCCTCAGTTTTTTCTCGAGAATATGCCCTACTGGGCCGTATCCATATATAACCACGCTCTTCCAGTTATTCTTCTCGCAATACTTTTTTATTTGATCAGCATTATCATCCACCAGCATCCAATGAACAATCAGCTCATAAATAGATGCAAATTTATCACATTCCGTAGTTTTATTTCTCAATCGAATACTTAAAATTCTTCTTTGAGATTTTATCCTGAGGATGACAAAAGCCTCTACTATCACCAGCGTTATCAAGATAATAATCACTACTGTGTACCACATAATCTCAATACCCCATCCCAGCTCCAACCACTAAAGTTTCGCCAGTAATATAGTTTGTCTTATCTGACAATAAATACAGAACCTGTTCAGCAATATTCTCACGAGGAATCATTCCATATGGCTGAGGATTTTCCTGTACTTGGCCAGCGGACTCAGTAGAAGAATCTATCCCACTTAACAGTTCTCCTTTTGCATCTGCCATTGGGGTCTGTACTCCTGCCGGAAGGATAGCGTTCACTCGAATCCTGCGTCTTGCAAACTCCTTCGATGCAGTCTTTACCGCAACATTCAACGCCCCCTTTGACATCGAATATGCCACCATCCCTTTTTCGGCTGTAAGACTAGCAATTGATGATATGGCGACTATCGAAGAATCATCATTTGAAATCCTTTTGCTGTAAAAATGCTTACACATCTCCACAAATGCAAAACAATTGACAGTCATAATTTTTTGCATAGTCTCAAGACTATTAGCCTTAATTGGCCAAGTCCCATCTATACCAGCGCAGTATACCATGCCATCTAGTTTAAAACCTTTTTTAGAGCAAGGCTCAAAAACAGTCTTAATATCAGATAGATTTTCCAAATCATATGTAATCGGTATAATTTCACCAGGTAGCTCAGAAGATAATTCGTTCAGCTTTGTGGTGTTTCTTCCGATAATGATCTGTCTAGTATTCTCATTTGCCAAAAGCTTCACACAAGCTTCCCCAATTCCGGAAGATGCTCCAGTAATAATGTAATTTTTCGTCATTTTTCAAATGCATCCATTAAATCTTTTACTGTTGTAAGTTTAATGATCTCATCAGCATGAGGATACCTTCCAGTCTGATCCGTGATTACTGATATTACCCCCAATACCGCAATAGAATCCCATGTATCAAAATCAGACAGCAAAGATCCCTCATGTATCTCGTCAACTTCCACTTCCAGTATGTCAGCAATTGTTTCCAGTTTTTCTTCTCTATTCATTAGCTCTCCTCACGAAATACAAACTTATTCCGATCTGTATATACGTAATCAGTTTCAATAACAGGCATTACATCATTAGCGTTTACTTCAATGACGTTAATCCCCCAGGAAAGGCCTATTCCAAACCCGCACAATAACAGCTTCTTTTTCCCCGTTATTCCTCTTTCATAGAACTCTTTGGACATTGTGATTGGAATTGATGCAGATGAAGTATTTCCATATTCTTTGCAAGACATAAGTACTTTCTCTTCAGGAATACTCATCATCTGAACCATGCCATCAACAATAAGTTTCTGTGCTTGGTGGAAAACAAAAAAGTCTATATCATCAATTTGGAGGCAATTTGCTACCATGAAGTTCTTGATTTCTTCTGCCACATCGCTTATAGCAAATAATAAAATGGCGTTTCCGTCCATGTACCCTGCTCCATCATGTTTTACAAACAGAAGATTCGCACGGCTCCCATCGCCACAATGTCTAACCATAATCGGACTACCATCTTCGCACGATTCAAATGCCGCCGCCGCTCCACCATCTCCGCTAAGAAGATCATGTCTTCCTATATTTTCTCCTTCAACAGAATTAGATTCTCCTACTAGCAAAAGCCCTCTTCCGCCAAGAGTTTTTAGCAGACTGCATATAGTAGTGATTCCTATCGTAAACCCGGTGCACCCCTGGTTAATGTCATATATAAGGCAAGCTTTTCCTATGCCTAACCTATCCTGGATGAGATATGAGCTACCAGGTCTGTTATAATCGGCAGACTGAGTCACAAAAATTAACACTCTGATCGAATTGGGATCCCACTCAAGTTTCTTCAGAAGCTTTTCAGCTGCCACAGTAGCAAGATCAGATGATGCTTGACCATCCACACACACCCTGCGTTCCTCTATACCAGTTAACTCTACCTGCTTTCTGGCACGTTTGCTCATGCCTTCAACATATTTAGCATTGCTGACAACATGTTTAGGTACAGCAGATGCAATGCCACAAAGTTTTACTCCTTCAATTGTTCCATGCATTTCCCTTCACCTATTATCAATTCATAATGTCACAAATATCCTGAACTGTCTTAAATCCTTTAACCATTTCAGTGGTGAGCTTTACGCCGAACCTTTTCAAGACTTCAACAGTTAACGCTAAGGAGCTCAATGAATCCCATTCTTCTATATCTTCTAGTTCCATTTCTACAGAGAGGCTGCCTTCATCCACATCCATGATTTCTTCTAATAATTCTAGTTTTTCTTGAATTTCCATATTTTTTCCTTTCGCATTTTTATTATTTATGCAAAACCACCGTTGATTGCTATAGCCTCACCGGTGATATACTTCGACTTATCAGACAACAGAAATTCAATCTCGTCGACCACAAAGTCTATCGGTATCACTCCCAATGGTTGTCTTATTGATAGCTGTTCCAATTCTTCTTCGGACCAATCATTATTATCTGATGCCATTTTTGACATAACATAAGCAGGCATTATGGTATTGATACGAATTTTCCTTTTCATGAATTCTTTTGAAAGAACTTTCACTTGCGTATTCATTGCAGCTTTTGTCATGGCATATGCAGACATTCCAGCATCTTGGCTTATTGCAGCATAGGATGATATCCCAACTATGGACGCCCCCTTATTTGAAATATGGTTACTTTGAAACAATCGACACATTTCATAAAAACCAAATACATTTATCTGAAACATTCTTGGTAAATCAAACGGTTCCATAGTTTTAATAGTCTTTGTATAGCAAATCCCCGCCGTATAGACCAAACCATCAAGCTTAATGTCCATTGTCCTAATTTTAGTAAACAAGTTTTGTATAGATTCTAAATCTGTAAAATCGCAAGAAAAAACATAATCATTTCCGCCAAGTTCTTCTTTAAGCGCGTTCAACTCTGATACACGTCTTGCAGTTAGTATTAAAACAGTATCTTCAGAAGATAACCTCTTTGCAGTTGCCCGCCCGATTCCAGAAGATGCCCCCGCTATAAGAACATATTTCTTTTCAGACATAACAATCTCCTATGCCTCCTTAATCACAGCGGTATATTTCCATGACGCTTATGAGACTGATTATCAATCTTCTTATCCTTAAGTGCCTTAAAGGAATCCGCCAGCTTTTCCCTGGTTTCCTCCGGCAGAATGACCTCATCAATAAAGCCACGTTTTGCAGCAATATAGGGATTCATGTACTCTTTTTCATATTCCTCAATTAGCTGGGCTCTTCGCGTACCGTCATCTCTTTCTTCACTTAGTTTGCGCCCGTAGAGGATGTCTACTGCTCCCTCCGCGCCAAGAACTGCAGTCTGGGCAATAGGCCAGGCAAAAACCACATCTGCCCCCATTCCTTTACTATTCATACAAATATACGCACCGCCAATGGCTTTTCGTGTAATCAATGTAATCTTTGGAACCGTTGCTTCAGCGTAGGCATACAGAAGTTTCGCTCCTCTGCGTATAATCCCACCATGCTCCTGCTTAGTTCCCGGCATGAATCCTGGAACATCCTCTACTGTTAGAAGCGGAATGTGGAAACAGTCGCAGAACCTGATGAACCTGGCAGCTTTTTCTGATGCTGCACAGTCTAGCGCCCCACCAAGGCAGTAGGGCTGATTGGCAACAATTCCTATAACTTCTCCGTTCAACCGGGCAAATCCCACCACTATATTTTTGGCATAGTCCTTTTGGACCTCAAAGAGCGTATCCCTATCCACAAAGGTCTTCAAAACTTTGACAACATCGTAAACTCGGCGCTGATTATCCGGAACTATCTCTTCAAGTTTTCGAGAATCATCTACCTTCTCAGACTCTGAATCAAATGGCGGGTGCTCATCCATATTCTGGGGCAGATATGAAAGCAGGTGTTTTACTCCCTCAATACATTCCTCCTCATCGTCATACCTGAAGTGAACCACACCGCTCTTTTCCGACTGAGCCTTTGCTCCTCCCAATTCATCAGCACTCACGATCTCACCCACAACAGTCTTTACCACCTTAGGTCCAGTGATGAACATATGCCCTGTCTTTTCTGACATGAAGATGAAATCCGAAAGCCCCGGTGCATAGCAGGCTCCTCCTGCACAAGGCCCCATAATGATGGCAATCTGGGGGATCACTCCTGATGCCTTTGTGTTTCTATAAAACATGCTGCTATACCCGTCAAGGGAAGTTATACCTTCCTCGATGCGGGCTCCACCGCTGTCATAGATCGCAATATAGGGAGCTTTCATTTTAAGAGCAAGATCCATGATGTGACAAATCTTGCGAGAATGATACTCTCCAAGAGTTCCTCCCATGACAGTAAAATCCTCAGCAGATGCATATACAGTACGGCCATTTACCTTTCCATAGCCAATAATAACCCCGTCGCCTGGAATGCATTTTTCTGCCATTCCATAGGCATCGCCTCTTGATTCTACCAGGCTTTCAATCTCCACGAAACTGTAAGGATCAAAAAGCATCTCGATTCTCTCTCGAGCAGTATGCTTACCAAGTTCATGTTGCCTGACAATCCGCTTGTCTCCACCACCTTTTTGGGCTGCAGTTCTCTTATCTATCAGATCATTTCTATATTTTTCATCCCACATCCAACCATGCCTCCATGCATCACATTGTTCTTTAAACATTCTGCACATTGAAGAATCTATCTGTTGAATATATTCTTATGCATGTATTCCATTTAAAAGGATTTATCAGCGAAGAAAATGCTTTAACCACTGGTGATAGGCCTATCCTCAATCCAAAGATAATCACACGGTTTCCTAGAGAAACCGCAGTCTTGTCAGATTTTGAGTTGGATTGAAATCAATCTCTGCTGATCAGAACTGGATATTACGGTATTTAACCTCAATATTGCTTGTCCCTGAGCACATCATGAGAGAATAGCCACAATTATCACCATTGACAAGATTAGATAAATCTTCCAAATAACCTTCCTCTTTACCATTACCTCCAATTACAGTCATCGATTCAATGTTTACATCAAAGCTTTTGAAATCTCTTAATAAGCCCTCACCTGTCATTTTGATATAGGCCTCTTTGGCAGACCATATTTGAAAAAAACGTTTGGTATACATATCGCTCGATGTATCGCTTTCAAGATACGCCTTTTCTTTTTCTGTAAAAACATTATCAGCTATGCTTTTCATGGCCTTTTGATGCCTATACTCCTGTATATCTATCCCGACACTCCTATCGCATACAGCAATAATTACATAATCACCAGAGTGTGACAGTGAAAAGCAAAAATCAGGCACATCTTCGATTGCAGGCTTGCCATTTACCCCGTAAATATAATGAAGTTGTGCCGGAAGCTCCGTTTCGCCATTATACGCATAATCATTCTCAACACAGAATTCTTTATATGCAATCTGTATAAGTGCCCCTGCCACCGCACTTCTGACCATATTTTTGTATTCTTTTATTCTAACAGCTTTTTCTTTTCGCTCGTCATCAATTATCTTAACAAGATAGTCCGGTAATCTTCCCTGTTCTTTTGTCATTACAAGAAGTTCTGTCACATCACTGTAATACAGTTCAACATTTGCCATACCACATCTCATACATTTATATCGGTCAAAAGCTGTTAGAAAATTATACTATATATTGTATCGCACTTTATACGCTCAAGCAAATTATTGTAGTCTTTTTTTCATATTTTCAGAACAATTATTCTGTTTTGTCATCAGTATACTACTCAAATCTCAATATTCTGTATCATAACCGGGATCCCCATCTCTACGCATTTCTTTGAAATGTATCCCTCGTTGCCATAAAAAGCATCCCATTTATCCATGTAGTCCAAGCAGATGCCATACTCATCACACACGCAATTCTCATATGTCGTACCTGCCTGCGAAATTAGATCAATATACGCTTTTAGAAGGCCCTCATCAGCCTTTCCAAGGCTCTCCCGTACTGTTGCCTGGGGTAGAAGAATAGCCCTTATTTCGTCAGAGGCATCTTTAAATATCTCCATAGAATGCCTTAGTTTTTCTATGGACTTAATGCCCCCCTTAATCATAAAGTTTATAGTTATATAATACACAATTACCTTTTTATCCGATTTGCCACCTATAAGTTTCAGCCACTCTGCTTTGCCAACACTATCCTCTGTAAAATCACCTGCCTCTGTACGTGAAAACAGCTCATCAGAAAGCTCATACCCACGCCCCCAATCAATATCCTTTTCAAACACAAATTTCTGATTCCAATAACTCTCTGTCTCTTTCCCGCAAAGTTCGATCATTCGAGACAAATAAAGCTTTTTCATCATCTCAGAAGAAAGAACAACTTTATCTGCATTAACCACAGCCGGTTGTTCCACAAGCACACTAAGAGATTTCCATGCCTTGTCGTCCTCTTTTTCAGGATCATCAGCTTCAAAGCATGGGACATATATTAACTCATCTGTAAAATTTAACAGATTGCTGGAATAAAAATACTCATGCACTGTCATGAAAGTGCTCCAACCATCATATGGAACTTGTATAACTATCACGTCCGGATGCTCCGACTCAAAGTCATACTTAGTACAATCTTCTGGATTCACATAGCTTGGAAAAAAAGCTCTTTCATCATGCTTTTCACAAATTTGGCCATTGTAATCAGCTTCATAACAAAAAATAGGAATTACATGAGTTTCAATATTAGGATCAGCCTTGGCTTTTCTCCATAGACCCTCCATTGATTTCCACCACTTCGCCCTGCAGGGAAGAAATATTACTTTCTTTTTATTACTAACCGGCTTTGGATTTAATGTTTTTACCGCATACCGCTTAACCGCCAAAGCCAGCGCATTATAATCCAACGTGTACCTATATGGGTTCCTTCCAATTTTCTCTTTTAGAATCTGCTCCTGTTCAGAATAAACAGGATAATTGTGTACCCCTCCGGATTTATTTATCCGCATAAAGGTATTGTAGTCTGACACCAGTTTGTCTTCATATCTAGCAGGCACTTTTATACTAACTGTTTCAAAAGGCAAGTTTGCATCAATTGCAAACAAAGCCTTATCATATATATGGTTTTTTTGCGATATATAGAAAGGCATAAGCGCCACTTTATCTGCCACATCCGAAGAACATTCAGAATATATATTTGACAGTTTCTTTATCAAAGCATGCATCTTTGTTGGATTATCCCCATGACTTTGTTCGAAATCATAATCGTCAATCAGCTTTTTGGCTCTTTCTCTTCTTTCTTCTTCCCTCGAAGCGTCATTGTACACTCCATCCAAAGGAAAAATATCTATACCCGCTGTATATGGGCATCCATAAAACATCTCTAAATGCTCCCTGCTGTAGTCTATAAAATGACTATTAACAACTCTTCCAAATATCTCCCTGTATTCCTTCTGCTCATCAATAGTCAATATCACATACTCGGAAGGGAACTCATTTTTTGCGGCTTCAAAAAATCTAATCCAATCCGCTCTCAGCATACTTATGTCCAAGTCATCATCCCACGGGATAAACCCTTTGTGACGCACTGCGCCTATCAGTGTCCCAAAATCCGCGAACCATTTTATATCATGCCTAAGGCAAATCTCTGCCACCTCCATCAGAATCTTTATCTGACATGCCCAGTACCTCTTCATCATGGAAGTAACAAAAAAACCTTCTCTGACCTCATCTTCAAAGAAGGTATTTGGAAAAATTAATTTATTCTGTGAACGGTTCGCCATATTTTGTCTTCTCCCCATTTATCGATTTGGGCAATCTCCTAACAATGTGGTCTTATTATCCTAGAATATTCAGACATCTATATTCTGTATCATGACGGGTATTTCTGCATTTTGGGCCTCATATATCAGATCGCTATTATCTCCGTAATAGCCATCACAGGACAAGAGAACGTCTTTTGTCTTAGCAAATGAATCAGAAGTATCCAGTTCTCCCCAAGCTTCATCTGTATACTTTTTTACAATCTCATCATATTTCTTTTTAACAGGAGAGTTGTTAAGTTCTAGGTATCTGGCTGTTCCAGACCATGGATGCCATACAAGCCTGATATCCTCTGATGCATCATGGAATATTCCAAGGCAGCGTTCTAGCTTGTCTATCGCCGCGTCACCCCGCATAAGAAATGGAAGTAAATCTGTATAATAAAACATCTTCTTCATATTTGTAATTCCTTTGGGTCAACAATAAGTTTTCCGTTTTCGTCATACTCCAGGAAATCACCGGGAATCTCCCATCCCCTGCTCAGATACGCCTTATACAGGTCCAACCTCTGATTATAGTAAATCGGATATTTGTGCTGAGATTTGAATTTTTTTGGTACAGTATAATTTCCGAAAATTCTTCTGAGCAAGGGATCATATCCTCTTGGAATAGAAACGTCCATAACTCCTTCAAACGGAACACGAATCGTATCTGTAAAATTATCCACACTGAAATGTTTTTCGCCGTAATAGATGGCATGTTCCCTGTTCTCGACATGTTTCGATTCACAGTCCTCGCAAAGGCCGCAAGCCAGATCAAGTAGCCTTAGTATCTGTGTTGCCATTGGCTCTATATCTGAAAAGGAGTAATCAAGCTCAGTCTTAACCGCCTGTTTGATGGCCCTATATTCTGTCAGATCCTCTCTATTAATAGCCCCATCATCCACAGTCCACTGCAGCATGAGCATCCTGTCAAGCATCCTGATGAGTCTGTCTTGATAAGCGAACTCCTGGGGATCTTCCGGCACCTTATCAAACACAAAAACATCAACGCCTGTTGAATATGGACAGCCATGGAATCTTTCTAAGAATTCCGGTGATGTATCCAGGCGATTTCCGTTATTAATGTTAAATATCATCTCTTTAGGGGCAAATGCTCCAGGCAATAGAGATTTCGTATGCAGATACGGTGGCAACTCCACTATAACCGCTTCAAGAAATCTTTCATAATCTGCACGGAGCATTGCTATATCAATATCGTCATCCCAGGGTATATATCCTTTGTGTCTCACAACGCCGATAAGCGATCCATAGCAGATAATATATCTGATCCCGTATTTTTGACATACTTCATCAACCCATGACAGAATCTCTATTTGTGAGGCCCAAAGTCTCTTGATCATGGCTGTGATATGAAAGTTGCAGCGTATTTCGTTCTCAAAATAGTTATCGGGGAACTGAATCATTTACCTGTCCTTATATTGACTCATTTATGTATCTGCAGATCTCTCCAGCTATCTTATAATATACGTTTCTGCTAAAGTGGTTAATGCAATCTTCAAAGTCTTCCTGAGAGTTGATGAAATCTGTAACATTGATAACACGCATTCTTTCGTGATCTTCGGCAAACTCCGTAAGTATAGGATTATAATCCCTATGTATTTCACCGAGACCATCAAACTCCGCATTATGCCCATCATAATCCTTCTCACTTCCAAGAATCAGAATCACTATAGGTTTTCCTTTGACATTATCATAGATATAATCAAGATTTCTCATAAGTAGATCTATTGGAGTATAACCAACAAAAGTCCACTTAGAAGCAAATTTTTCAATAATCTCCTTAGTAAAGCCAAAACCATGGTTTTGCAGCGTTCCATTTATAAAACCTTCAGCATTAGATGGATCAGCCAAATCAGAGTTCAGGTTTGAGAATGATATATACTCACCCGTCTCTTTGTTCTGATATAATCCTGCTGCCAGATCAGTCAACATACTGATGCATATCACGTGATATTCTTTATCAAAAAGCTTCGTCTCAAAATCGCCTTTAGAAATAAACGGCACTTCCTGAACAAGCCTGTCAATACCCTCATCGCCAAGGTGCATTCTTTCCCATATATTCATGGTATGATTCTGTCCGGTTACTATTACACCTCTGTCATCCACGTAATTAAATTCGGTAGTTATACTTCCGCCCGTGAGATATGGCTCAACAGCACTTAGATCGCATGGTCCTTTTAATAGCACACGCACTCTCTTATCAGCGATTTCATCGTGTCTGATCTCCGTTTCAATATCTTCCGTTATCCAATCAATTGTTTTGTTTTTCTCCAATCTTACTGAAACAGGCTCTTTTGCTTCAAATTCAGGGCATCCCAGCTTGTTGTATACAAACTGCTCAATCCCCATTCCAAGGACTCTGCAGGAGAACAGGAAGTGTTCCATTATCTTTTCTCTGGTATTGAAGCAGTAAAAGCCTATTATTCCATAATCCCCAAATTTATCTCGTGCACTAATGTAAGCACAGTCATTCCAATCATTGGTGATAAATCTTACGAGTAAGTCCTTGGAGTCCCTGTTCTTTGTATAGTTAAGCTGATTGCTCCTTGCCACTAGTTCACATATCCTGTCTATGTTTTCCAGACAGTTCCTGTTAATGGTTATTCTAATATCACTCTCTTTAAGAAATTCTTCTTTGGAAGAGCTCAGAACTTCTGCTGCATTCTTTTTCTCAAGAAGCTTATATTGCTTCAACCTCTTGTGATCCTTATCAGATGGTATTGTCTTTGCATAATAACTTGTCAGATATGGTATAATATCCGGTCCTGCAATCATTAGCCCTTCTGCATGGAATCTCGCCTCCTCGAGGTTTCTTGGATTATCATCGATAAACAAAACATTCTCGGCTCTAAGTCCCATGGCCTTGATTTTGGCAGCAATCTGAGGCCCCTTATCATCCCAGTTTATATTGTTAAATACAAACAGATCTGCCACACCGCCTTTGGAAATTTCATCCATAGCCGGCTCTTCATCATTCTTCGAGGAAATACTGTTCACAACGCCATGGTCAGTGATGCTCTTTACAAGGTCAGCGTTAGACAGTGGCATGATAACCTCTCCCTCACTCAGAATTCCCTGCCAGAAAGTATCGTCCAAATCCCATATGATCAGCTTTATGTTCTCGTATGGGAACTCCTCATAAACGCTGTCCTTTGTTATCACTGACGGATTAGGCATCATAACACTGGAAAGTACCATGTTCTCTGCATCATCCATCCCTTTAAGCACTTCTCTATCAATGATAATGACATTGAAATATGGCCTGTCAAAAAACTCCATAAGTTCATCCAGGCTACCAAATACCTTTTCTGTTTTCTTTGCGATATCAAATAGCTTGTTATCCTTTTCAACACCATATACCTCGGCATATGGGAAAAGACTTCTTATCGCCTTCAGCTCAGCGCCAAGTCCGCAGCCATAATGAAGCACCGCAAACCTGTCTGATGGGCCAAAAGGAATCTGAGAAATTACAGTTCCACTAGCGTAGGCATATTTCAAAATATCAAAACCATATTTTTCTACAAACAACTTATGATGATCCTCAAGGAGTGTCTGATAATCAGTCTTAATAAAGCTCTGGCTGCCTGCATGATAAATAAAGCTGTTGCGAACGAGCTCCAGTCTATACCCTCTCTTTAATATCTCCATAGATAAGGCATCATCTTCGAAATATCCCGGGGCAAAGTCTTCGTCAAAACCACCAATTTCATTCCAGACATTTCTCTTTATAAGCATTGCGAAACCAGAGAGTCTTACTCTTTCAAGATGAGCTCCCGCCATTGGCACGTTTGTTTTTTCTCCAAATTTGATATACTCTTCAACTGTGTCAAATGTGACATCTATCTGCTGTTTATTGCCTGCATAATTCGAAACGCTTCCAACTGCACCTATGTCATCTGCAGAATAAAGAGTCTGTCTCAAAAAATAGAGCGCATCAAACACAAGTCTGGTATCGTTGTTCAAAAGAAATACATCTGCTGTCTCATACTCGGTTCCAATGCTCGCCTTAACTGCTTGGTTGCAGGCAGGGCCAAATCCAACATTCTCTTCATTCCTGATAAAAATGATGTCCTTCTGCTCTGCGAGCCACTTATCTACTCCATCTGTAGAGGCATTGTCAACAACCACAATCCTGTAGGTATCTGGAGTTAGTACTTCCCTTATGCTCTCTATATTTTTTTGCATCAGAAGCATAGAATTATATGAAACCACAACAATCAGCGTCTTAGTATCATTGCCCTGACTCTGGTTATATCCCCCAGTTCTGACATTAGCACCTCCTGCCAAGGTCAGGTCATCCTCCCAAACCTCCTTGTATCCGTCCTTATATTCCATCTGAGCAGCCTGAAGAAGTTTTTTTGCGGAAATCTTCTGCTGAACTTCAGGGTTATCAAAATATCCCTTATTCTCTTCAATAACGCTTTGACCTTTTTCAAATGAGATAGCATCAAAGTCTACTCCTAGCCACTTAAAGTCCCTGTCGCATATGGTGTTCATGTCAAAGAATGATGCTCCAAGCCTGAAGGAATGCCATTCCCTAAGCCTATACACCGAAGGATATCTTAAAGCAACAAAAGTACCGTATGTCTCAAACTCACTAAACGCTGAGTCATAAATCTTTTCAGGTTCTATGGAATTGATAATCTTCTCCCAAAATTTTGTCCCTTCGATATTCTGATTCTTCTCAATTTCTGCGATGAGGTTCTTCATAATGTCGCATCTGAACAGCATATGCTCAGAGATAAAAGACCTCTCGATCACTTTGCCAAATCCGGGAAGAATCTTGCCCATTGTATCGAAATACTCAGGGTGATATTCATGCTTAAGATCAAGATAAGGCTGACCGGTCTCAGGACTGAACATGTTTATATTTCTACATGGAATAGTGTCTCCATCCCAAACCATGTAGTATTCATCCTTGCAAATCGCAGAATACTGCATCTTTAAGAACTGCTGATAATACCAGCCTGTCACCCCTCGAGGAAGCGGTTCCCCATCAAGAAGCGGCTCAAGTTTTTTAGTCATGCAGGCATGAACATCGTCAAAGGCAACTATGTCGTTTTCGTCTACCCATCCGGCACGGTCTTTGATGGCACTTTTTCTTACGATTTCTCCAACTTTAGGTGCGCCAATAAACATAAGATTTCCGTATTGGAAATTATTGACAAGCCTTGGATACAGCGCCAAAACCCTTTCACAATCTGCAGGAGTCACAACTATAAGAACGTCAAAATGCTTATCTGATCCCATATTCTTCCTCTCAATAATCCATAGACAATTCGCAAATGTCTCAAAAATGCCGAAAATCTGATATACTAATTATACATCAACTATTTTTTTACGTCATTCTGTTAATGGAGTTTTAATATGCAAAAAACTGTAATTGCTATCGTATCCTTCAACGCAAAGCGATATATGCAGGAGTGCATCCAGAGTATCCGTGAAAAAGTTGCTTCGGAAACATATTTGATTTCAGTAGTAGATAATGCCTCTACGGATGGCATTACTGATTGGCTTGCAGAGCAATCGGATATTCTTTTAACTCGAAATGACATAAATATAGGATTTGGTCCTGCCTGTAATCAGGCCGTCAGAGCAACTGAAGGTACGGAGTTTGAGGATGCCGACGTTTTCCTTTTAAACAACGACACGGTAATGACTTCCACAGCTCTCCCACGTATGATTGATACTCTCTATAGCTCTGATGATATCGGTGCTGTGGGTGCCATGGGTAATTATGCCGGGAACAGACAGCAGATAGATGTAAATTTTCCCTCAACAGATGACTATATCCGATTCGGAGAAGGCATTCAGGTTCCAGAGGCTGATCGCCGCCTTGAAAAGGTGCGCCTTAATGGCTTTGCCATGCTGGTAAGGCGAAATGTGTGGAATTCAGTAGGAGGATTTGATGAAGACTTTGCCCCCGGATACTATGAAGACGATGCACTTTCAATCGAAATTCTAAAGCTTGGATATAGGCTTATTCTATCCAGAGACAGTTTTATTTATCATGTTGGCAGCGCCAGCTTTGTCAAAACCGGAACTAACAGGCTTTCTTTTGAGCATCATGCTCTCTTTATCCAAAAATATGGCTTTGATATTCTTGATTATGTCTACCCTTGCGGAGCAGTAATGTCGCAAATTCCTTATGGGAGACTGGATAGCTTCAACGTACTTCACCTTGGATGCGGACTTGGAGCAGAATTAAAAGCTATTAAGAGTCTTTTCCCAAACGCAAATACTATCGGAATTGAAAAAGACGATATACTAAGAGACATTTCCTGCAAGACGGAAAATGTCTTTTCCTCCATCGAGGAAGCGGCTGCTGCCCTACGTGAAAACAGCATTGATCTTCTCATTGTTGACAGCATATTCCTTGAAACAATTACAGACAGCGAAAAAGAGCTTTTGGTTAGCAGATGCAAAGAAAGTGCAGTGGAAATAAATCGCCTGCACGATTATGATGACTTTCCATTTGACCAGATAAAACTGGTATTATGGGACAGCAGTGATTTCAATCAGGCAGTTGCTGATCTCTGGTCAAATTGGGGTATCATGAACATCACCTATACTAACGACAATTTTAAATCCAGAGTGAGAGCATATGGAATCAATTACGAAAACATTCTCTTTATTAGCAGTAATCCATCTTTCAGAGGCAATGCATTTTTCATGATTCCAAGTCTCTTAAATGCCAATCCTGCCATAATTCCTTATGTTACTGCCCACTTTGGTAGACTTACTGCATCGGATCCTGGTCATATAAATGCACAGCGGCTGGCTATTTTCGAGAGAAAGCAACTGGATGCAAAAGGCTTCTCTTCATACAAAGAATTCCTTAACAGCAGCGAAATTACGATATCATTCGGAAGAGATTGTCTGGCAAATGTTAGAAGAATACTAGAAATCATAAATGAACATAGTCTTTTGGACTACACCAAAAAGGATTTCGACGAAACACACCTGAGAAGATTACTCACAAATGACTGGAATGATTGTGCCTACATAACAGCAATGGATAAGTATGCAGATTATGGCATTGTAGGTTTTTATTGCTACAACCAAAGAGAACAGCAATTCATCATCTTTGCATTCTCATGGATTATTACAGGCACCGGAATTGAGCAATATGTTTACAGGCGTCTTGGATGTCCTGATTTAATTGCTGTTGGACCGGTTCGCAGTAAGCCACAGGAAGATGCTGATATTTCTCACATACACGAAATTCCCGGATCATTTACAGAAGATCCAGCCAAGCAAGGTGGCATCAAAATCTTACTAAAGGGGAACAGAAATCTTCACTCAATCGAAGACTACCTGATAGGGGGACATATCACGACTGAATATGATAGCCCTGGCAGTAAATTACCCACCAGGCTTTTCACTGCGCCCTACCACATAATTATTTACAGTCTTCTTCAGGAAGACTTTTCCTCTTGGGAACAGAATAGTGATACAAAACTCGCTGAATTGTTTGAAACACTTGAAAATCTATGCAACCAAACACTTGGTGATCCTACAGTCATACTTTTATTGGGGGCTGAGGCAGCTTACGGAAGCAATACTGAGAATGATAAAAAACTCGCCGAACTACACAGCGAGCTCAATCCGATAATATATGATTTTGCTTTGGATTCTCCAAAAATAAGAACCATCAACGTGACCGATTACATACGTGATCAGTCTGACTTTGATGGTTCAGTAAATCAGTTTAGTGTACGTGTTTATTCAGATATCGTTGAGCGGATAGTAGTTTATATTAACGAAAAGATTGACTCTTTAACAAGCCAGTAAAGCCACATCAGGCTTTCTCCGCCACAAAGTAGTATTGGAACACTTTCAACTCCTCAGGATCAATAACGTCAAAGACTGTAGATAGCCTTGCTATAAATTCATTATCCTCAGGATGACCATTATAATTGCGCTGAATATTTAGAACCTTTAATCCCGCACTTTCTATCATTTCTTTCGCAGTATCCCTGGTAAAGAATTTTAAGTGCGTGGCATCGAGTATACCTGAATCAGCATAATCAAATCGCCCATCAAGCATCAGCATCATGACCACAGCATAATGTCTGATATTTGGAAGGCTAATGATAAAGAATCCATCATCCTTGAGAAAAGGCATAAATCGCCTGATCGTTGCCTGTGGATCACGTAAATGCTCCAGAACATCAGCACAGATTATGTAGTCAAATTGCTTCTGGGAATAGGGAATTACCATATTCTCAACATCGCCCTGAATAATATCTGTAATCTTTCCGCCAATTCTGGCAACGCTGTCAACAAATTCTACGCCGTGAACCTTTGCATTTGGCCATAGTCTCTTTATCCTATTAAGAGTACTTCCCATTGCGCAGCCAAGCTCAAGTACCTCTATTGTTTTTTCTTTGTCTGCGTTAATAAGCTCAATTATCCCTGTTCTTGCATTATTCGAATAGTCTATATTGCAATCCCATTTATCAGCAAATCTATCCCTGTTCTGTTCAGTTAGCTTTTCTTCGCCACCATAGATTTTATGCCTGTCCATAGTTTTAAATATATAGCTGTTAAAGCAAAGCAGTACTTCCATCCCCGATGTATTAGTCCTGACACAGAAGTCCTTATCCTCATACAGATCCGGCGAAAAAGTATCATCCAGCACGCCAACTCTGTCTATAGCATCCCGGTTAATGAGCATAGCGTGGTCCGACACATAGATTGCTTTTTCGTATGCATCAATCATCGGACAATTCACTGTCGCTGCCAGCCTAATGGCCTCATTCATGTTGGACGTGTCGATATACATTTTCTGGTCAATTATGAATTCATTTGTTATTCCACCAATGACACCGACATTATCTCCTGAATACATTCCAAGCATAAGATAAAAGAGCGAATTATCAACAAGTACAGCGTCCGCATCCAGAAGGAATACATCGTTAAAAGCATTGGCAAGTTTAATTCCCTGGTTACAAGCCTTAACATATCCCATATCTTCAGCTGTCAGACAGCTTGTAATTCCCTCAATTTTAGAAAGCCACTCCCAGGTACCGTCTGTCGATGCATTGTCGACAACAACTATCTCATAAAGCCCCGACATAATGGTAGTTACTATACCATCCAAACATCTCTTTAGATACTCTGACTGATTTCTGGCGACAATTACTATAGACACCTGCCTGATTGAAGCGCCCTGTCCTACAACATTCTCAATATAGGTTTCAATTATCTCTCTGTCTTCTTCTACATCACAATAATGGAGCGCCTGATAAAAGCACAGCAGCGCCTGGTTTAGATTGGTGCGGGCATAATATTCTCCAAGAGTAAGATACAGTTCATAGTTTCTGTTGTCAGCAATAAGCCCCATGGTGATTATGTCTAAAGCCCTGGAATAGTTTTCTTTCCCCATATATGCTGTAGCTGCAAGCACACAATATTGTGGATCATTCTTCAGTGCCTCTATTTCTCCTCTGAGATTCTCAGAAATAAGTGCATGTGCCTTATCCATTTCACCTGTTGCAATAAGCTCCTGCAGTCTTTCCTTTACCACGTTCATCCCTGCCTTATCTCCCTTCGTTGAATCGGAATGCACGACGTCCAGATAGGTATCAACAAACAGCTGTCTGGCATCTTCATATCCATCCCAGTTGATTTTTCCAAAATCATGGAGACACCATGTCTGTTCCTGCCTTGGAACAATTATCTCATAACCTTTTCGTGTAAACTCCATGGACTGGGATGCATCATAAAAATCCCATCCCTTAAAAACATCTTCCCGCCATTCAACATCGATACATGTTGCCATCAGAAATCCATCTACGAGTGCTGCCTTAAAATCGCCATCGCAAAGAACTTTTTCATCAAAGGTATCCGCGATATGCTCATCGTTGAACTCGCTATGTATAACCGCACCATACCTTTTTGCATGCCACATAACCCCGGATTCAGGAACATTTTCAGCACCGAACATGCCTACTAGTCCAGCTCTGGGATTGCGGTCAAAGCATTCTATTACATCATATATAAACCATGGGTTAAGAATCCTGATATCCTGATGAAGATACACTTTGTACTTAGCATCAGATGAACGCATAGCCTCATTGTACCCAGCACACATTGACCTGGCACCTTTGATTGCCCTGCGTTCAACCTCAATTCCTGACGGGACTTTCAGCCTGTCAATCCATGCATTCATCTCCAGGAATTCTTTTTCCTTGTTGGCGCAGGTTATGAAGCATATTTTCTCTCCATCGTGGTCAATATCTGGATGGCTTAAGCAAAAAAACTCCTGTGGCGCTTCTGTCCCCTCAATCCTTCCAAGAACAAATTTAGGATTTAGTGCATATGCATTTAAGGTCATGACAAGATCGCGAAAAGTAATCCCATGTTCAGTCATGTAATCCTTAACTGTACCTGGATCCATCTCAGGCCACCATTCCAGCCGCTGTATAAGCTTTTTGAAGCCATCAAATATCTCTGTATTTTCTATTCCCATAGCCTTCACTCATGAAATATGAAAATTTAATTTATACTCTTAGTAACAATTTCTATCAATTTATCAACCTGGCAGTCCCAGGTAAACTCAGCCTGTGCTTTTTTATATCCATTGAGAGCTGTTTCAAACAGCTTATCCCTGTCCTCTAATATTGTTTTTATCAACTCTGGCGCCTGATAGGGCTTATCAATTTCATAAAGATAAAGCTGTCTGCCTTCGCCATCTGTAACAAATGAATCAAATATATAGCCCGTAGGATCTGTGATCACCGCTGATCCGGCAAGCATAGCAGTCGGGATTCTATCATGTAACCCATTTTTAAACCAGGGCATTACGTTTAGAGAAAGTTTAGTTTTTTTACACAGTGCTGCAGACTCCAAATATGACACACTTCCGTGAAGGATCAAGTTTCCTTTGTTTTCCAGCGTATCCCATCCATCACCAAATATATGCATTGGTATTCCGGAAGCTCCTATGTTTTCTACAAGTTCCTGCCTGACATAGGTCCTTACAAATATATTGGTCATCGAGGTCATATACGCATAATCTTTGAACTCACTGTCAGCTACTGCCATCCCATTTGCTCCCAATGCATATCGCAGGGCATCTTCATTATTGGCACTGCGATTGTCGAGCATATAATCAATCATGTCAAAGGAAACTTTTTGGAGATTATCAGGGAGCAAGTCCTGAATTTTCTTTATCTGTAGTTCAAGAGGATAATTACCGGCTGTGTATATTACATCATACTCTCTATCAAAAAAACTCTGTTCAGTTAGCTCTTCTATTCCAGTATCTGCACCACCAATTGGAATGAAATGTACATCTTCAATGTTATTAAAGAATTTCCGTATAAAATCGACGTGATCTCTGTCTATACAAATGACATGATAATGATTTATTTCACATTCCAAGTCGGTGACATGTTCGCATGGATGGTCAACAATCCAGTTGAAAAAAGGGATATCCATATACTCATAGATATTTACCCCGTTTATAGATATGCTCTGCTGCCCCGCAGAATTAAAAGCAATAGCCGCATCAGCTCCCTGTTTTATTACATTCATGCAGTTCTCATTCAGTTTTTTGCTGTCTTGAAACAAATCAATATAAACAACTTCTATTCCATTACTTATGAGTTTTTCTGCAACAAAATCCGAGAACAGATTCAACGTATTATAACAAATATCCGTTCCGTGAAACATCAAAACCCTTTTAAGCTCTTTGCTCATATTCTCGCCTTTCTGTATATGTTAATTATACAAAAGCAAACGTTATATCGCAATTTTTCAGCCCGAATAGTATAATGATTTCATGAAATTTATTATGAAAGGACGTCTGTATGAGCCTTATTTCACCAGAATCCAATCTATCCAAATACATAGACTTAAATGGAAATTATTCAGAAGAAGGGAAAAAGAGACTGATTGAAGATTCAAAAGCTTATTATAGAACCTTTGAGTTGAACAAAGGAGCCGACTATGATGCACATAATGCATTGATAGATGCTATTAATGAAAAGATTTCCAACAAAAGCCCATCTGATTATTCAGATATTACAGGCATAATTACCAGCGACGAATATGTCCGTCTTTCGGGATATTTCAATGACCTTAACGAGTTTAAATCTATTTACGCAATATATATCACAGAATCTTTAGCACATGTATCGCCCAGCATCCTTGACATAATAGAAAACATTACCGATTACATATCCCTGCGTCATACTGCCCTTTACTGCTTCAGAAGAATCCAGATATTATGCGATTCCGAAGATATCGGGGCCCTTTTTTCCTTACTAATAAATAGGAGCGTATCCATATTTTTTATAATCCAGACATTGAAAGAAGCCAAGGTCGGAAACAAGGGATATATTTCTCATACGCTTTCCAGCCTGTATCATCAGTATAAAATGAACACTGAAGCTTCAATCATTTTTAACTATGCAAATTCCACATACACCGATATGGAATCCTCATTTACGTGTGAGCCCAAACAGTCTCTAGCCGCATCTCACAAAAAGATATCTTTTATAAGCTGCGTCAATGATCAGAACATGTACAGCGAATGCCTGTATTATATTAATAGACTATTTTTTCCCGAAGGAACAACAGTAGATACGATTGCCGTTACCGAAGCTGAATCAATGACTTCGGGTTATAATGCTGCGATGCATTCATCTGACGCGGATATTAAAGTATACTTGCACCAGGATGTTTGCATTATCAATCCTTACTTCATAGTAAACCTGATCAGTCTTTTTGATCAAAATCCCAATCTTGGGGTAATCGGTATGGTTGGATCACCAGTTCTTCCTCCTGACGCAGTTATGTGGCATGGAAAAAGAATTGGCAATCTCTACAACGAATCATCAAATCTGAAATATACGATTGAAAACCATGAAACCAAATTAGCATTTGAATATGTTGAGGCTGCAGACGGACTCTTACTGGCAACAAGCAAAGATATTGAATGGCGGGAAGATCTATTCTCCGGATGGGACTTCTATGATGCATCAATCTGCGCCGAATTTCGAAAGCAGGGATTTCAAATAGCAGTTCCCCACCAGCCATCTCCATGGGTAATCCATGACGATGGCATAATGAATCTATACTCATATGGCAAATACAGAGATATTTATGCGAACGAGTACTTAAGATGAACGCCGGCTCCTGACAATATCAATTATCTGCCCGACTCTTACATCAAATGTATGCTCGCTTGCAACTCTGTCATGAGCATTCTTGGCAATTGCAATTCTTTCATTATCATGCTTCAGGTAATAATTAATTTTGTTAAGCAAATCCTTCCTGTCTTCATAATAAACAAACTCTTCGCCAGCAACAAAATGCCTTGCCAAGTCTACCTGATAATTGGACAAAAGAAATCCTCCGGCTCCCAGAATGTCATACACTCTAAGCGGTATCGCATGCTGAATACTCCTGAGAGTAATATTAAGATTTATCTTGCTGAGCTTAAACACAAGTGGCATCTCATCGAAGTAAGAAACCGGACCCATATTCTGAATTCCCTCAGGACTAAAGGCTTTGTTCTGGGAATAAGTATAAAGCCGCACAGGGAAATGTTTACCAATAAGTGTCAGTAGCTCTTTTCTCTCAATGATAGTCGCCTGTCGGTTAATGATAAAGTTTGCAAACAGATATTCAAGTGTCTCCGCGCTGTCCGGGTAAGGATACAAATTACTTGCCTTCTGTATCTCATCAGTAATCTCCGGCGTAAGACATTCCTCAATAAAATTAACACCATCAACCTGTAGCTGTGCTCTTATAAGGCCGTCAATATACCCTTTCGCATAGGGCGAAAGCTTTTGAGCTATCTGCTCATAATACTGAACACGCTCTGTATACAGAGATCCAACAAAAGAAATATCCGCACTGAAACGTTCCAGCTGCTCCTTGGAAGGCTTCATGGCATCAATTCTTCTTGTTGATGCAGCAAGTGGCAGATATTCAATGGTTTTTATGCCGCCTTTTCTAAATATTTCATACTGCTTGGAATCAAAAGTAAACACTATATTGCAAGGATTAATGACTTGATATGAGTACAAGAATATCTCCGGATTGTCATAAACCCACGAGACATATTTTATGCCTTCAATATTGCAAACTTTCGATACAACCGGAAGAAAATTAAATGAAAACACAAAATCCGGGTTTTTGTCCTTTAGCTCCTTTAAAAATTCTATTTCAAACTCTTCATCATTTCTGATTCTGGATTCCTCATAGACATAGGGATATTTTATGATTTCAAGTCTATTACCATCTGAATCTATATATCTTTCAAACGCATCAAGCATATCTCCATTTGCAAAAAATGTGCTAATATCCAAAAATAGAATTTTCATTTAGTATCATCCTTGTCTTGTTAACTAACTGCCAAAAAAGAGACTCCGATGAACGGAGTCCCTTTTGGTAGTTGCAATGTATGCAAAAGACCTCATAAAACTTTTTAAGAATATTAGCCGAGAAGGGAAAGAACACCCTGATTTGACTGATTAGCCTGTGCCAGCATTGACTGTCCAGCCTGTGCAAGGATGTTATTATTAGAATACTTAACCATCTCTTTAGCCATATCTGTATCGCGGATAGCAGATTCAGCTGCAGTTGTATTCTCATTAACGTTGTCGAGGTTCTTAATTGTGTGCTCAAGTCTGTTCTGTACAGCACCGAGATCAGCTCTCTGTGAAGAAACTGACTTAATGGCGTTCTTAATGTTATTAATGGCAGTCTGAGCTCCGCTCTGGGATGTCAGATTAACCTTAGTTGTGTCAGCGCCAATAGAACTAGCGGACATGCTTGAAATACTAATTGAGATCTGGTCATCAGTTGTATTATCTGCTCCAACCTGAAGAGTTGCATCATAGCCACTAAGAAGTCCAGTATCATTGAACTTCGTTGTGGAAGCTGTACGGTTAATCTCACTGACAAGAGCGTTTACTTCCTGCTGGATGTAATTACGATCTTCTGCCTGAAGAGTTCCGTTTGCAGCCTTTGTTGCAAGCTCATCCATTCTCTGTAGCATCTCATGAACTTCATTAAGAGCACCTTCAGCTGTCTGAACTGCTGAGATACCATCCTGAGCGTTAGCAGAAGCCTGTGTAAGACCTTTGATCTGACGTCTCATCTTTTCGGAAATCGCAAGACCTGCTGCATCATCTGCTGCTCTGTTGATCTTGTAACCGGATGATAACTTCTCGCTTGACTTTGCCTGAATACCAGTTGTGATACCAAGCTGTCTGTTTGCATTCATTGCTGTGACGTTGTGTTGTACTACCATAATAATTCCTCCTTGAATTTGTACGGCGGCATCCTTGCCACTCGTTTGCTTAGTTTTGAAACTGCCTTTATGCTGGCTAAAAGCAGTCTCTGTTCTGTTTTACACTTTTATTATCGTCTATAATTGTAAAAACTTAATAGGTAAATTTATTAAGAAATTATAAACTTTTTTGAGAAGAGCCTCGGATTTAGAAATCCGAGGCTCAAAATTACTCATTACTATTGCTCATTACTACTATCTGTGTAGTATTACTGAAGGAGTGACAGAACACCCTGGTTAGTCTGATTTGCCTGTGCAAGCATTGACTGACCTGCCTGTGCAAGGATGTTATTATTTGAGTATCTAACCATCTCCTGTGCCATGTCTGTATCACGAATCTGTGATTCAGCTGCTGTAGTATTCTCTGCCACATTATCAAGGTTCCTAATTGTGTGCTCAAGTCTGTTCTGAATAGCACCGAGATCAGCTCTCTGACTCGAAATACTTGTCAGCGCTGTCTTGATTCTTTCAATCGCATTTCGTCCATTTGTTCCATCTGCACCATTTACAGGAAGGCCGCTTACTCCAATTCCTGATGAAGTCAAAGGCGCAATGTTGATCTCTATCTGACTCGTAGCATCTGCATCTGTTCCAACCTGAAGCTTCTTACCTGTAAATGAACCGTCTAGAAGAACTGTATCATTAAATTTTGTTGTAGATGCAGTACGGTCAATCTCTGAAATAAGAGCATTTACTTCCTGCTGAATATAGTCACGATCATCTGCTGTAAGTGTATCTGTACCAGCCTTAACTGCAAGCTCGTTCATTCTCTGAAGCATATCGTGAACTTCGTTAAGAGCGCCTTCAGCTGTTTGAACAGCCGAAATACCGTCCTGTCCATTTGCCGAAGCTTGTGTAAGGCCTCTTATCTGACGTCTCATTTTTTCAGATATTGCAAGTCCTGCTGCATCATCAGCTGCTCTGTTGATCTTGTAACCGGATGAGAGGTTCTAGCTTGACTTTGCATGAACGCTGGTTGTAATGCCAAGCTGTCTGTTAGAGTTCATCGCTGTAATATTGTGTTGTACTACCATAATTAATCCT
>JAEEGL010966998.1_pt1 | contig 52919 bp, 57 predicted proteins | sample 9134231 | NCBI WGS metagenome assembly JAEEGL01 (sample SAMN16246548, study PRJNA631951) | gut metagenome | biome: gut microbiome; feature: rumen; material: fiber-attached | host: Bos | place: Iran: Karaj | collected 2018-10 | reverse complement strand
GGCTCATAACCGGGCGGTTGTAGGTTCGAGTCCTACAAGGTCCACCACTTTATTTTGCAGGTGTGGCGAAATTGGCAGACGCACTAGACTTAGGATCTAGCGGAGCAATCCATGGGGGTTCAAGTCCCTTCACCTGCACCACTAAAGATTCTAGTTGAACTATAGTTCATTTACCAATAAAAATCAATTCATTATTAGAATTGATTTTTTTAATTATATACTTGTTTAATTGACTTTTTGTTATATTTGTGTTATAATAATTGACAATTTTAAGTGAGGAGGAAAATTAAAATGGGCGATGATATTAAAGAATATGATATTATTAAATTAGAAAAACGTTCTAAGGTATCAAAGGCATTAGGAATAACTGCTTCTGTTTTTGCAGGTTTAGCGTCTCTAGGTGCTATAACATCTGCAGTTATGCATGGAATAAATCATGAGGTTACTGAAGGAATATTTTATTCTGTAATAGCTGGAGCATGGGCTGGTATTTGTACTGGTGATATTATAATGACTAAAAATAAATGTAAAAGAGATAAACAACAAATAATGTTATTAAAAAATAGAGAACTAACAATGGCATTAGAAAGAAAAAAATAAGTTGAAATTGAAAAAAATTAATATATTAGATTAATATTATAATAAAAAGAATTATTTAATTAATAATTCTTTTTTTAATTAATGAATTTATTACTTGGTTTTCTTATTAAATTTAATTGTCTACCTTTTATATAAGAAAAATATTCCCAAAAATTATTATGGTCACTATATTGATTTAATAATTTGATTATTTGTTCATCACTAGTAATACTATAATAAGTTTTAATCATAGCTAATTTTTTATATTTTAATGTCTCATCATATATTTCACCTTCGAAAATATCAACTATTAATGCTTTAATTAAAACAGTAAACCAATCAAATTCAAATGGATCTAGTATTATGTCTTCATTGTCTTCAAACATTTTAAAAGCATCATCTACACTAATATCTTTCTCTGATAAATATTTTGAATATAATAGATTATATTCCTTTTCTCTATTTTCTTCATACATTAAATTTAATGAATTATCATCTAATAAATATATTAATTTATATTTGACTAATTCTAAATCTGTATTGGGACCATATTTACCAATTAGCTCTTCAATACATTTAATATATTTTAAATAAAATAGCATTTGACTTCTAGTTCTAATAGTATAACATAACTTTCCTTTTTCACTAGCTATTTTCATTAATCTTTTATTAAGTTCTTTTCTATATTCTTCTGCATCTGTAGTTTTAATAGTACTAGTATATTTTAAATCTATCCCATTAATATCTTCATACATTCTATAGTATGTTGGATCAGATACACTTATAAATATAGTAAACATATATATATCATTTAATACTTCATCTACAATATTATAATCATCTGGAAATAGTTCATCAAAATCTATCTCTTTATCTAATGGATAAAAATAAGCAAATGGATTTACTTTATCAAATGTACTTGCTTCAGCATGACAATCATTAACAAATTCTTTACTTCTAGAAATTAATTTGTGATAAAAATCATTCCTTTTAACTAGCATATTATTAATTCTATCCAAATAATCACTGCATTCTGTTCCATAAGCAAATGATAAATAATATTTTTTTAGTTCTTCTTCAAATTTTTGATGTCTATCAAATATTTTTCTAATACCATTTAATTTTAATGTTTCTTTTAATTCACCATCAAATCTTAATATATAAATAGCTGAACCAGTAAATGGAACATCAAATTCTAATAATTCATCATATAAATCTTCTAAAGAAACATCATCTTTTAAATATATATATCTTTCATCTCTATCAAAAATATCTTTGCTATCTTCTAAAAATTCATTAAAATCATCAATATCTATTATCATTGTAATATTATATTGATTATTTTGATTTTTTAATTTTCTTAAAAATAGTTTAGGAAAATTTTTTAAAGTTTCAATATCGATTTTTCTACTATTATTGAATCTTAAATTAATTAAAAAAGCTAAAAATGTAGTATAACCATAATTAATATTATAAGTTTCCATATTTCCCCCAACGTATTGTGTATTATTATAATATAAAATAATATCTTTGTCTATAAATTTATTTATTGTATAATTATATTAGGTGATTATATATGATATATTATTTTATTGGTATTAAAGGTTCTGGAATGAGCGCTTTAGCATGCATTATGCACGATTTAGGATATAAAGTAATGGGTAGTGATAAACCAGATCATTTCTTTACTGAAGAAGAATTGATTAAAAGAAATATTGAAATTTTAGAATTTAATGAAAATAATATTAAAGATAATATGGTTGTTGTTCAAGGAAATGCATTTACTATAGAAAATATCGAGGTTAAAAAAGCTAATGAATTAAAACTAAAAATATATACTTATCAGGATATGATAGCACATATAACTGATAATACTAAACTAATAGCAATATCAGGATGTCATGGTAAAACATCCACAACTACAATGTTTAAAAATGTTTTAGAGCCTTTTGGAGTTAATTATTTAATCGGAGATGGATCTGGATATGCGAATAAAAATAATGGCTATTTTGCTTTAGAAGCATGTGAATATAAAAGACATTTTTTATCATATAATCCTTATTATTCTATTGTTACTAATGTAGAATTAGATCATACTGATTATTATAAGGATTTAGACGATGTATTAGATGCATTTAATACATTTATAAATAAAACTAGAGATACTATCATTATGTGTGGAGATGATAAGAATACTAGAAAACTAAAATCAAATAAAAAAATAATTTATTATGGTTTAAATAATAATAATGATGTAACTTTAAAAAATATTAAATATAAAAATGATAATACCATTGCTGATATATACATTAATAATAAATTATATATTAATAATGCTACATTTCCATTTAATGCAGATCACTTACTGTTAAATGCTTTATCGGTAGTTACAGTATGTTATTTAGAGAATCTTGATAAAAATATAGTTAAAGAACAGATTAGTAAAATTGAACATGCTAAAAGAAGATTTATTGAAGAAAAATTTAAGACAAATATTTTAATTGATGATTATGCTCATCACCCTACTGAAGTTAAAGTAACTATAGAAGCTGCTCGCAAAAAATATCCAGATAAAAAAATAATAGCTATTTTTAAAGCACACACTAAATCAAGAGTAAAATACTTTTATAAAGAGTTTGCTGATGCATTAAATCTTGCTGATAAAGCATATGTAATGGATATTGGTGAAGATAGAAAAGAAATTGGATTTAATGATGTTGATCATAATTTAATAATTAATAATTTAAAAAATGGAGAATATATTTCCTTAGAAACTGTAGATAAACTATTAGAATATAAAAACTCAGTATTATTATTTATGAGTAGTAAAGATATATATGTATTGGAAAATAAATATAAAGAAATTGCATAATACAATTTCTTTTTAAATAAAAAAGAAGAGATTACTCTCTTCCTTCTAATCTACATAATAAGTCAATTTTAAACATTTCTTTTTGAGCATTAGCTTTAGAAATCATAATTCCTTTATAGGCAGTTAATTCTGATTTATGACCATCTAATAATATATCCTTAGGTTCTAAATTATTCAACATAACGATATTACTATTTTTATAGACAGTATAATTTAATTTAACTACCCCATATACTTTTACAAATAAATCATCAGTTGGAAGTCTTAAATCATATGTTTCAGTTTGCTCATGTTTATTAATAGAAACTAATTCTCCATCAAATTCTCCACTTCTTAATTTAGGATAAAAATCAAACATTAATTTCTTATAAGCAACCATATTATATTTTTTTAGACTTCTTTCTAACTTCTTAAAATTATTCTCATCTAAATAATCTAATATATATCTACCTTTCATAAATCATAACCCCCTTAATGATTTGTAACTAGATTATAACATAATTTAATCATTTTGTCAAATTCTTTGTATCATTTTTGATATTTAAGCAGTTTCTTTGCTATCAACTAATTTTAATATTTTGCTTTTTCTTTTAATTTTTGCAAGAGATCTAATTGTTTGTTCAAGCATTTCTAATTCGCTTGAATTTAAACTCATTATAGCTTTTACAACATCTTTTTTATCTGTTTCTTTTTCCTGCTTTTCAGCGTATTTAATTGTACTACTATCGAAAGGTGTAATGGATAGTCCATCATCTCTTTTAATATTATATTGAACTTCATTTTCATTAGTTTTTAATAATTGCAATTCATTTCTTCTAGCTACATATTTTTCTGGTTTTTCAAAACCAACCATAGGTTCAATAGTTAATTTTGGTTTACCTATACTTTTAGCTAACTCTTGTCTTGCAATTTCTTCTTCTAATTCACTACGAGTAACGTAATTGCCATCTAAGATTTCTTGTCTAGAAGCGGAATATACTGGATCTTGACTTTTAGTTAATTTAAATGCTTTGATTGCATAATAAAATGGTATAAATCCTTTTAAGAAACTTATCATACCTTCATTAAATTTATACATACTGTTTTTCTTTCTTAATATGTAACCTTCATCTACTAGTTGTTTATTTACTAATGGTCTTACTGTTTCAATAACAGATAAACCATATGCAGTAGATAATAATTGAGCAATAGCATATATCAATATTATATTTCCCATAATGTTACCCCCTCTGTGTTTTTAGCTATCCCATCTAAAAACTTGAGTTGTATTATACCAAAAATGATACAATATGTCAAATTTTATGAGAATTTAAATAATATTTTTTCAAAATTATCACATATTTTAATTAAATATTTAATATTATATATATCGTTAATCCATGAAATTGGAATATTCTTTTTACCATATAATATTCCTGCCATAGCACCTGTTACCGCCCCCACTGTATCTGTATCTCCACCTAAATTAATTGCTTTAATTATTGCATCTTTATAACTATTTGTATTTATTAGACAATATAATGAAGACTCTAGTGTATCCACAACATACCATAGTGATGAAATATCATCTTCATTAAAATCATATATTTGATCATTCAATATTCTATCATATTTTTCTAAATATTCAGTAGTAAACATACTATAGTTCAATTTTTGAATCATATTATAACTTTCAATCTTATTATATCCTTTTAAAAGATAAATTAAATACTTGGTATAAATATAACATCCAATTATACTTATTTCATGTTTATGTGTTAATGATGATAGTTTCTTTACTATATCAAGTATTTCATTATCATTTGATTTCTTATAATAACAATATAATGCAGCAGGTAACATTCTCATAATTGACCCATTTCCATTATTGTTTATATTATCTATTCCACATTCGAATACATCTTTTTTATTAATATAATAATTATCAATAGATTTTTTACAAGTATTTCCAATACCAAAAGTAGTTCCATTGGGAGTAAACTTTCCTTTATAAAGCCAAAGTGTAAAATTATTCATTATATCATTATAATCAAAACATTTTTTAGATATAATTGATTCTATAGTTGCAATAGTCATAGAAGTATCATCGCTCCAATAACCTTTGGGAATATCATGAGCCATAAATCCTTTCATTTCAGTTATTGGTTTTAATTTTAATTCTTCTCGTTTATAAGTTTCTATAGGAACGCCTATTGCATCTCCTACAGCAAGTCCTAATAATGAATCATGAATTTTACTCATTTAATATCACCCATTCTGTTATTAACAAATTAATTATAACATAAATTTAAAATAAAAGTAAGATTACTCTTACTTTCTTTTATTTTCTCCAATTAATGATAATTCAGTTGTTAAATATTTAATTCTTTCAATAATTCTTCTTGCTTTAATTTCATCTCTTTCTTTATTTGTTTCTGCTAAAACAGATTCTAATTCTTCAATTGTAAAATTTGATGTAAAAAATGTAGTTAAATTATTATCCATTCTATATTGCAAGATTGTTCCAAGAACATCATCTCTTGCCCATGCACTATTATTTTCAGCACCAATATCATCTAATAATAAGATATCACTAGTCATAATTTCGTTTAAAACATCATCATAATTATAATCATTAAAAGATGCTTTTAATGTTTTTAATAATAAAGGATAATATACATTAACTGTTCTAAAACCTTTATTGGATAATTCATTTAATAATGCACTAAGTATAAATGATTTGCCACTTCCAAAAGAACCATTTAAATATAATCCTTTTACATCTTCATTATTCATTTTCTTTTTTAAAAAATCTTTGATATATTTTAATATTAATTGTCTTTCTTTTTCAACAAATACATCACTTAATGAAGCATTTTGTAATATTTTAGGAGTTTCAAAAAAAGTAGTAGTATTTTTAATGCTGTTTTCCTTAAAATATTTACATGGTTTATAGTAAAATTCTAATGAATTATTATATATCTTTGGATAATATACATGCCCTTCAACTTCATTTAAACATCTATCTAGTCCTTTACATTTTGAACATTTTTTTAATTCTAAACAAGTGCTTTCTAATTTTGATGTATATTTCATAAGAACTTTATCATCTAATTTTAATCTTGAACATAATTTTTTGAATGTTTCATCAGCTGATGATTTAATGAATTCTCTTCTTAAATCATTATCAATAGATTTAATACTTTTATTATTATAGTTACTTATCTTTATCATTTTCTAAACTCCTCTATAAAGTTCTTAAATTCTATATCTTCTTCTACACTAGAAGTGTTTGACTCAATTTTTTCATTAAACCAAGTCGGTAAAATTTTACTCTTTTTATCATTTATATTAGATTTATATTTCTTTTTGTGCTCTTTTTCTGCAATACTCATTGCTTCAGAAGCAGTCTCAATATTACTTCTTTTCCATTGACCTGCGATAGTCTCGACATATTGTTTTACTAGTTTATTATTATTTGTTTTTAAGGCGTAGTCTATTAAAACGTTTACTACAGCTGGATTTAATTTTAAATCGATAAGTAATGTTTCTAATATTTTCATATCTCTATCCGTTGGTTTAACACCATGATATTTTGCTTTTAAAAATTCATATGGTGAATGACTTTCAAATACTTTAATCATTCTTCCTCTCATAGAATTATCTCCAGTTGCATTCTTTAAATATTCGGGTTGACTTTTAAATAATAAACTAGGTAGACGATTATCATTATTATATTGATAATATTTTCTTACATTTTTTCTTAATTCATCTTTATCAATATTACCTTTTTCATTTAATGAGGCTCTTACTAAATCAGACATATTTACAGGATCCACATCATATAAAAATGCTAAATTAGTTATTAATTCTTTCATCGATTTATTTAAACATTTTTCATTAAACATTTCTTTTGGTAATGAAGATGACATTAAATCAAAATCATAATCTAACTCATATTTAAGTAACAATTTATTTTTAGAAATTATATCCCCTTCATTTAATTCTAATGTAGTATAATTTCTACTTTTATATACTTGGTCAAATGTATATGTAATATCTTCATAATCTTTTAATGAAATTTTGGGTAATTTAAACATATCAAATAATCTATTATATTCAGTTTTACCCACATTGTTGTATAAAACTACATTAAATATTGGATGAGAAAAGAATTCTTGGGCAGATACAGGACTATATAATTCATACACATAACTATTTATATCTCCTTCATGAAAATAAGTTTTTAATAAACCTATTCCTTCTAATCTTAATCTAGATTCTTTTATATTATCTAATGTTAATCCCATACTAGTCATTAAATGATGATGAGATAATTCTGAAGAAATATAAGTTTCTTTTGCCTCACTTTGTAATTTTAAATATAATACAACTGCAGAGTATCCTATAATAGGCATATAAAGTGTATTTAAAACAAGTCTATCTTGTTCACTTAGTAGACTTTTATCAATTACTTGATATATATCAGCTGGATATAAAGACACTTTTTTCATAACTTTACCTCTTCATAAATATTATACATAACAAATATTAAAAATAAAAGAAAAATAAATTTAAATATAAATTTATTTTCTAAATAATAACGTTCTATCTACACTATCTACTACTTCATTGTTTTCAAATGCTACATTTAAGAAATTTCTTGAAGCTATATAATCACATAAGTGAACGATTTTTTCTTCATTAGTCTTTGGCTCTTCTAAAATTATATTACCTTCTATATCTGTAACCCATGGTCCCATATGAGTACTAATTAATCTTGCTACAAATTTTGTATCATCTTCACTTATTAATAATTTATCTTTGTTTTCCAGTAGGAAATCTCTCATTATTAAAGGATGTTCTCTACAAGTGTGTTCGCTACCCTCTCTTCCAGCTTTAAACCCATCATGTAATAATAAAGCCATTCTCATTAGATCTTTTGTATGTTCATCATAAGTTCCAAAAGCACTATCTCTATATATTTCTTCTAAAATTCTAAGAGCAACTTTAACATGTCTTACTAATCCTCCGTCTCCAAGTGAAAAAATAGGATGATATTTACCAGAAGTTGATGCTGGAATATGGTAAAAATAATCAGGTAACATATCTAGCATAATTTCAGAACTCTTTCTTATTTTTTCATCATTAATTTTGTTTAATTCCACACTAAATATTTCTTTTCTACTCATCATTTTAAAGTTAGCATCTCCTTATCATCTTTTTTATTATCACCAATTGATTCTTTATTATATATACAATTTCTAATTGGCTTACAGCAATGCATAACAGCTAAAATTAGTAGTGACATTGCTAATGCTCCAATTAATATTGCTTTTGCATTTCTTTTTGTTTCTTTTTTATATACCCTATATTCTTCTTGCTTTTTATCATTCATTATTACTACTCCTTCAATAAATATTTTAACTAAATATAATTATTTGTCAATTTCTTTTTTATTTAAATATTCATGTAATTCTTCTGCTACTTTAAAAGGTAATATTTCAGATAATTCATATATTGATGCGTTTTTAATTTTAGAAACACTACCATATTTTTTAATTAATTTTTTCTTTCTAATTTCTCCTAAACCATTAATATTATCCAAAATACTAGAAATAGATCCTTTACTTCTAATTTCTCTATGATAATTTATTACAAACCTATGTGCTTCTTCATCAATTCTACTTAATAATCTAAAAACATTACTTCTTTTATCTATTCTAATTATTTCTAAGGTATTACCATCAATTATTGCTTCTGGACTATGATGTTCATCTTTTTTTACACCGATAACCTTAATATTTAGACATAAATCATTTAATATTTCATTACATGCATTTATTTGATTTAACCCACCATCTACTATTATTAAATCAGGTATAGGCAACTTATCTTTCAATATTCTAAAATATCTTCTATATATTACCTCTTTCATTGATGATACATCATCATTTCTATCATAACTCAATTTAAATTTTCGATAATTTTTTTTAGATGGTACTCCATCAATGAATGAAACCATTGCAGATACACTAAATGTACCAAATAAGTTAGAGTTATCAAATGCTTCAATTATATTTAATTTATCTAATTTTAATAAATTTTTAAGTTCTTCATTAGCATTATAAGTTAATTCTTCATTATTATATATTAATTTTATTTCTTTTTCATATAATTCTTTAGCATTATTAGATGCCATATCAAATAATTTCTTTTTATTTCCTCTTTTAACATTAATAACTTTTGTTTTTAATACCTCACTTAATATTTCTAAATCTAATATTTCAGGAACAATTATTTCTTTAGGAACTATATTATTTTTACTATAAAAAGAATGTATGTAATATTCTAATGTATCTTTTATGTCATTTATAACAGGAATTATTTTGTTATTTATACCAACTAATTTACCATTTCTAATAAAAAATATTACAATACTTGCATATGAATTATCATAATAGTAATTAATTATATCTCTGTTAATGTTATCATCAAGTTCAACAATAATTTGATTTTTAAATACACTATTTATATATCCTAATTCTTCTACTAATTCTTTACATACTTCATAATTTAAATTATTTGAATTAAATTCTATTTTCTCATTAATTTTATCTATTAATAGTTTATCATTACCATTTAATATAGAGAGAATTTCTTTTTTTATTGGATCAATATTAATATTATTATTTTCACAATATCCTAGACATTGTCCTATATGATAATATAAGCAAACTTTTTTAGGCATATTTTCACATTTTCTAAGTGGGTATAATCTATTTATCAAGTTAACCATTTTTCGTGCTGCATATACATTTGGATAAGGCCCAAATAAGTGATTATATTTTTTATTTATATTTATTTCTCTTTTAACTATTAATCTAGGAGGATTTTCATTAGTAAATTCAATATATGGATAACTTTTATCATCTCTTAATAATATATTATATTTTGGATCATATTTTTTAATTAAGTTTAATTCCAATATAAAAGCTTCAGTCTCACTATTTGTAACTATATATTCAAAATGATCTATTTCACTTACTAATTTTTTAGTTTTACCAGTTACTCTACCAGTGAAATAGCTTTTTAGACGATTAAACAATATCTTTGCTTTACCAACATAGATAACTATACCATCTTTATTGAACATAAGATAGCATCCACTTTTTTTGGGTACATTTGATAATTCTTCTTTAAACATATTTCCTCCTTTTTAATTTTATCAAAAAAGAATTATTATGAAAATAATTCTTTTGTAATTTTTAATGATAATAATTCGATTAATTTTTTATCTTCTAATCTAACTAATTTGTTATTTCTTAAATAGCAAAACATCGATATTTTCGGATTCTTTTCCTCACATAGAAAATAATAATCAATATCATTATGCTTAATAATAGTTGCAACTACATATTTAATATTATTATCTAACGTTAAAATATCATATTTTTCTATATTCATATTCTATTCTCCTAATTTTTTAATTAGTTTATTATTTTTTTTATTTTCATCACTCAAACTTTGTAATGATATTGCACTCATTCCTAAAGATAAACCTGTTCCAATTAACATTATTGGAGCTGCTATAGTAGGTATTGAAAGAATAGCTCCTGCAGTAAATACTAATGCTGATTCTAAAAATACTAAAGATGATAATGCTTTTAAAATAATACTTTTCTTTTGTTTTTTATTAATTTTATTAAATTTTTTAATATCAACCAAACTATATTCTTTTTCTTCCATATATATCCCCTTCCTGCACAATATTATATCATTGATTAAATTATTGTCAATATATTTATATTTTAATATAACAATAAATGTATTATAATATAAGTATGAAAAAATTAAATGAAAGTTTTATAGAGATTAAAAAATCTAAGTTTATTGGTTATATTTATTCATTAGATTCTATTGATGAAATTGATAAAATAATTAATAATTTATCAATAGAACATAAAAAAGCTAAACATATAGTATATTCATATAAATATAACGGAGTTGAGAAAAATTATTCTGATAAAGAGCCATCTGGAACTACAAGAGGATTACTAGAACTTATACATCATAAAAACTTAGATAAAACGTTAATAGTTGTTGTTAGATATTTTGGTGGAATTTTACTAGGGTCTGGTCCACTTACAAGAGCATATACTAAATGTGCTTCACTACTAATCATAAAATAATGCACTTAAAAATTTAAGTGTTTTTTTTATGCCTTTATTCATTACTTTTTCTACCAGATTACCCACATCATATCCAAAATCTGATAAAGTATTTGAATAATCCACATAATTAGAAACAACATAATCATTTATTGATACATTTTTACCTGCATCAACATCATTTTCAAATCTTTTAATATTTTCTTTTGTTAGAATAGTTTTATTATATGCTTTATATTCATAATAATCTTTTCCATTTGATATATATATAACTAAAAATATAACAAATAACAATAACAAAAATACTATAAATTTATCTTTTGTGTTAGCCTCTTCCATATATCTCCTCATTTATATAATCTGCCAATATTTTTGCAAAAACCTCTAAAGTATTATTTATTTCATCAAGTGTATTATCTACTCCGCCTAGTTCTAACAATATAGCATTATTACTTAAATCTTGATTAAACCTACTATTAGATCTTATATATATACCTCTACTTAAACCTTTATATTCTTTATTAATTCTATTTATTAAATTCTTTAAAAATGCTTCATTATTTTTATAAGTATCGTAATCTTTTCCGAGAACAAACATAACTTTAGCATATTTTTTACCATCTTTTTCATATAATGTTTGTTTATGGGTTGCAGAGTCTCTATGCAAATCAATTAATATTTTGTAATCATAATTTTTTAGTTCTTCTAACATATATTCTCTACTTGCAGCATAACTATATGTATAATCTAATTTTTTATTATTAAGGTATGTTTTAATTTCTTTTTTCTCTACTGTAGATTCTATTCCATAATTATTCAAATAATCTTTTAATATGTATGATGCCAACTTGACATTAGGTACAATTGAGTAATCACTTACAAAAGGTAAATTATATTTCTCTGTATCATGTGTATTATAAATATATACTATTGGATCTTTTTTAATAGAATTAACTTTAGTTGCTTCTTTAGGCTTTTCTTCATTAATAACTATTTCCTCATAATTAACTATTTTATTTAATGAACTATATACTATTTTAGATATTATAGTGCCATCATTAGAATTATTATTACTTACTTTATTTCTTATATATTCATATTTACTAAACGCGTATAAGTACAGCAAAGAAAATATTATAAAAAATAAAAATATTAAATATTTTTTATATCTATAAATACTTAATAATTTGCATCTCATATTATCACCTATTATAATATACATTATATAATAAGTAAAAAATGTCGAAAAAGAATTAAATTCATTGATTTTTTTAAAATAATTTGATAATATTAAATAAGTTCTAAGGGAGGTGGAATAATGCCTAATATTAAAAGTGCTAAAAAGAGAGTTTTAGTTACAAAAAAAGAAACTATTTTAAACAATGATGTTAAAACTAGTATGAAAACTGCTATTAAAAAGGTAGAAAAAGCTACTACTAAAGAAGAAGCACTAGCAAAATTAAATGATGCATTTAAAAAGATTGATAATGCTGCTTCTAAAGGAGTAATTAAAGCAAATACAAGAGATAGATATAAAAATAGATTAAATAAATTAGTAAGTGAAAAATAAGTAGATAATATCTACTTTTTTTGTTATAATTAATATGGTGAAAGAATATGACTAGAACTAGTAAACTATTTCAAATTTTTATAATATTACTAATAGTATTTATTGCATATATTGTATATTTAAAAAGTGATACTATATTTTCTTATGTTAATTCATTGATTGATAGATATAATGAAAATAATATAATTATTCCATATGATAAAACGGTTAACAAATTAAATTATAATTTTAAAACAGTTCATGAAACAGATAATTTTATACCTAAAACATTCGAAGATTTAAAAAATATTTATTATACGGTATTAAATAATGGTTGGGATAGTTTTACATTCTATTGTCCAAAAGAATATGTTAATTGTGCTGATGATGTAAGAAAAATAGCAAATAATAATGAATATATTACTAAATTAAATAATTATGTTAGTCCATATAATTCGTATAGAAAATATAATACGTATATTAGTAATAATACTGAGATATACCTAAAAGTAGAAAAATTGTATTCTAATATAGAAATATCTCAAATAGATACAGAAATTAATAGAATATTTAATGTTTTAAATATTACTGATGGTAGTGAAGCTAATATAAAAAAAATACATGATTTTTTAATTAATAATATTGAATATGATGAGGATTATACAGAAGAATTAGGACAAGATACTATATCTAATAAAGCAAGTGGTGCTTTATTTAATAAAAAAGCATTATGTAGTGGATATACTGACACATTTGCATTGATACTTGATAAATTAAATATTCCAAATTTTAAGATTTCAAATGATGAACATGTTTGGAATGTTGTATATTTAAATAACAAATGGTCTCATATTGATCTTACTTGGGATGATGATGAGGTAAATAAAAATAATTATTATAATTTTTATCTAATTTCTACTAATGAATTATTAAAAAAAGATAGTGAAAAGCATACATTTAATCAAGATTTTTATGAGGAATTAAAATAGAAGAATTACTTCTTCTATTTTATTTTTTGAATTATATTATTAATAGTCTCATCTATATTATCATAATTAACATCAAACCAAATAATATCTTTCATTTGATTATTAAACCAAGTAAATTGTCTTTTAGCATACCTTCTTGTATTTCTTTTAATTAATTCTCTTGCATCTTCCAAAGATATTTCATTATTAAAAAGCATACTTAATTCTTTATAACCAATAATATTTTTATAGTTTTTAAAATTTAATTTATACAATTTTTTTGCCTCTTCAAGTAATCCTTCATTAAACATATTATCTACTCTATTATTAATTTTTTCATATAGAATATCTCTTGTAGTTCTAAGCCCAATTAATATAAAATCATATAATCTATTATTACCATTATTATTAATAATTAATTTTTCATTATTCTCATAATATTTTTTTATATATCTTTCTAATCTTTGTCTATTATTAATATGAATATTATTATTAATATCAATTTTATTAGCTATATTTTTTAATTCATCGTTAGAATATTTAGAAAGGTCTATGTTAGTTTTTTTAGTTTCATTTAAATTATAATCATATAATAATGCCTTTATATATAAACCTGAGCCACCAACTATAATTATATTTTTATTTTCTTCTATTAACTTATTTAATAGTTTTCTTCCATCATTTTGATAATCATATAATGTATAATCATCATTTAATGAAACTAAGTCTAACATATAATGTTTTATATTTTCTTTTTCTTTGTCAGTAATTTTTGCGGTTGCTATTAAAGGTTCCTTATATATAGCGGTAGAATCAGCATTAATTATTTCTGCATTATAGTATTTAGCTAGTTCTATAGATATTTTTGTTTTTCCAGTAGCAGTTGGCCCAACTAAACAAATTATTTTATTCATCCTCATCACTTGTACCACTAACTGATAAATTAAGTTTTATTTCATCAGTAGCTGATTCATCTAATTGGCCAGTAACGTATAAATATTCTAAATATTCATCTAAATTTGTTGCTAATTGTTTATATTTATCAATTATTTCATTCATTGTTATTCATCCCTTTTGCAAAATTTACTCTTTTAAACATCTTTTCAAGTTCATATATCGGATATTTAATAACAGTAGGTCTTCCGTGAGGACAAGTATATGGAAATTTACATTTAAATAAATTATTAATTAATGCTTCTTGTTCTTCATATGTGATAGATGTATTTCCTTTAACACTGGCTTTACATGCTAATGTAGCAGCCACTCTATCATTGAATTTTACTCTATCAAAATCACCTTTTATTTCAGCAACTATATCAAATATACTTTTAATACTTTCTTCTTCATATCCTTCTTTTAACCAACTAGGATGTGAATATATTCTAAAAGTATTTTTTCCAAATTCTTCAACACCAAATCCCATATCTTTAATTATATTAATATTTTCATTAATTTCCATAAATTCTTTTTTAGAATATTCAAGTTGGATTGGAAATAACATATTAGTTGTCCATATTTTAGCTGCTTCCATATTATTTAAATATTTTTCATAATTAATTCTTTCTGCAGAGGCATGAATATCAAACATATACATTGTATCTTCATCGTGAGCTATTAAGTATGTTCCTAGTGCTAAACCAACTGGTTTAATTAATGTTTTCTCTTTGTTTAAATTCTCTTCATCATAAATAACTTCATTCGGAGAATCAAATTCTAGTCTTACTTCCTTAATTTCCTTTACTTCATTAATACCGTCTTCTTTTTCAAAAATTTTTTCATTAATCGAATATTCATTTGAATCATAATTATTATACTCATAATTGGGTGTTTCTTTATATGGTTTAAAGGTATTATCTGTGTTAACAATTGCTTTTCTAATTGTTTCAAATAATAAGTCATTTAAACTTTCTAACTTAGAAAACTTAATATCTTGTTTAGTTGGGTGTATATTTACATCAATCAAAGTAGGATCAGTTTCAATATTAATTACTACTATTGGAAATTTATTTTCAGCAAGAACAGTATGATATGCATCTTTAATATTTCTATTTACACTTTGATTAAATACTACCCTTCCGTTTACAATAGTAATCATACTATTTCTATTTGATTTAGATAAATTTAAATTACTAATATATCCATTTATAATATAATCATAATTTTCAGCAGAAATTTTAATCATATTTTTAGATGTATTAAATCCAAATATTTCATGAATGGTTTTAAATAAATCATTACTTCCAGATGTTTTAATTAATTCTTTTTCATCATTAATTAATGTAAAAGAAATATCAGGATGAGATAAAGCTAATTTTTCTATATATCCTACAGTATATGATAGTTCTGTCCATAAACTTTTCATAAATTTTAGTCGAGCAGGAGTATTATAAAATAGTTCTTTTACTTCAATAATAGTTCCCTTTCTCATACTACCAATATCTTCTTTAATTACTTTTCCAGCTTTAACTTCTAATAATGTTGCTTCTTTTCCATCATATGTATCTAATGTGATATTACTAACGGCTGAAATGGCAGCTAAAGCTTCACCTCTAAAACCTAATGTACCAATAAAATATAAATCATTTTCTGTTTTTATTTTACTTGTAGCATGTCTTAAAAAGCATAATTTAGCATCTTCTTTAGACATACCACAACCATTATCAACAACTTTAATTAACTTAGTACCTGATTCAATAAGTTCAATTTTAATATTACTACTTCCAGCATCAATACTATTTTCAACTAATTCTTTTACTACATTAGCAATTCTTTCTACTACTTCTCCAGCAGCAATTTTATTTGCTAAAGATTCATTCATTATATTAATTTTATTCATTTAAATCATACTCTTTCTTTTACTAATTATTCTATTATCAAGCGAATAAACTCGAATTGTTCCTGCTTTAGTAATCCTTATAAAACCTAATCCATTAACTAATATATCTGTAGGTTCATTTATATCATATTCTACATTAGGCAATATTCTTAATTTATCATTTTTAGATTTTATTTTTTCATATCTTAATTTATCATTAATATAAAAACTAAAACTATTTGTTTTATTTGATGTGTTTTCTATTCTTAATATATCATTAACAACAACTGAATAACCGCTTCTAATTTGAAAAGTTTTTACTTTTAATTCCTTTTTAGGATATAATTTAACAATCTTATTATAATTTACAAAATTATATATAGCATCACTATCAATAAATCCAGGTGTATCTACAATAGTTAACTTATTATTAATTTTAATAGTAATATATGTTGCGGTAGTATTTGGAATACTACTAGTTGTAATAGTTGGGGTTTTATTTAAACTAGTTAATATATGATTAATAAATGTTGATTTACCACTATTAGTAAAACCCACTATGTATAATCTACGTATATTATCTTCATCTAATTTTTTTAAGAAAGCATCTATATTATAATTTTTAAATGAACTTACAAACATTATATTATCTGTATAAAATATATTTTCTTTAATGAATTCTTTTAATCTTTTTTCTTTTAAACTTTTAGGTAGAACATCTTTTTTTGTAATTAATATATATTTATTATTTTTAAATTTATTTATATATTTTTTAGTTTTATCATTAATATTCAATGCATCAACCAAAAATGCAATACTCGCAATCTTATCACTATTAATATTTCTAATAATACCATCAGTATCATTCTTTTTATCAAGAACACTATATTCACCATAATGCATTATTTTAAAACATCTTTCACAATAATCCGCTTTATCATATACACTTAGTTTAATAAATCCTTCTTTATTTATAGATTCTGTTTGTAAAACACTACCACAGCCCAAACATTTTTTATTCAAAATACTTCCCCCTTATAAATAAATCTTTTTTTTCTAATCTATTATAAATTATCTTTTCTAAAAATCTATTAAACCATGTCACAGTAGGATCTTTTTCTGTTAAAGGATTTACAAGAACACTTGTAATATCTAATCTATTTGCACCATAAATATCAGTAATTAACTGATCCCCAATTGCCGCCACCTCAGTATGTTTAAATTTAAATCTTTCCATTACTTTTAAATATTTATCTTTTTTAGGTTTAAGTGAGAATGCGCAAGCATCAACAGCAAGTTCCGACTTAAATGGTTCTATTCTATGCTTTGTTGTATTTGAAAAAATTACAATTTTAAATCCTTTATCTTTTAATTCATCAAATAATTTACCTAATCTTTTGGTTGGTTTATGAATATGACTTGGTGATATAGTATTATCCAAATCAAAAAGTAAAAGTCTAATACCTTTTTTATATAATTTATCATAATTAATATAATATATACTTTTTTGATATACATCTGGCATAAATTTTTCAACCATAATTATCACCTCATCATAAATATTCTTTTTTAATATTATTATTTATTATACATGTTATTTCACTAGGAGCAATATTATAATATTTTGATATATATTTTGATATTTCCATTACATCTAGTGAATCTTTAATAATGTATACTGTATCATTTACATTTACTAAATTATCTACTTTTACAAATAAACAACACATACATATATTACCTATTATTTGATGTTTTTTATTATTTATATATACATATCTACCACTATTGCATTTAAGTATTCCATCAGAATATCCAATAGGTAAGATAGCTATTTTTTCATTATCTTTTGCTTTATATGATGAATCATATCCAATGGTATCTCCTTTTTTTAATTCTCGAATTTTAATTATATTAGACTTTAAACTGATTGAAGATTTAAAATTGTTATCATAAGTAAAACCATATAATAAATCTCCCACTCTAATACCATTAGTATATTTAAATTTAGGATAATTTAATAGTCCTTCACTATTTAAGACGTGAATCATCTTAAATCTAAAATTAATATTTTTAATAATATTATTTAACATATTAATTTGATTAGAAACAATATCTTTATTAGTTGCATAATATAAATGTGTATATAGCCCTTCTATTTCAATATTGTTTCTATTTGAATACTTAATAATATCATCAATATCATCTAAATTATTTAATCCAAATCTATTCATACCAGTATTTAATTTAATTTGTATTTTTAATCCCTTTGGATTACTAATTCTTTTTAAATAATTTAAATCATCTATGGTTATACTAATATTATTTTTTATACACTCACTTATATTCTCAATAAATAGAGGTGTTAAAATTAATATTCCCTTATTAGTATATCTTCGTACTTCTAAAGCTTCTTGTAAATTGGATACTGCAAAATAATTAATTCCAGCTTCTTCCATTGCACTAATAACTTTATTATAACCACATCCATATGCATTAGCTTTAACTACACCAATATAATATTCATAATCATAATTGTCTACAATATATTTTACATTACTTTTTATATTGGTTAAATTTATTTCTAATACATTACCATTTAACATTTTTAACTTCCTCTTTTAGGATGTTTTTTATTTGCTCTAGATAATTCATTTTTTCTCCATCATCATGCATCAAATAATATTGATAATTTGTATAGCAAGGATATGGATTAACTTCAATTAATTCAGGTCCATCTTTAGTAATTGCTATATCGAAACCTATAAATCTAATATTAGGTATTTCTAATGCAGCTTTTTTACAAAAATCAATTGTTTCCTTCATATAAGGTATTTTAATTCCTTCAAATCTAAATCCAGTCACAGGATGAGTTTCAAATACATTTAAATCATCATCTACCATTCTAGATATTAAATTACCATCATTATCTAATCTACCTTGAATATCATGAGAACTAATAGTATCTGTAAGTCCATCATTAATTCTAAGCACTCTTTCTAATATATGTACTTCTCCATCTTTTAATAAGGTTACAACTCTAATATTATTAATTGCAAATTTATTAATTTCATTTAATTTATCATGCTGAATTATTTCTTCTTCTACTAAATATTGCCTTTTCTTTAATAAATCTTTATATAATTTTTCTATATCTTTAGTTTCTTTTACTTTTATTTTTGATACTCCATCTCCACCAAAACCATCAACTAATTTTGCAAATACATTTGTTTTTCCTTTTAAAAATTTTTTAAATTCGTCAATAGTTGATACTCTAATATCAATATAAGTTCTCTTAATATAATCTCTAAAAATTTTATTACATACTATTTTATCATCCATAGTTACCCTATATTTTATAGGATTTAAATATGCAAGTAAAGCACGATAGTTTTCACTAGTGAGCATTTTCTTTCTATCATCTTTATTAAGATTAGCATAATTTCCTTTCATATAATCAACATAACCTAATTTAGATTCTAATACCCTACAAAAAAAATCGAATTTAATCGATAAACGACTTCTATGATTTAATTTTGCTTCTCTATTTAATACTTCATTCATCCTTTTAAATTGTATACTTTTAATTCTATTAATAAAATAATTTGACATTAATATCACCAAAGTTATTTTACCATATATTATAAAATAAATCACTAAATAAAAAGAAAAATTATTAATATAATCTTTCTTCATATTCAAATTCTTTATCTAAGATACAAACTATATCTCCTGTTTTAGCTCCTAAAGATTTTAATTCATCATCTACACCTAAATTTTTTAGTTTAGCAGCAAATCTTAAAGCAGATTCATCAGAATTAAATCTTGTCATTTTAAGTAATTTTTCAAGATCTTTACCACTAACAATCCATTTAGAACCATCTTTTGTTATTTTATATGGCTTTTCATGTTTAAATTCATATAATACGTAATCTTCAAATTGGTTTTTTTCATAAATATCTTCATCTGGAATGTTTAATAATATATCTTTTAACTTAAATATTAATCCTTTTATCCCATCTTTAGTAGCAGCACTAACTTCAATAATATCTAAATTAGGATATTCTTTTTTAAATCTTTCAAGATTTTCTTTAGAATTGTTTAAATCCATTTTATTAGCAACAATTATTTCTTTTTTATTATATAAATTATCATCATATTTCTTAAGTTCATTTCTAATAATTTTATAATCTTCAATTACATCTCTATTATCTACTTGAGCCATATCTAAAACATGACATATTATCTTACATCTTCTTATATGTTTTAGAAATTTGTCACCCAGTCCAATTCCTTCACTAGCACCTTCAATTAATCCAGGTAAATCTGCAACAACATAACTATAATCATCTGCTTTTACTACACCTAAATTTGGAGTTAAAGTCGTAAAATGATAATCAGCAATTTTAGGTTTAGCAGCACTTATTACACTTATTAAAGAACTTTTACCAACAGATGGAAAACCAACTAATCCAACATCTGCTAAAAGATTTAATTCTACAAGAATATTTTTTTCTTCACCTGGTTCTCCAAGTTCACTGGTATATGGAGCTTTATTTTTGTTAGTCATAAAAGCAGCATTTCCTTTACCGCCTCTTCCGCCTTTAGCAATAATACATTCTTGCCCATCTTTTACCAAATCGCATATTATTAGATTAGTGTCATTATCTTTAACGGTTGTTCCAACCGGGACAAGTATAATTTTGTCTATAGCAGAAGCTCCAGTTTGATTTCTTCCTCTACCCATCTGTCCACAATCTGCTTTTAATATTTTATTATATCTTAAATCTACAAGTGTTCTAAGACCTTTATCTGCCTTAAATATAATGCTACCACCTTGACCGCCATTACCACCATCTGGCCCACCTAGAGGAACATATTTTTCACGCAAAAAAGAGGTGCATCCATCTCCACCTTTACCAGCGATCACTTTTAAACATACTTCATCTATAAACATAATTATTCCCCTTTCTTCTTTTTAAATTATATCATATATTATTTTCTTTTAAAATTATATTTTCTTTTTAATGTCATAAATGAATCGGCGACTGACATTTCCTGAATTAATTCTAAGTATTCATTTCTTACTTTTGACATTATTCTATCAGTTTCAAATAAAACTCCAATATCTTTTCTATCCAAATATTCACCACAATCCAAGCAATAACAATCTTTATCTATAAATGAATCATCAGAATTATGAAGTCCATATTCATGTTTACATTCATATTGATATGAGATTATCGTATCCAATAATCCAACTTTATCTTTAGGATTATCAGTTTTATTCGAAATTTCTAAAAAGAATTTTTTTGATTCTTCATTAAATTCTTCTATTAATTTATCCGCTCCCTCTTTTTGTTTTTTTAATAACTTTAATAATTCTTTTCTTTCTTTTTCCTTCATATTTTCCCCTTTTTTTTAAATAGCTATTTTCTTTCTTCTCTTAAAGAATATTTTCTTTTTAATGTCATAAATGAATCAGCAACAGACATTTGTTGAAGTAATTTTAAATATTCATATCTAACTTCAAAATCAGTTGCACTATTATGTATAGAAAATACATGTTTTAAACCATTAGTTCCTAGATAATCTCCACAATCTAAACATCTACACCAAAAACTATCACTGGATTCTATAACACCATATTCATGTTTACAATTAAATGTATCTAAAATAATTTTTTCAAGTATACCAGTATCACTTATTTCTGATAATTTACCGGCAGCTTCCTTTTCTTTTCTTAAACTTTTTAATAAAGCTATTCTTTCCATTTCTTTCATATAAAAACCTCTTATATTAATTATTTTTCTTCTTTTTCATTTTTAATTCTTTTAAATTATCTTTAAATATTGGTATATTTTTAGATAGCATACATCCACCGCCAATAGAAGTTAGTAAAGATGCTCCCGTTAAAGGACCATATCCGCATAATGCAACAATTGTTTTTAGTGGTGTATCTTCATTAAGTTTATTAATTAATGCTTCTCCAAAATATCTCATTCCGACTATTCCAGCGCCTAATACTAAACATCCAATTCCTAGTATGCCTAGGCTTTTAGCTACTTCTTTCTTATTTTTTTCAATACTCATTATTTTATAATTATTATTTTCCATAAGTTTTTTGCAACTCCATTACTGCTTCTTCACTTGGCATATCAAGCAATAATTGTAAATAATCATGTCTTCTACTCATCATTCTATAACTCAACACTCTTTTATTTGCTAATTTTGACTTGTTTGGTTCATAAATACGAGTATCACAATCTAAACATTTATATCTATCATCACCAAAGTATGGATATATAATTTCATGATTGCATTTTACCTCTGGTTTATTACCACTAGTAGTACTTTCAATTACTGCTGATAATAATGTAGATGGGTCTTCTAGCATTTGTGATATTCTGGTATATTCAAGATCAAAAGAATTAAGGTTTTCTTTTGAATGAACGCCTGAAATATCATCCTCATAAATTTTTTTAAGTTTTTCAAGTACAGCTTTTTCTTCTTTATATTTTTTTAAAAATATTTCTCTAGTTTGATTATTCATAAATTAAACCTCCACATAGTTAAATATAATAATACATATTTAAAGATTTGTAAAGAAAAAAACCAATGCTAAATATACATTGGTTCTTTTTTAAACATATCTTTTTCATTATATTTATATTCATCTATCAAAACAATTTCACCTTTAGATAAAGTTTTTTGTACATCAATTAATCTTTGATTTTTTGACCCTCTAAATAATAAACTTAAATCTCTTTCTTCTAGAATAAATCTTCCATCAACTAAAACATCAACTAGTTTTAGAAAATCAAGATACACTTTCTTTTCTTGTGCCATTTTCATTAGTTCTTCCCAAGTAAATCCTGTATATACCCAAATGTCTAATCCTTTTTTTCTGGCATATTTGACTATCTCTAAACATTCACTAACTTGATATAATGGATCTCCCCCACTTAATGTGAGACCTGTATGATATTCTAATTCATCAATAGCTTTAAATACTTCAGTAATTGGAACCAATCCTCCACCATTAAAATCCCATGTTTGAGGATTTTGACATCCTTTGCAATGATGAGAACATCCTTGAGTCCAAAGAACAGCTCTAAGACCAGGGCCATCAACAATACTATCTGTTTGTAGGTCTGCTGCTAAACGAATATATTTCTTATTTTGTACCATGAGTAACTCTATCAGCAACTTCTTGTTTTTTTGCGTTGTTAAATCTATCTAAAGTTCCTACTAAATATCCAGTGATTCTTCTAATTCTATCAAATTTAACTCCTTCTCCAACAACTTTAGTTTTCTTTTCTTTTTCCATAATTAATTACCTCTTTCCTTTCTTATTTTAACGACCACAACAATCGTAACAATTTATTTTTTCCATTTCTACGCCTTCACATTCACGTCTTCCACATCTTGGGCATACATCTTTTATAACGCCTACATATCCGCAAACTGGATCTCTATCTACTGGATGGTTAATAGCACCATATCCAATATCATTATCATGCATTATTCTTACAACACTTTCAAACGCATCTACGTTATTTACTGTATCTCCATCAAGTTCTACATATGATATGTGACCAGCATTAGTAAATTTATGATATTTTCCTTCTACTTCCATTTTATGTTTAACACTTGTCTTATAATAAACTGGAACATGGAATGAATTCGTATAATAATCTCTATCAGTTATTCCTTTAATTGCACCATATATAGATCTATCAATTGCTACAAATCTTCCAGATAAACCCTCAGCAGGTGTAGCTAAACAAGTAAAGTTTAAATTATATTCTTTACAATATTCATCACATTTTTCCCTCATGTGTTTTATAATTTCAAGACCTAACTTTTGAGCTTTATCACTTTCACCATGGTGTTCTCCGATTAATGCTTTTAATGTTTCTGCAAGACCTATAAATCCTATAGATAAAGTTCCATGTTTTAAAACAGTTCTAAGTTTAGTTGTATTATCCATCTTTTCACTATTAATCCATACTCCAGAACCAAGTAAAAATTTGAAATTAGATCTTGTTTTTGAACATTGACATTCAAATCTTTGAAGTAATTGATTTTTAACTAAATCCATCATCTCATCTAATTCTTCATAGAATGCTTTCATATTAGCAGTTTTACGTTCACCTAAAGCAATTCCATGCTTAATTCCAAGTCTTGGTAAGTTGATAGATGTAAAACTTAAATTACCACGGCCTGGTGTAACAGCAGGTCCACACACATTAGCAAGTACTCTTGTTCTACATCCCATATATCCTACTTCTGTTGAATAATCACCTTTAACTAAAAATGGTTTATTGAAACTTGAATCTAAAAATGAGAAATTTGGGAATAATCTTTTAGCAGAAACTCTACATGCTAATCTAAACAAATCATAACTTGGATCTTCCTTATTATAATTGATTCCTTCTTTTACTTTAAATATTGAAATTGGAAATATTGGAGTTTCACCATGTCCAAGTCCAGCATCAGTGGCTAATAAATAATTTTTAATAACCATTCTACCTTCAGGGCTAGTATCAGTCCCAAAATTAACTGAACTAAATGGCACTTGTGCACCAGCTCTTGAATGCATAGTATTTAAATTATGAATAAATGCTTCCATAGCTTGGAATGTTTGTCTATCAGTCTTTTTAATAGCATTATTATATGCGGAGTTAAATATTTCTTTTAGTCTTTCACTTCTACTTGTCCATTCATCAAATAATGATAAATCGATTTCAATGCTTTCTAATTTATCAATAATTTCAACTACTTTATTAAAATTAACAAGATTTAAAAATCCTTCAAAATCTAATAAATTATTTAATTCTTGTTTATATTCTTTTTTAAATGTTTTTAATACACCTGGTGCCATATAATAATCAAATGCTGGTATACTTTGGCCACCATGTTGTTCATTTTGATTTGCTTGTATTGCTATGGCAGCTAATGCCGTGTATGATGCAATACTATTTGGTGTTCTTAAAAAACCATGACCAGTTGAAAAACCACTTTTAAATAATTTATTTAAATCGATTTGTGTACATGTTGTAGTACCCATTGCCCAGAAATCTAAATCATGAATATGAATAGCTCCTTCATCATGGGCACGTGCATATTTACTATCCATTAAATATGCTTTCGCAAATTCTTTAGAAACAGTTGAACCGAAATGTAGCATTGTTCCCATTGGCCCATCTCCATCAACATTTGCATTTTCTCTTTTAGCATCTGCTTCAGCAGCAGTTTTAAGTCCTAAAGATTCTATAGCTTTTACGAATTTATGTTGTTGTTTTACAACAAACGCATCTCTTGATGCAGCTCTTCTTTCTCTGTATCCTTTAAAAGATTCATATACATCATTAAATTTTAGTTTTTTAAGAACTTCTTCAATAATATCTTGTATATCTTCAACACCAATAGTTTTTCTATCTTTATAATTTTTTTCTATATGATCCAGTACTTTTTCTTTAACCTTATTTACAAGGTTTTCATCATACTCCTCATATACACTATCAAAACCTTTTTTAATAGCTATTGCCACTTTTGTGGGATTAAAATTAACCCTTTGACCACTACGTTTTACAACGATAATGTCATTAAAAAATTCTCTTTCCATATTTTCCTCACCTTTATGCTATATCCTATAGCATGATTTAAGTCTATCACTTAACCAAAACATTGTCTATGTTTTTTTGTTAATTTTTTTAATTTTTTAATAAACTTTACATTTTACTTTTTTTATTTTTTTAATCAAAAAAACATTTACCCTAGATTTTAAGGCAAATTTTATATTTAAATATTTTTTGTTCGCTTTACATATAATTATAATGGTGATTTTGTGTTTAAAAAAATTGTAGGTTTTATTAAGGAATTAATGCTATTTACGACAAGTTATTCACTTAATGTGTTTGAAGAACCCTTAAGTGAACAAGAAGAAGAATATTATGTTAACGAATTATTAAAAGGAAATAGATTTGCTAGAAATAAATTAATAGTTCATAATTTAAGATTAGTTGCTCATATAGTTAAAAAATATGAAACAAAAAATGTTTCTTCGGATGATTTAATAAGTATTGGTACAATAGGATTAATTAAAGGAATTGATTCATTTAAAGGTGAAAAAGGAGTAAAACTTACTACATATGCCGCTAAATGCGCAGAAAATGAAATACTAATGTATTTTAGAAGTAATAAAAAATATAATAATAATATTAGTTTAAATGATGTCGTTGCTCATGATAAAGATGGTGGGGATATTACTTTAATTGATGTATTAGAAGAACATACAGAAACTATAGAAAATACTTTAGAATATAAAGATAATATTAAATTATTATCTAAATATTTAAATGTACTTAATAAACGAGAGTTAGAAATAATTAAGATGAGATATGGTTTGTTTAATACTGATGAACTTACACAAAATGAAATAGCAAACAAGCTTAATATCTCTAGAAGTTATGTTTCAAGAATAGAAAAAAGAGCATTAATTAAAATGCTCAGAGAATTTATTAAAAATCATAATATTTAATTTTTTTAAAGTATTTTTGTTTTTGCAAATGTATCTATTGCTTTATCAATTAATTCATAATTAGCTTCATATTTTGATAGTCTTTTAGATAAATAGCCATCAAATCCTAATTTATTTAATTTTCGATTTAAATATTCAATATCTTCATATTGTGGCTCATTTAATACAGGAAAACCTAATATTAAATCTAAAAATAATATGTTTAATGCCATGTCAACAGCTTCTTGATAAGATAAATTAATGTAATTAGCATAATAAGCACCTGATCCATCTATATCGATTAAATTTGGGTATTTTTTATAATCTAATAAAATATTACTGCTTTTTCCAGGAAGAAATGGTGTATTAGCTAAATCAACTGGATAAATATAATTATCAGTAAGTTCTTTTGTAGCTGCTAAAATTTGTTTTAAAATGGTAATTTGGCTTTTTCTACTTAAAAATCCAAATACTTTGTGAAGTTGAAATCCATGTATTCTTTTAATAATAGCACCTCTAAATTCACCATCAATATATATTGCACCAAGTGGTAAATTAGACAACTTAATGTTATAATTATTTTTTTGAATTTTCTCAAGGGCACATTTATAATTATCATGATTAGGATCTTTATATATTTTATAAGCCATTCCATTTGGAGCATCATAAATAATGGCATCTCTACCTTCTCCAATTTTTTTATGCCATTTTAAAGATTTGCTACTTATATTTATTCCTTCTAATTTTTCCATATTAACCCCTTTTAACAGCATATATTATATCAAAAATGACACAAAAAGTCAATTTTGTGTCATTTTATAACTATTTTTTAATTTGTTTAATAGATACTTTCATATCATATTCATTTATTTTTAATTCTGTATCCGCTTTATCATCATTATTAAGAGTTAAAGCTAAAACTTCATCCATAATATATTCTTTAAATTGATTTACAGCATCAACTATTTCCTTTGAACCACTATAGATCATATCTATTCTATCTGAAATATCAAATCCACTAGTTTTTCTTAAATTTTGTACCTTAGATACTATTTCACGAGCAATTCCTTCATTTATTAAATCACTAGATAAGTTAGTGTTTATAATAACGGTTTTATAATTTAACATTACAGCATTATAACCCGGAGTTGAAGAAACAGTTTTAATTACATAAGAATTATTTATATCATACTCCGTATCATTCAATTTAAGCGTTAATTTTCCACTTTCTAATTTTGAAATATCTTCTTCACTAATATTTTCTAAATATTCTTTAAATGCGTTTATATTACCTCCAAATAGCTTACCACACTCTTTAAAATTTGGCTTATATGAAATTTTTAAATATTTAGACAAATCATTTTCCCATATAACGTTTTTAACATTTAATTCTTCTTTAAATAAAAGTTCAAATTCATTAATTTTTTCTTTATATTTACTTTCAAATATTACTTCACTTATTGGTTGACGAACTTTAATTTTAGCATCTTCTCTTATATTTCTTGCATAACTTATAAGTTCAATTACTAAATCCATTTTTTCTTCTAATTTTCTATCAATCATTTTTTCATCACAGATAGGATAATTACTTAAATGAACACTTTCTTCATTAGTTAAATTTTGATATATTTCTTCACTCAAGAATGGGCTTATTGGAGCAATTAATTTACATACTCCTACTAAAACATCATAAGTTGTTTTATATACTGCTTTTTTAGAACTATCAAGTTTGCTTTGCCAGAATCTTCTTCTATTACGTCTTATATACCAGTTAGATAAATCATCACATACAAAATCTTGAATATAGTGAACTGCTTTATTTAAATCATAATTCTCCATTGCATCAGTAGTATTTTTAATTAAACTATTATATTTAGATAATAACCACCTATCTATATCTTCTAAATCTTTCTTTTTAACTTCAAATTCTCTTGGATCTAAATTATCAGCATTAGCATACATTTGAAAGAAAGTATAAGTGTTTTTTAAAGTACTAAAGAATTTAGAATTAGCTTCTTTAATTCCTTCTTCATCAAGTTTTAATGGAGTCCATACTGGACTGCTATAAAGCATATACCAACGAGTAGCATCCGCACCATACTTTTTCATTATTTCTATAGGATCTATAGTGTTTCCCGATGATTTACTCATTTTTTTACCTTTAGCATCTAAAATCATATCATTTACTACAACATTTTTAAATGAAGATTTGCCACTTATTAAGGTAGATATAACGAGTAGTACATAGAACCAACCTCTTGTTTGATCTACTCCTTCAGCAATAAAATCAGCTGGAAATTGAGATTCAAATAATTCTTTGTTTTCAAATGGATAATGAAATTGTGCATATGGCATAGAACCACTATCAAACCATACATCCATTACATCTTTTACTCTATTCATTGTTTTACCACATTTAGAGCATTTAATATGTAAATTATCTACATATGGTCTATGTAATTCCATTTTTCTAACATCAATATTTTCAAGCACTTTTTCTTGGAGTTCATCCAATGAACCCACAGTTTCATGATTTCCACACTCACAAGTCCATATTGGAAGAGGACATCCCCAATATCTATTACGAGATATGCTCCAATCTATCATATTTTCTAACCAGTTTCCAAATCTTTTTTCTCCAACATAACTTGGATACCAATTAATATCTTTATTACATTTAATTATTTCATCTCTTAATTTTGTATTTTGAACATACCACGCAGGCTTAGGATAACTAATTAAAGCACTTTTACATCTCCAACAATGTGGATAATCGTGTGTTATTTGTATTTTTTTAAATAATCTATCATTTTCTTTTAAATATTTGATGATATCTATTTCTAGTTCTTTATCTGTTACAAGTCTACCCTTCCATGGACCTTCACTATAGCATCCATCAGGCCCAACAGGATTAATAAATCCAACACCATTTTCTCTACATGCTCTATTATCATCTTCACCATAAGCAGGAGCAATATGAACTATTCCAGTACCATCTGCATCAGTAACATAATCATCTGCTATTACTTCAAAGCATTTACCTTCAACATTAACAAATGGCATTAGTTGTTCATATTTAATGCCAACTAAATCAGTTCCTTTGTATTTTTCAAGTATTTTAACTTCTTTTCCAAGAACTCCTTCAAGTAATGATTCAGCTATAATAAATTTATATCCCATAGATTCAACTTTTACATATGTTAAATTAGGATTAACACATAGTGCTACATTAGCAATTAATGTCCAAGGGGTTGTAGTCCATACTAAGAAATATTCATCTTTATCTTTCAATTTAAATGGAACAATAATAGAATTTACAGGATCTTCTTGATATCCTTGTGAAACTTCATTACTAGATAACTCTGTCCCACATCTAGGACAATACCATAATACTTTGTTTCCATAATAGATTAATCCTTTTTTATTAAGTTCATTTATTATCCACCATTCAGATTCTATAAACTCATTAGAACATGTAACATATGGATTATCACAATCAATAAATTGACCCATCATATGAGTTAATTTATTAATTTCATCAATATTTAATGCTGTTGCTTTATTACATTCTTTACAAAAATTTTCTACTCCAAATTTTTCAATATCAGCTTTAGATTTAAATCCTAGTTTCTTTTCAACATTAACTTCAATTGGTAAACCATGCGTATCTAATCCTATTTTTCTAAGTACTCTATAACCCCTCATAGTTTTGTATTTACAAAATGCATCTTTAATAGTTTTAGAAAATACATGATGTATTCCAGGTTTAGCATTAGCATATATTGGGCCATCATAAAATACCCAATCTTTTCCACTAGACCTGTTTTCAATAGATTTTTCCAAAACATTCATTTTTTGCCATTTTTTAACCAGCTTATTCTCTGTTTCAGAAACATTTCCTTTAGTAAGTTCATTAAATTTCATAATTTTCCTCCTAATAAAAAAGAATAGTACACTAGGAGTCATTATGACGGTACCATCCTTTATTTTACTTATTATTGATAATGCTTATAAAGCATATCTATCTCATCGATAGATAACATCAGAAGTGATACATATATAACTCATATACTGGCTTTCACCTTACCCAGTTCTCTAAGATATTATGCTATATAACGTCTTCCTCATTTGTTTTGAATGTATTAATTATAACACCATAATTTTTTAATGTCTATATTTTTTTATAATAAACAAGTTAAATCATATCCAAGTATTCTACCTATTAGTAATACTATATATGGCATTACTTCTATTACTACTAATACTACGCCTATTGTTACACATGTTTTACTTGCTTTTTTAATACCTGCTTCATCTTTTGCTGTTACTGCAGGCATTAATGTTATCATTGCTATTACTATTGCTACTACTGGCGCTAATAATTGCACTGCTCTTACTATTCCATGTATCATTGTATATCCAGGGCCTTTCATAACTTCACTACAATCAGCTTCTCTTCCAAAGCCTGCTCCTCCTGGTGTTGGAATCTTAAAAGTAGTTGGATTATGTGTTCGAGATGCATTATCTTTATTTTGTTCATCATCATGTTCATCCGAAGAACTTTTAATGCCTGTATATACATAATTTTTTACCTCATTGGCTTCGTTTAAGCATTTAATTTGTGTCTCTGTTAATCCTGCACTCTTATATGCACTTTCTAGGCATAAAAAGCAATCTTTAGTTTCAGTAGTTCCATAACAGTCTTCTTTTTTTACACTAGTTTCAGGATGACAAGAAGAATATTTACTTTTTTCATCATCAGTAATCCAATGATAAGTATATGGGTTGCTACCACACATCCAACAAGAAGCATTTGAACTATCTGATTGATCTTTTTCATCATCAATGCATCCATTGCTACATTGTTTACCTGCAGTATATTGCTTAATCTTATTATTATCTACATTACAAGTTTGAGCATAGCACTCATCGATTCTTTCATATGCGGCATCTATTATTATAGTAAGATATTTTTTAGAATCAGCATCTATTAATTTTTTAGCATATAATTCATCATATTTACTTTTACATTCTTTTTGATATGAATTGTATTTAGTAACTAATGTATCATAACCAGATTTATCACTAGGACAAGTAAATTTTTTAATATCTTCTGCTTTAGTCTCAAAACATTTTTTCATTTCTTCAAAACCTGCAGTGTCTTCAGTAGTACATCCAGTTAATGCATGATTTTGATTATATTGTTGATTAAAAAAATTGGAAACCGCACTATATACACTTTTATCGTAATCTATTTTTTGATCATCTGAGATTCTATATCTATTAATTGAATCCATCCAACTATTAACGTTGGGATTAAAATTCAAATATTTAGGGCAATTACCAGTACTTGAAGGAGTCCAATTATCTTTTCCAATATGCATATTTATACTTTCGTTGTAATATTCATTAGTAAACATTCCACCCATTTTAGTATCAGTTGCTATATAAAGAGCAAATCCATCATTTTGAGGATTACATGTTTTTTCATTTGCAGTTATTATCTTAAAAAAATATGCACTACCTAAACAGTTATCTCCACTACATGATTTAACAAGAGTATAATTTGCAGAAGAAAATTCATCTGAAGGATCTTCTAATTCTTTATATATTTGACCTTTATAGCATCCAACAAATCCTACTCTATTATTATTATCTAAAGCAACATACGATCTTTCAAGAGGTATATCAGGATTTATATTAATTATATCAAATGGAAACGATGCAGAACCATAAATACCAGTACCTTCTGTTCCATCATTATTAGTAGCAGAAGTTGAATATATCTTTTTAGTTTGATCAAAAGGACATCCAACATACTCCTTATCCTCATAACAGAAAGTTACCGTATTAGTGCATGATTCTCTAGTACCATCTGGAGCATCAGCACAATAATCTGTTAAATTCTCGGCACTAACATTTAAAATTAATGTAATAAAACAAATATTTAATATAATAATTTTTAATATTCTTTTCATACCATCACCTATTATAATTATAACACATACTTTTCGAAAAAAAAGAGTTTTTCAAACTCTTTATACTAAACAACTTAAATCATATCCTAGTATTCTACCTATTAATATTACTAAATAAGGTACTACTTCTATTACTACTAATACTACGCCTATTGTTACACATGTTTTACTTGCTTTTTTAATACCTGCTTCATCTTTTGCTGTTACTGCTGGTATTAATGTTATCATTGCTATTACTATTGCTACTACTGGCGCTAATAATTGTACTGCTCTTAATACTCCATGTATTATTGTATAACCAGCAGCACCAACTGTTTTTTTGCAGTCAGCTTCATTTCCAAATCCACCACCTCCCGGTGTCGGAATTATAAATGTTTTACTTCCCCATTTTTTCTTCCACTCTGATTTATATTTTTCTAAATTTTGAAGTTCATGTTCTGTTTCTGGATTTCCTCCATTAATTTCATTACAAGTAGGTCCTATATATATTTTATCTGCATTTAAATCATCAACTTCACAAGCAACCATTTTAACATTATCACACTGATCAAAGGTTTCAACTCTAAAATATTTTCCACTTTCTGCTTTATAATCACCAATATCTACTATGTTACCAACATCAGGATGTAATTCAAATGATTTTTTGGGTGAAGAAATTTGATCTCCTCGTATTGGAGTCATCTCAATATATTTTCTATTATCTTCAATATAATATTGAACTTTTAATGAATAATATTTTGAATCGGATGCAGGAGTTGATGAATATTTAGATACAACATAAGCTTCTGAACAATATTTTTTTTCATAACCTGTTGGTGATCCGATACTACCAGTACATTCACTTTTTGTTAATTCTACCCCGGTACATGAGTATCCAGGCTGTTGATTTTTATGTATCCAACTATATGTACAATTATCTTTATCTCTTCCACAACAAACACATTTTCCATCCTCTTCCGGAATATCTGATGGCGGTTCCTCAGTTACTTTTTCCTCTAATTGTATACTTCCTAAATTGTCAAATTGTCCACTATGATATGCTACGTGCCCCAACAAATATCCATCATATGTATAATAATATCCGAAGCCAAAATAAGATAATGTATCTGGACAAACATGTCTATCTTTTGTAAAAACAATTCCATTAATATCCGACATATCTGGATGATCAATATAAAAATTTTTATCTGTAAATATTTTACCATCTGCTTTCCAATTGTTTTTATCCATTTCATAATATTCATTTGTGCTTTCAATGTAGAATTTTGTAGTTATACCTTCACCAAGAACAAATTCAAATGTAATATAATCAGTATAATTATCTACCCCATTATTATATGTTATTTTATATCTACAATACTTAGTAGTAGCAAATACATTATCAATATAAAATATAGAACAAAATATTACAATAAAAATTAATAAAATATATTTTTTCTTCATCTTTTCATCTCCTATTTTTTAAATTATTGGGCTTTCTTCATATATGCTTCTTTTGCTGCATTTTGCTCTGCTTCTTTCTTGGAACCACCAATACCAACACCATATACCAAACCATCAATAATAACTTCTACTTTAAATTTTCTTTGATGTGCAGGTCCACTTTCCTCTACTAAATTATATGTAACACTTTTTTTAACTGTTTGAACACTTTCTTGTAATAAACTTTTATAATCCATTAAAAAGTCTTCATGTTTTTTAATAAATGGAACAATTAATCTATTAAATAATTTTTTGACAGCACTTATTCCCTGTTCTAAATATATTACTGCCATAGTGGCTTCAAACACATCAGCAATAATAGTTTTATTTGCTTCTTCAATTCCATTACCAAGTTTAATATAATCTTTTAAATTCACTTCTTTAGAATATTCATATAGTGCATTTTCACATACATATAAACTTCTTAATCTACTAAGTTCTCCCTCTGGTTCATTAGTATTAAAATATAAATATTCACTACACACTATTTCTAAAACAGCATCGCCCAAGTATTCAAGTCTTTCATAACTTTCACAATCATGTTCATTAGCATAACTAGAATGAGTTAACGCCTTTGATAATAGTTTATCATCTCTTATAGTAATTCCATATTTTTTATATATATCTTTCATACTAATCACATGTTTATTATAACACATATATTTTATAAATTAAATATATAATATTTATTTTTAATCCATAATATTATATAATATGTATATGAAGAAAATATTGATTAAATTAATTGAAATATATCAAATTACACCTCTTCATACACACAGTATGTGTAGGTTTACACCAACTTGTAGTGAATATATGAAAGAATGTATAATTAACTATGGGTTTAAAGGAATTTTTAAGGGAATAAATAGAATAATTAGGTGTCACCCATTTGGAAAATATGGATATGACCCCGTTAAAAGCAAAGGAGAATAAAATGAAAAAAATATTAGTATTATTGGTAGTGTGTTTATTGTTAACCTCTTGTTCATGGAATGACGAATTTAGCGATACATATTTATATACAACAATGTATCCAATAGAATATGCAGCTAGTGAACTATATGGAGAATATGTAAAAGTATCTTCTGTATATCCTAATGCATCTGATCAAACATATATTGTTACAGATAAAAAGAAGCAAAAATATTCTGAAGGTGAAATATTTATATATTCAGGTGTTGCAAATGAAGCATCACTTGCTAAAGATTTATTAAATTTAAATGGTAAGTTAAAACTAATTGATGCAACTAAAGGGATGAGTTCTAACAACAAAATTGCAAGTGTTTGGATTGATCCTTCTAATTATTTAATGTTATGCAGTAATATTAAAGTAAGTTTAATTGATTATAATGATAATCCATATAGAAAAGAAGAAATTGAAAACAATTATAAAGCATTAAATGTTTCAATTTCAGAATTAGATGTTCAATTATATAATATAGGTAAAAATGGTAATTATAATACTCTTTTAGTAACAAATAGTATATTCGAATATTTAAAAAAATATAATATTAATGTTATATCAATTGACTCAAAAAATGAAACATTAGATAAAGCATATGCAGATGCTAAAAAATTAATATCTGATAAAAAGATACAATATGTTTATTATATGAAAGGTGATGAACTTACTGATAGTCAAAATAAATTTATATCAGATAATTCACTAGTTAAAATAGAAATACCTAATATATGGACATTAACTGATGAACAAAAAAAGGAAAATAAAGATTATATTAGTATTATGAATGATATAATTAATGAATATAAAAAAGAATTATATAAAAAATAATTCTTTTTTATTCAATTAATTTTAATTTCTTTTCAGTTAATTCTTTTTTAAAATCAAAAAATTGTTCAATTGTTTCCTGTTGTTGATATGATATTTCCAATTTATATTTTTCTAATGTTCTTTTTAATATATTTCTAATATTTATATCTAATGATTTTGTTAAATAATCTCTTAATGTTTTATTATTTGCTATCAAAAACAATAAATAACGACTCGCAGCAGAATAATCTTCTGAAGCAAAATATAACTTATCAAATGTTGGAGTATATTCTGTATTGAATGCTATTAAACTCATACCATTATCAAATATTGGAGCTAAAGAAGTTTGCCCATTTTCTTCCATAATTATTAAGTTATTATCAGTTCTATCTGTCTGACCAGAAAACCAATCAAATGCAGTTAATCTAAATATTTCATCCATAAATTTATCTTTGTTTTTTTTTGACAATAATTTTTCTAACGTTTTAGATAAATCAGTTAGTTTTCTTGGAAAAGGCACTTCTTTAGTATAAAAATAATCATCAAAGTCATAATATCTATTACTTGGTTTTTTAAAATTTTCAGATATAACACCTAATTCTTCATCACAAATTGCAAGTTGATAGTTAACATGTTCTAAATCAAATTCTTTTATTAATTCTTGCATAAATAATTCTGTAAATTTTCTTTTCTTTTTAAAATAATATAATTTATCACCCAAAACATACCAAGAACTATAAAAACCTAAAAATCTTTCATCTACAGATAATATATTTCCTAATTTAGATATGTCAAAACCTGGTGTCTCATAAAAATTACACCCATCAAGATTAATAATATTTCTATTATTTTTTACTCTTGCAGTTTCTAACATAATTTATTATCCCCTTCTTAGCGGGATATATTGTATCATATATATTAGTTATAGTCAAAAAAATAATACCATTATGGTATTATTCATAATCAAATAATGTTTTTTGATTATTTATTTTAAATTCTTTATATGTTTTTTCAGTTACTATTCTTCCTCTTGATGTTCTTTTAACGTATCCCTCTTGAAGTAAGAAAGGTTCTATTACATCTTCTATTGTTCCAACCTCTTCACCAATTGAAGATGCTATAGATTCTATACCAACTGGTCCACCATTAAATTTTTCAATTATACTCATTAAATATTCAACATCAGTACTATCAAGTCCAGAATCATTAATTTTAAGACGTTTTAAGGCTTTTTTAACTAGGGATAATGTTATTTTACCATCTGCCTCTACTAAAGCAAAATCACCTACTCTTTTTAATAATCTATTAGCAATTCTAGGTGTTTTTCTACTTCTTATAGCTATTTCATAAGCAGCATCATCATCTATTTCAATATTTAATACTCTAGCAGTTCTTTTAACGATTTCTTTTAATTCGTCATTTGTGTAAAATTCTAATTTTGATACAATTCCAAATCTATCACGAAGAGGTGCAGATAAATCACCTGCTCTAGTTGTAGCACCTACTAAAGTCCATGGAGGTAAATCTATTTTAATATTTCTACTTTGGCCTTCACTTCCAATAATAATATCTAGTTTAAAATCTTCCATAGCACTATATAATATTTCTTCTATATATCTAGGAATTCTGTGTATTTCATCAATGAATAAAACATCATTAGGTTCTAATGTAGAGAGTATTGCAGCTAAATCACCACTTTTTTCTATAGTTGGTCCACTGGCAGTTTTAATATTACTGCCAAGTTCATTAGCAATTATATGTGCCAAAGTTGTTTTTCCAAGACCAGGAGGACCATATAATAATACATGATCAAGATTAGTACCTCTTAGTTTAGCGGCTTTTACAAAAACTTTAATATTCTCTTTGACATCTGTTTGTCCAATATATTCATCAAATGAATCAGGTCTGATTGTTTTTTCAAAAGTATCTGCTTCTAATTCATGATTACTAACTATCCTCTCGTCCATTATTTTTCTCCTTTATGTATTCATATACTTCTTTCCAATTATCTACTCTTCTAAATCTTTTTTCATCATGATTATATGCATTTGTAAATAATAATACATCTATACCAGCAGAAGATACATCTTCACAATGGCTTTCTTTATCATCAATAAACAAATTTACATGTTCACTTATGCATTCATCAACTTTACTACCAGTATCTACATATATTTTATCATAATGGACTCCATTTCTTTCTAGCCAATTTTTAGTTAAAAGATATGGATCTTTAATATATTTGCCTTTTCTAAAAGAAATAAATATGATTTTATTGCCTTCATCATGTAATTTGTTAATTACTTCTTTAGCACCTTCTTTAATTTCAGCATTATCCATAATATATTCTAATCTTTCACTAAAAAATTTACCTTTCATATCAGAAGGCCAACCCATCATTTCAGTAAATTCATATGCATTAATGTCTTTAATACCTGTTCCATTTAATACTTCTTTATCATATTTATCAGCTTCAATAATTATACGTTCATTAGTAGAACATATAGTATCATCCATATCAATTCCAATTACCATAATTACTCCTTATTTCAATAATAATTTTAATGCTTCTTTTATTTGAGATTCTATATTTAATGATTTATCAATCTTAGGTATAACTGATTTAATATCATTTGGTTTATAACCTAAAGATTCAAGAGCTAAAGCAAGTTCATCAGATTCTTCTACTTTTTCATTAGACAATACTAATTTACCTTTTAAATCTAAAATAATTTGTCTTGCTACCTTTTCACCAATCTTAGGGAATTTTTTTAAATATAATATATTTTCTCTATCTATCGCATCAATTATTCCATTTATTGAACCAGTTGCTAACATAGGAAGTGCCATTTTAGGGCCTAATCCTTTAACATCTATTAATTTTAAAAACAAGTCTCTTTCTTCTTCTGTCTTAAATCCATATAATACATTTTCATCTTCTCTTACATGATTATATACATACGCAGTTTCTATTTGACCTTCAATGAATTTATATGGATTGGGTGTAAAAATTTTATATCCAACACCATTACAATCAATGACCACATAATTTGCTACAGTTTTAGTAACTAATCCTTTAAAATAATCAAACATATTATCTCACCATAATAATTATAACATATAAAAAGTAATTTAGGAAATTACTTATTTATTAATTCTTTATATTTTTTATTTATTCTAAAAAGTGTATTTTCTACATGTTTTTTATCTTTATCTAATAATGAAGCTATTTCACTATTGTTTAAACCTTTAAGTTTTAATTCAAATACAGAAAGCTCTCCTTTACTTAAAACTCTTTTCAAATCAGATATTAATTCTTCACTACTTTCTCTATCAATTAGTAATCTATTGGGTTCACTACTTTCATCTTTAAATATTTCATATAAACTATAATTGCTATCATTTATTAGCATATCTAAAGAATAAGAATTATTTAATATTCTATTTTTTTTCTCAAAAGTTTTTTTAATTGCATTAATTATATTTTTTCTAATACATGCATTAGCATAAGTATAAAATAATACATTTTTATCTTTATCAAAAGAATGAATTGCTTGTAACAATCCAACTAATCCTTCTTGATATAAATCTGCTATTTCAACTCCTATAATATTATATTTTTTAGTATATTCTTTTAAAATATTAAGAATACAGTTTTTATATTTATCAATAATACTGTTAATAGCATCTTCATTATTTTCAGCACATAAATATAATAATTCATTGTCATTTAATTCTTTATAATTCATAATACACCTATTTATATTTAACTATTTCATAAATTATTATTCCAGCAGCAACACTAGCATTCAATGAATTTATCTTTCCTTTCATTGGAATTGAAATTATTTCATCACATGATTCATGTATTAAATGTTTAATACCATGACCTTCACTTCCAATCACTAAGCAAGTTTTGCCACTATAATCTATTGTTCTATAGTCTTTTCCTTTCATATCAGCACCATATACCCAATATCCAATATCTTTTAGTTTTTTAATTGTATTATTTAAATTAACAACTTCGCATATTTTTATATTATTGATAGCTCCAGCAGAGGTTTTATACACAGTACTATTAACTGAAACACTTCTATTTTTAGGTATAATTATATAATCTACTTTGGCAGACTCACAGGTTCTTATAATAGCACCAAAGTTATGTGGATCTTCTAAAGAATCTAATATTACAATAAAATTAGCATTTTCATCATTTTCTATTGTTTTAATATCTAAATATCTAAACTCTTCAATATCTAATGCAATACCTTGATTAGCAGAATTATTACACATTTTATCAAGCTTGTTTTTATCTATATGGAATTTTTTTAAATTTAATTTATTTATTTTAGATAATAATTCTTCATCTTTAAAATTGTTATCTAAAAAAACTTTAAATATTTTAATATTATTATCCAATATTTCATTTGCTACATTTTTACCATATACTAACATAAAATACCTCCATATATATTTTTTATTTTATCAATAATTTTAATATTGTCAAATACTTATTAAAAGAGAATAAACAATTATTCTCTTAAAATTTTATTTCTTCAACTTCAACTTTATTATATAATTCCTCTAATTTGGGTTTTTGAAATTCAATTATTTCAATTATAATTCCAATTATAATCATTAATACACTAACAACTCTTGCAATTTTTATATTTCCAAGCATTAAACTATCAGATCTAAATATTTCTATTACAAATCTAGCCATTCCATACCAAATAAGATAAAATCCAAATGTTTGTTTTTCTTTTATATATTTTCTTCTTCTAATAAATAATGCTATTAAAAATCCAAGTAAACACCATAATGATTCAAAATAGAACATTGGTAATCTATAAGCACCATCAATATACATATTATCAATTACAAATTGAGGTATAATTTTATAATTTAATAATGTTTGATATTCTACTATAGAACCATATGCTTCGCTATTAAAGAAATTACCCCAACGTCCAATAGCTTGTGCTAATAGCAAGGGTACAACGACTATATCTAATATTTTTCCGATTCGCATTCCATATTTTTTACAATAAATTACAAGAGTAATAAATCCAAACAATAATCCTCCATGTATTGCTAGACCACCTTTCCAAATCATTAGTATTTCTTTTAAATGAGATGAATAATAATCTAAATTAAACACTACATAGTATATTCTAGCTCCAACAATTCCAAATATAAGTGTCCAAAACATCATATTAAATACAAATTCCTTTTTAATTTGAAATTTATTACACTCACCACTAATCATAAAATATGATATTATAACTGAAATAGCAATTAATATACTATACCATCTAACTTCAAAACCAAATAAAGTAAATGCAACTGGATTCATTTATTTTCCCACTTTCTTTGTAATTAAATTATCTAAAAACATTTTTAAAAAACTAATAAATATAGATATAAAGAATAAAGACCAAAATCCATAAACTATAAAATGATATCCCATTACAATATCACATAATTTTAAAATAATCATATTTACTATTGGGTATGCAATACCATATGTTACTATAGTAAGTGGTAATGTCCAATATATAAGTAATGGCTTAATTGTATAATTTAATAAACTTAATAATAACGCCGCAATTAAAGTTGAAACATAATTATCAATATATATACCTTTACCTTTAAATAAATAATTAGTTATTGATAAGACTAATGCATACACTAATATACTAACAAAAAATTTTAACAAATCTCCCTTGTTATCATATTTATCATTATCAATTTTATATAATTTTGCTTTGCTCATAATTTACATTTTCCTTTCTTTTAATACTTTTGACATTTGGTTAATTAAATTAACATTCATTACTCCTATTTTTCTAATACCATCTATTTTTGTTGGAACATGATTTGTTATTTTAATTTCTCCACCATTTTTATTTATTTCTTTTTGCGTTAATTTTACTAAATGAGAGATTAATTCCTCAATTTTTTTAATACCAGATTTGTAAAGATCAATTGAAATAGCTTCATTGCCTATCTTACCATCGGGATGATGTTTTTTAAATACTGAATATCCACCTTCAATATTATATATACTTAGATATTTTAACAAATCATTTGCTATGTCATTTATAAGTGGATTATTAACAGATCTAATTAAATTATAATAATTTTTTCTAACAATTTCTTTATACTCTTCTGCTCTTAATTTATTTGTACTTATAATGGATCCTTTTTTCTTTCTTACTCCCTCCATAGTACTTTCTATATCAAATTCCACACCAGAGAGTTCTCTTAAAGTTTTTCTTAATATATCAATATATTCTGGAGTGGTAAGAATTGTATCATCTTTCATTTCTTCAAAATTATCTGATAGTAATACCCATCCATCAAGTTCATCTTTTTGAGATAATATTCTATCCTCAGAAGATTCAATACTTCTTAAATAGTTAACACCTTCAGTTCCTAATATTTTATTCACAATTCCTTCTCTTTCAAGACACAAATCATATATTTGCTTTCTTAATTCTGCTGCTTTTAAATCACTGTATTCCAATCTAAAACATTCATTTTTAAGAACTATAATTTGCTTAGATATTTCAAAATATCTATCTAAATCACTATTTACTTCAGGTGCTTTTTTAGTAACTTTTTTTGATGTAACAACATACTTATTAAATATATTATGAATTACTAATAATGAATCATATTCTGCTTTAAGAGTTAAAAGTTCATCATATGTTTTTTTATCTTTTGATTTATTATACTCTGTTAATAATTTGTTATATTTTACAGTTATAGAATTAATATTATTTTTTAATTCTTTAAAAACTATAATTATTTCTTCCAATTTGTTTAGTGGTAAAACTTTATTATAATAGTTTAAAAGTATTTTAGTCTTTGAACTTTTTTTATCTTTTTTATGTTCTATAACTACTAAATCATATAATTCTTTTTTTAAAGCATTTATACTATTCATTACTTTCCTCCACTACTATACAATTATACTATTATATTGCCTTTAAAACAAGAAAAAAATAGTAATTAATACTATTTTGTAATATGAACATCCATTTGAGGATAAGGAATTTCAATTTTATTTTTATTAAATGATTTTTTAACATTTTCCATAAAACTAAAATATGCTTCCCAATAATCAGAAGTATTAACCCAAAATCTAACTGTAAAATCTAAAGAAGAAGTATTATGTGCTTTTAATCTTACTATAATAGCTTCATCTTTTAAAACTAAATCTAGATTCATAATAACATCATTAATTACCTTTTTAACTTTATCAATATCAGAATTATATGAAACTGATATTATAGTATTAATCATTCTTGTTTTCATTGTACTATAATTTGTTATAGCAGAATTAGAAAGATTACCATTTGGTATTTGAATAACTCTGTTGTCAATTGTAGTAATTGAGGTATAAAATAATGTTATAGATTTAACATATCCTTCATGATTAGAAGTTTCAATATAATCTCCAACTTTAAATGGTTTAAAAATAAGTAACATTACTCCACCAGCTAAATTAGATAATCCTCCTTGTAAAGCTAAACCAATTGCTACTGCAGCTGACCCTAACAAAGTTATTAAAGATGTCATAGGAATTCCAAGGATGCTTAAGATTGTAATAAATAATATAACCTTTAATGCAATTGATGCAAAACTTATCAAAAAGCTTTTAACGCTAGCATCTAATTTACCAAATTTATGTTCTTTTTTTAAATATTTTACTAACAAATTTATTAATTTATTTCCAATAATTAATATAATTAAACTTACTAATATTTTACCACCTAAATTTATTCCTAAATTAACAATTTTATCAATATATTTTTCCATAATTTACTCCTATTTTAAATATTTCTTTAGAAACTCTCCAGTAAAAGATTCTGAGCATTTACTTACTTCTTCTGGAGTTCCAGTAACAATTACTTTTCCACCAAAATCTCCACCTTCAGGGCCTAAATCTATAATATAATCTGCTTGCTTAATTATATCTAAATTATGTTCAATCACTATTACTGTATCTCCATTATCAACTATTTTATTTAAAATTGCAAGTAACTTCTTTATATCATCTTGATGTAATCCTGTAGATGGTTCGTCTAATATAAATATACTTTTGCCAGTAGGCTTTTTTTGTAATTCCTTAGCAAGTTTTACCCTAGATGCTTCCCCACCAGATAATGTTACGGCACTTTGACCCAATTTTACATAACCAAGCCCAACATCATGCATAACTTTTAATGTTTTATATACTTTAGGAACATTTTCAAATATTTCAAGAGCTTCATCAACTCTAATATCCAATATTTCAGAAATATTTAGTCCTTTAAATTTAACTTTTAAAGTTTCTTTATTATACCTAGTTGCATTACATACATCACATGGTACATAAACATCTGGTAAAAAATGCATTTCTATTTTTTTAACTCCATCTCCCTGACATGCCTCACATCTTCCACCTTTTACATTAAAACTAAATCTACTTTTATCATATCCCCTAATTTTAGCCTCTTTTGTTTGAGCAAATACATCACGAATTGCATCAAATACTCCAGTATATGTTGCAGGATTACTTCTTGGAGTTCTTCCAATAGGATCTTGAGTAATATTTACTACTTTATCAATATTTTCTATACCTTTTACCATTTTATATTTTCCTGGTTTATCTTTTGACTTATTAATTTGATTTGATAATATTTTACCTAATATTTCATTTACTAAAGTGGATTTACCACTTCCTGAAACTCCAGTAACACATATAAATTTTCCAAGAGGAAATTCAACACTAATATTTTTTAAATTATTTTCTTTACATCCTGTTATCTTAATTGATTTTCCATTACCCTTTCGTCTCTTACTTGGAACTTCTATCTTTTCTTTACCACTTAAATATCTACCTGTAATAGATTTATCACATTTCATTATATCTTCTGGAGTTCCATGTGCTACTAGATAACCACCTTCATTTCCCGCTTCAGGTCCAATATCAACTATATAATCTGCTTCAAGCATTGTATCAGTATCATGTTCTACAACAATTAGTGTATTACCCAGATCTCTCATTTCTTTTAAAGAGTTTATTAATTTTTCATTATCTCTTTGATGTAATCCAATTGAAGGTTCATCTAATACATATAATATTCCAGATAATCTACTACCAATTTGAGTAGCAAGCCTAATTCTTTGTGCTTCACCACCACTTAGTGTTGCTGCATTTCTTGATAATGCTAGATACTCCAACCCAACATTTTTTAAGAAACTTAATCTTGATTTTATTTCTTTAATTATTAATGATGATATTTCAGTTTGTTCATTATTTAATTTTAAATTATCAAAAAAATCAATTAAATCCCTAATACTCATATTAGTAATTTCATATATATTTTTACCACTAATTTTAACGCTTAATGCTTCTTCTCTAAGTCTTGTTTCATGGCAATAAGGGCATGGGAGTTCAGTCATATATCTTTCTATCCATTCCCTAATACCACCACTTGTGGTTTCCATATATCTTCTTTCTAAATTAGTTATAATTCCTTCAAAATAATCATAGCTTTTTAAAGTACTTCCACTTCTTGTAGTTAGCGTTAAATCTAACTTATCAGGAGATTTATATAATATGATATCCAATTCTTCTCTTGTTAAATCTTTTACTGGTTTATATAAATCTATATTATAATGTTTAGCAACCAGTTTTAATTTTTTATAAGCTATATTTAATGTCTCTCCACTTTGGAAAGATGCAATCGCGCCATCCATAATTGATAAATTTTTATCTGGTATTAAAATATCTTCATCAATATGCATATTAACACCAAGCCCTTTACAAACAGGGCATGCACCATATGGACTATTAAATGAAAATAATCTTGGCTCTAATTCAGGTATACTAAAATCACATAATGGACAAGCATAATTTTCACTCATAACTATTTCTTTATCACCTATAATATTAATTACAACTTTAGATGATGCATTTTTACAAGATAGTTCAATTGCTTCAAATATTCTAGAACGACTATCTTCTTTTATAATAATTCTATCTACTATTATATCTATATTATGCTTTTTATTTTTTTCAAGTATTATGTCTTCACTTAAATCTTTAACTTCACCATCAACTCTTATTCTAACAAATCCATCTTTTCTTAAATCTTCAATTAAATCTTTATGGGTGCCTTTTTCTCCATGAACAACGGGTGCTAAGATTTCAATTTTAGTTCCTATAGGATACTCTAATACTCTATTAGTCATTTCTTCTATACTTTGTTCTTTAACAGGTATATTATGATTTGGACAATATGGAGTACCAATTCTAGCAAATAATAGTCTTAAATAATCGTATATTTCAGTAATAGTACCAACAGTACTCCTTGGATTTTTATTTGTTGATTTTTGATCAATGCTTATACTTGGACTTAGTCCCTCTATTGAATCTACCTCAGGTTTATTCATATTTCCCAAAAATTGTCTTGCATAAGCGCTTAAACTTTCTACATAACGTCTTTGCCCTTCAGCATATATTGTATCAAATGCTAAACTAGATTTACCACTTCCCGATACACCAGTCATTACAATTAATTTATTTTTAGGAAGTTCTAAATCTATATTTTTTAAATTATTTTCATGAGCATTTTTAATAATAATTTTATCCATAATATCACCTTTAAATTGTTTTATAGTATAACACAAATATTAATATAAATCATGTATATTTTTTTGTCAATATTAAAACGAAAAAATGTTTGTATTTTTGAACAAAAAAAAGAAATTTTAGCAAGCTGGATTATATGATGAGGTTGGTAAATCACAACAACCACAAGAATCACCCTTACTGTTAGCTATACATCTAGTATTTCCACCCCTATTAGAAATTATACAACTATCTACATATTCAGTTGTATTGTTTCCAGGAGTTAAATATGCTTTATATACTTTAATTAAATAACTACCAGGAAATTCTTCACCTGTTACTGGATTAATTATTTTATTAGAAAGATAATTTTCATTTTGCATTTCACCTAATCTTACATATATTTCACCACTAGCAGTAAATGAATTTAACCAAGAATCATTTAAATCAATAAAAACTAATGCAGCATTTTGTATTTCAACATATTTATTTTTTAAATCTTTTTCATCTGATTCATCATTAGCTGTAGAAAACATTAACATAGATGATACACCTACTATAGCCATAATAGCAAGTACAGTTAATAATTCTAATAAAGTAAATCCATTCTTCATATCTTATCTCCTATTGTAATTATACTATATAATAATTATTTTTTAAAGATTATTTTTAATATATTTAATAAAATCATTATTACCATTAATATATCCTAAATCATAAATTTTAGCTTTAATTTCATTCGTTATATCTAGTTTGAGTAATTTATGTTTATTATTTTTAATTGCATCTAATATAGCATTAAAATAGCCACATTTAAATATATAAATAATTTCTTTCATATTACCTCCTAATAATATAATTAGAAAATAATTTTAAAAACACTATAAAAAAAGAATACTTTAAAAGTATTCTAATTAGGCATTGCATATGTTGGGACCACTATAACTGGGCGTACACCTAAATTAAGACAGCGTGTTGTAAAATTAAATAAATAGAATACTCTACCGCTTTCATCAACATACCAAACCGAATTTGAGTTTGGGGCAGTTGCAATCCAATAATCCGTATCGTGTAAGTGTCCTGCTAATGAACTATTAGAACCATTTTTAATGGCATTAGCTTCTTCTAGCACAAGAAGTCTACCCACAATATTTTGTGGTGCTCCCATTAATATTAATTTATTTTTATATGCTTCAACATAATATGCTATTGTATAACCATTATTTTGAGCGCTACCCTGTCCACCAGAATATGTATATACAGGAGCGATTGTAGATAATTCACTATTATATATATTAGCGCAGTTTGCACTATCAATTTGACCACAAAATCCTGCTCCATTAGCATTATATGGACTGGCCATAGATCCATTATCATCCCAATAACTAGTTCCAGCAAAAGCAACAGTACCAGTAAATTGATTATATTCATCAGACATTATTGCTATTGTATTTTCACTTTGTAATCCATATCCAGTATCACTGCTTGTTAACTCTCTAACAAATGAATAATTACTTTGAGAAGGTGGAGATTTTCTAAATATGTTTCCGACAAGCAAATTATATTTTGCAAATAATACTGTATTATTTGAATTTGTATTAATTACATAAAAATGTTCAGTTCCTAATGCAATTTCATCACCTATTGTAATTGATGATGGATTTTGTCTACTTACAAATGTAAATGGTGATTCTATAGTTATATTAAGTATTTCACCATTTTCTAAATCACTTACTACTTTAATATCTTCTTTATCTATTATGTCTATTCCATTTGAATCACTCATGTCGTATTGATAGATTCCATTTGTTACTTGTAGTTTTACTATCTTACCTGTGTTATTTGTTTCAACATAATATTTTAAACCAGAGTCTCCTGTTAATTCTAATTCATTTGAAGATCCTTCTGAATTTGTATATATATTATTTTTTCCTCCATCTAATAAATATTGTTGTCTTGCTGTTCTTACTATTGTATTTACTTCATTACTAAATGAATCTATTCTCGCTTTATTATACATATTTAATACTGCAGGTAATGCCATTATTACCAATATTGCTAGAATAGCTATCACCGCTAATAATTCAACTAATGTGAATCCTTTTTTCTTCATATTATCACCAATTTTAATTATAACATTACATAAATTTTATTACAAATAAAAAAGGAAATAATTAATTTCCTTTACATGATTCAGCTTCTAAAGATCTATCTTTACTCCAAAATGGGCCAAATTCAATTGCTTGATAACAATTTCTATTATATTGATAAACTTTATATCCAGCACCTAAACACCATTTGACTTCGCCATCTGAATATTTATTTGAATCTTTTTTAATACAGAATGTAGGATCTGTATTTTTACTTACATGGTAATAATCAAATAATACTACTCCCATCCATACAAATAAGACAATCCATAAAACAACATTCATTATTCTTTGGAATAAAGATTTTTCATTCTTATCCTTCTTTTCTAATTTCTTTTTAGATACCTTTTCATCTAAAAAATCCTCAGTTATTTTTTCATCTTTCATATTAATTATCTCCTCTCAATTCAATTTTATCCTCAATTAATGTATCAACAAGATCGCTTGGTATTTTTTGCTTATTAATATATCTACATATATATGAATACAATAATCTCAATCTAGCTTTATCATATCTATTTACATTTACAAATTTCAATTGTACTTGATGACCACTTTCTAAATCAAAATGTAAATCAACACTTTTGGATTTATATCTGATATATAATGCAGAAACATTATGATATGGAATAGTATATATTTCTTTAAATGGACTAAACGATAGTCTATTATCAAATAAAACTATTTTTTCAGTCGTAAATACTCCATGATCTCTAAATGTTTTATATGAAACTAATACTTTCTCATCATCAAAAACATAATCATAAATATAATAAGGTAAATCAGCAGTTTGAATATGTTTTGAAAAATTAAAGAATTTTGTTAGTTCTTTATACTTAATATATGCCATAAATACCAACCTCTAGATAAATTATACACATATTTTTAAAAAAAGTAAATAACAATAAGCTATCTACTTTTTTTATTATATTCTATTCTTCGTCTTCTTGAACTACTTCAGTAGAAACCTCTTCTTTAATTGCTGGAATTTCTTCCTCTTTTTTAATTTCAGGTGTTTCTTCTTTTTCCTCTTCAGAAGTAATTGCTTCTATAGATACTATTTCGCCAACTGGTTCAATTTCCTTAGGAAGTTCAGTTATTTCTTCAGTAACTTCTGTTTCAGAAGGAGTAGTTTCAGTAACTACTTCTTCTGATTCAGTTGTATCTTCATTTTCAACTATAGTTTCAGTTGGTTCAACTAAAGTTGCTTCTTCTTCGATAACTTCTTCAGTGTTTACTATTTCTTCTAATGATTTATTATTAATATTGCTTCTCATCATAAGACTATTTGATGTTGCTACTACATTATATACGACACCTACATTAGAATCTGCAGTCATTGAAGTACTTGTAGTAGATTCTTCTGATTTAACTCTAAATTCTCCATTAATGTAAGCATATGTAACTTTAAATGTACCAGCTGTTTCATTATCAGCAATATTAGCTTCTCTATGATAAATAATGATTACTTCATCTATTACCAAATCATTCTCTGGTACTTCTACATCAACAATATCATTATAGTTTGGAGTGTAACTATTATATCTAGTTCCATTAAATTTATAGTAAGTCGTATCAGAATCATATGTTCCTACACTCTTAGAATAGAAGTAGTATACACATCTATTCGAAGTACATTTTCCAGAAAGTACAGCACCTTTTCCAGTAAATGCATTTTCTGGATATGCTTCACCACGATTAATATACATAGCTTCGCTTCTTACGTATGCATTTCTTAAATCCATACCTTTAACTTGAGCAATACGAGTTGGTAAATGATATGAAGTTCTTGTTGGTTTATAATCATATCTTACAACTGTTCCATCAATTAACTGACCTGTTAACATTGATGCATGAACAGTTTTTCCATTTTTATATTTAATATAAACATTTTTAACTTCTACTTCTGAATTGTATCTTTCAGTCAATTCTAAGAATTTATTGTCAAGTTCTCTCTTTTCAACATAAGTTGTATTAGATAAATCATTACAATTACTTTGACAACTTGTAGATTTAGTAGCAATGTATTCATATTTTCCGTCATTATTAGCAGATGGAATACTCATATCTACTTCAAATTTAGATGTTCCGCCATTAAGAACAATTTTATATCTTAATTTATTGTTGTGTAATCCATTATAATTAATTGTTATTGGATCACTAGTTCTTACAGGTCTCTTATTCTCAGTATAATCTGATGAGTCAAATCCATCAATTGTATAACTACTTACATTACTCTCTTTAACTGTTCCATCATCATATACTACATTTACTGTTATTACATCTCTAACTTCTGATACATTAGCATTCTTTTCGAATTCTAATTGTTTACCATCATTAACTTCTGGTTCTAAATGCATGAATTGTGCAGTAAATGTTACATTTCCAGTTACAATAGTTGTATCTGTTAATTCATTGCTTCCATCCATCCATCTAGCAAACTTATGATTATAAGTCCAATTTCCACCAGTTGTTACATTAGTATCAGCTTTAGTTGGTTCATCATGTTCATAACTTGGTTTAGAACCATATTTAACATTAGTATCAGTTTCTAAAGTAGTACCTTCAGATACCCAAGTTACAGTATATGTTTTTCTGTCATAATAAACTTTTAATGTTAAACTTCCATCAGCAGCTATATTACCATTTAATACATCATTAGTATTTGTATTATGAACAAATCCAGTGTATTCCTTAATAGATGCACTTACAGGTGCTCCGGTTGTTCCATTTAATTCTTCAGTTTCAAACAATGTATATTCATTATTTTCAATATTTTGTTGATAATGTTCTACTTTATATGCAGTATCAGTGCTTGGACTAAATGTACCAGTTATTTCTACAGGCCCTGCTGGCATTGTAAAGTCAGATTTACTCCATCCTTCAAATGTATATCCTGGTGCACTTGCTGGTCCTGCTACTGTTACTGGTGCTTCATATTTATATGTTGCTTCTCCTGGTAATTCTGTAGCTCCAGCTGGTACTGGATCATTTGTATATGAATATGTAACTTTATAACTATCTCTTGAATAGTATAGTTTTAATGTTAAATTTCCATCTCCAGTTACTTTTCCAGATTTAACATTTAATTCATTATTTTCATCATACGTAAATCCTTCGAATGTTGTTGCACTTGCTGTTACTTCTTGGTCTGTTGTTCCGTTTGTCATGTTGTCTGTCTTTTCTAGTTTATATCCACCTTCAAGTTTTTCTGTATAGTGTTCAATCTTATATGCTGTATTTGTATTTGCAGTATATATTACTTCTTCAGTTACATCAGTTGTTCCCATCGTTCCACTTACTTCAGTTTTATTTACTGAGTATCCTGCAACTTCTGGTGTTTCATAACTATATGTTGCTTCATATTTATATGAATCTGGTCCAACTGTTGTTGATTCATGTTCATTATTTGCATATTTGTATGTAATTGTTACAGTATGACTATCTCTT
>JAEEGL014597814.1_pt1 | contig 52924 bp, 37 predicted proteins | sample 9134231 | NCBI WGS metagenome assembly JAEEGL01 (sample SAMN16246548, study PRJNA631951) | gut metagenome | biome: gut microbiome; feature: rumen; material: fiber-attached | host: Bos | place: Iran: Karaj | collected 2018-10 | reverse complement strand
GGCAGGCAACGACCCGTACAACGACTTCGCAGGCCTGCTGATGCCCACACAGCAGCACTCCAACGTCTTCGTCAACGGCGGCCTCATCAAGGGCAACGTCGTGGGCGGCGGCTTGCTGGCCGACCTGGGCTTCCGCAACAGCGGCTCGCGCACGCCGCGCATCAAGCCCTCCGGCGAGCCCGAGAGAGCCCTGGCGGTGAACACCAACCAGGGTACCGTACATCTGGAGATTGGCGACACAGCCGTGATCTACGGCAACGTGTTCGGCGGCGGCGCCAACGCCTCGATCTGGGGCCAGTCGCGCCTGTATATCAAAGGCACCCCTGTCATCCACGGCAACGTCTTCGCAGGTAACGACTGCGTGGGCCGCGTCGAGAGCTTCCTGGCCTACCGTGGCAACATGGAAGACCCGGCATACGAGTATTCGTACTACAGATATTACTTCGACAACGTCTATGGCGGCGGCGACGTCATCGCTGCCACCCAGAACGACAGCATGGCATACGTCAACAGCCACATAACCGACCGCCAGAAGCTGGAAGCCGAGAGCCTGAGCGAGGCCAACCAGTTCTCCTCGAACGGCGACTCGCTGAACTTCTACACCAACACTGTGGACGGCATCAAGCAGTACAACCCGAGATACTCGACCTATGTGCTAGTCGAGGGTTCGCCGGTCATCAACTCGGTCTACGGCTCGGGTAACGGTGCCTGGGACTACGACGGCGACCATCCGGAGTTCCCCTGGGTGTATGTGTGCCCGCAGGATGCCGGTAGCCGACCCGACCAGGTCAGCACCTTCATCGACCTGCACACCAGCGGCGGCTTCATAGACACCGTCTTCGGCGGCGGCGCCGGCTGCTCGGTGTCCGACAAGGTGGCCATACTGCTCAACAACACAGGCCTGAACAACACCGCCTATCCCGCCACGCTGCCCAGCGGCTTCGCCGGCGGCAATACGGACAACTTTGTTGGTACCATCTTCGGCGGCAACAACTTCAGCGACATGAACACCGTGCCCAGCATACAGCTGGTGCAGGGCAACGTGAAGAACATCTACGGCGGCGGCAACCGCGGCGACATGACCAAGAAGGAGTCGTTCTTCGACATCTGCGGCAACGAGGTGCCCGACGTCTCTACCTATGTGATCTCGGAGAGCGATGCTGTTACGGTCACCGACACCGTGTTCGGCGGCAGCCGCATGAGCGACCTGGAAGGTATGGCCTATGTGGACATACGCAAGACCTCCAACGACGGTATCCAGTACCTCTATGGCGGCAACGATATCAGCGGCAATATCAAGGGTAACACCCGTATCGATATGGCCGGAGGCACCGTGCAGCGCATCTGGGGCGGCTCGAACGGCCGCTACGACTACGTGCCCGTGGGCCATGAACTCTACAACGTCTACAAATACGGCACCTACGATGCCGCTCATCCCGAGACGGGTCTGATAGCCACGGCTGCCAAGCCCGACGTCGACAGCACTAACGTCAACGTCTGGGGCGGCACCATCAACGCCTCGGTGTTTGCTGGCGGCTCGATGGCTGAATGCCGCACCACCTGCCTGGTGGTCGACGATACGAAAGGCTGCTCGGCCAACGGCATCAGCACCGGCGACGCCGTCATCAACGGCGCACTCTACGGCGGCGGTGAAGGCCGCTGGGACGACCTCAACGCCCGCGACTTTGACGGCAAGCGCTGGGGTAATATCAACGGCTCGACCTACGTGCACCTGCACCACGCCAAGGATGTGGCCTCGGCCAGAGCCTACGGCGGCGGCGGCGGTGGCGACGTGATGAACACCTACATCAAGACCTACCCCACGTGGAACAAGCCGTTCCTCGCCATCTATGGCGGCTGCTGGGGCTCGGATGTCCGCGGCACAGCCTACCTGGAGTTCGACGGCGACACGCTGGTGAACAACCTCTACGGCGGCAACGACTTCTCCGGCAACGTCTACCGCACCGAGATGGTGGTCAACGACGGTAACTTCTACAACGTCTACGGCGGCGGCAACGGCGACTATCCCGACAGCTACTACCACTCGCAGCACGCCAGCGCCCTGGCTCCCGAGTTCGCCTACATGAACGCCTCGGCCACCTCCTATGCCGGAGGCGACAGCATCGAGCGCCCCAACACGGAGTATATACACATCACCTTCAACGACGGCGAGGTCGACAGCTGCCTCTATGGCGGCGGCAAGCTCGGCACTGTGCTCCCACTCCAGAAGAGCAGCAGCGGCGAATACCTGTACGACCAGACCCGTTTGGCCAACGACGGTGTATACCGCTACATACCCGACACCACGCGCACCAAGGCCACGACGGTCAGCGACCCCGAAGACTTCGCCTATGTGGTGCTGAACGTACATGACGGCAAGTTCCGCCGCAACGTCTTCGGCGGCGGCCGTGGTAACAAGAAAAGCAAGAAGCCTATCGTCTACGGCTTGAAGGTTGTCAACATGGACGGCGGAGAGATATACGAGAGCCTCTATGGCGGTTCGGAGTTCGTCAACGACGGTTACATAGCCGAGTGTGATTCGGCTACAGGTGCCAACCCCACACGCGCCGACCGTATGGCGGTGACCACCATGCGTCCCTCGTCGATAGTGAATATCACCGGCGGTATCGTCGGCGCTAACTTCTACGGTGCCGGTTACCAAGGTATAGTCTACGGCTCGACGTATGTCAACATAGGTATGGACGCCATAGACAGCAGCACGGTGTGGCGCAACAGCTACGGCAACGACACAGAGGACAACACCTACATAAAGTTCAAGCCCGGCTACGCAGGCGGTCTCAGCGATGCGCTGGCTGCCAATACCATGGCACTGGAGAACTCGATATACAGCGGTGCCAACTGGGGTAACGCCAGTGGCGCTGTGACCTTCGACAACCCCGGTTTCATTGGCGGCGAGAGCCGTATATACATCGACGGCAAGGGCTACAACACCACCAACGACCTTCTCTCGTCCGACCCCGAGATGATTATCATGCGCTCGCTCTTCGGTAGCGGCACATCGGTGCTCGGCGGCGACATACACAGCCATATCGAGGTGCGCAACTTCGGTGGCATGGATGCCTGTGCGCCCACCAAGACCCTCGAGACCATACAGCGTACCGACAGTCTGTGGCTGCACAATACCGCCATCGTATTAACCGGCACCACCGACGCCAGCCAGCAGTATATGTCGAACCGCTACTCGTTCAAGAACATCAAGCAGATGAACTACCGCGGCTACAACGTGACGGAGATGCAGGCTGCCGCCGACAACGTGGAGAACCTCGGCTTCTACGAGCAGGGTACCACGTCGAGCGTGCACAGCGGAGAGCAGTTTGACACTGTGGAGGTGCCCCTGAGCGAACTGAACAGACAGATTGACAGCAGCGCCTGTGGTGACAGCGTTGACATCTGCAACAAAGAATACATGGTGTCGCCCTCGGTGCCCGAGAAGCGTCACACACTGATTATCCTCGACAACGGTGTTTCACTGAACATCGGCAAGACCGAGAACAACACCACTACCTACGGCGCTGTCACCGGTTACGGCTTTGTGACAACTCCCGGCGGCTACCAGTCGTCCATCACGGCACGTCCGAAGATGGAACTCGCCGGCAACTTCAACAGTAACGATGGTGGCTTTGTGACCACCTGCGACACTGTCAACAAGACACGCACCGTGGCCACGAGCTACACTCAAATCAACACCAACTGGGAGGCCGACGGGGCCGACGAGCTGCCCTACACCAACCACGCCCTTACCGATGCCAGCGGCTATACCGGCAGCACCCAATACCGCGAGTGGAAGGTGGGTGACAAGATGGGCTTGCGCGAGGTGGAAGCCACCCTGCTGGCACACTCTTCACCCGAAAGACTGAACCTCGACTGGTCGATGGAGATCACCGCTGGTGCCGCACAGCACAAGTTCGGCATCGCCGAGGCTGTTTTCGAGATGCCCGCCACCCAGGCTGGTCACTACTACAAACTCATCGGCGAAGGCTTTGTGATGACGGGCAGCAACGGTGAGATAGACCTCGTCGACTCGGCCTGGCACCCCACGTTGAACAGCGACCTCACCACCGGCGGCAACGTCGACATGACCAATGCCCTCAGCGCCATCGACAACTGGTACGCCACCGGCCACCAGAGCCCTGACGCCAATGGCACATGGATAACCATCCCCAACGGCAACCCCACCGAGATGGAAGGCGCCGTGCAGATACGCGAGAATCCCGACTATACATTCGGTCTGGTGATGGTGCCCAACGGCAACTTTGCCGCAAACAGCGCAACGACCTTCGACATGCCTTCGATAGACCATGACGAGAACCCCGAGACTGCCGACCAGGTTGTCGGTCAGGACTGGGCATATTTCGTTATAAATGGTAACGCGCGTGTGAACAGTGTCAACCACTACTGCTCGCCAAAGGTGTTCGACAACGCAGACCCCGCCAACCCCGAGCTGAAGCCCTCCATGCGCCTCTACCTCACTTACGACACCTCCTTCACCAACACCTTCAACGGCAACGTGGTCTTCAAGATGATGGAGTACGACGCCACCGGAAAAGAAGTGGCTCCCATACAGGTGAAGGTCAATATCCAGACCATCATCGACGAGCTGAAGGATATGGAGCAGGATGTGCTGGCAATGTATAACGGCGGCCGCACCAATACCTTCACCCGCAAGCTGGAGATTGTGCCTTGCGGTGAGGAACGTAACCTCTACATCACCGGTATCCGTTGGATGCCCACCAACAATGATGGCACCGACACCACGTCGGCTGTCATGTCGTCGGCCTTCGGCAATGGCGACCGCTTCTCGCTGCTGGCCGAACCGTCACAGGTGACCGCCACCTCGGCCGACTATCCGCGCGAAGCCAGCATAAGCCATCCTGGCGACAACAACCACAACTCGCACAACCGTTTCGCCATGGCCATCATCCCCTCCAACAATGTGTCGGAGGATGCCGGTATGGCCAACGGCTGGATACGCGGCACCGGTGTACGCACCAACCTTTACAAACTGGCTTATCCCAGCGGCACCGATCCTGTTAAGACCTGCACATGGGATGCCGGTGGAGACTCGGTGGCTATCTACCCGCTGCAGAACGTGAACGGCAACGATGCCCACGGTTACTTCCTCGGTACCCTCGACGGTCGTGGCTCGGCCATGATTGACGTTGAACTCGCCTTCGACGGTTCGCGCGTATACGACGCCATGGACGGCAAGGGCTATGTGGGTAAGGTCGTGCTCACCCTGGAGACCTTCACCGAAGAGGACGACATCTCGCGCGGTACCTTCGATGTAACACTCTATGTGAAGACCCGCGCACATGGCGACACCATCTACATGGCTTCTGCCGACTCGGTGACACGCCAGATAGCACCCAACATGAGCATCACGGTGTACCCCTACAGCAACGTGCAACACAACGGCACCAGCTACCAGAAGAGCGAGATAGGTAAGACGCCCAGCATGTATGTACAGAGCTTCCGCAAAGCACTGGAGAGCGGTATCTATCAGGAGGGCGACGTTCTGTGTATCATCGACACATTAATTATTGACAATACTCCGGTGCACATCACCGGCCCCAATGGCCCGGCCATTGAAGTGATACGCTACGACGGTCACCACCACCAGCTGCCCGACGAGCAGAGTGTCTACCGCGGACCTATGATTGTGGTGAACAATGGCGGTGTCTTCACTGCTGAAAACATCGCCTTCCATGGCGGTGCCGGTGCACACGTGAAGCACGTCAAACGCTCGGGCGGTGCCGGCGACTACGACGGTAGCCACAACGCCACCCTCAGCGGAGACAACCTGCAGTTCTGGGATTACACCTATGGTAGCAAGACCATCGATAAACTGCCTGACACCAACAGAGCCTACGCCCCCATCATTATGGCCATTGGCGCTGGTACCTCTGTGAACCTGCGTGAAGGCACCATCATACAGCACAACTGGAATGAATACGGCAGCCAGAGCGGTCAGACCGACATCAACGGTATGCCCACCGACGCCAGCAACATGGGTGCCATCAGCGTCACCGACAACGCCTTGCTGACACTTATCGGAAACATCAATGTCGAGAACAACTTCAGCCACACCATGACTGGCCTCGACGACCTGGTGAGCGACTCGGTGTCGGTACAGAAAGCCCCCGGTGGCGGCGCCATCTATGTCGACGGCGGCACCATCGAACTACCTGAGTCGAACCGCAACACCGCCATCAATATCACCAAGAACTACCTGATGAATCCGCTCATCTACACCGATCCCTCGGCTGTTACCTGGTGGGAAATTGTAGAGATTGACGGTGCTCCCGAACGTTATACTATTGATATTTCCGCTCTCAGCACCTGGAAGCGCGCCAATGTGTTGCTCACACGTGAGGCTCCTGCCACAGGCAGCTACTATGAGAAGGTGCTCAACGATGCACAGAGTGACATGATTGTGGTTAGCGGTGTACTTGGCGACGATACCAAGATAGGTGTGCGCAAGTGGTTCCCCGGCATCCATGAACGTGACACCATACGCTTCGCCACCGTGGTTGGCGGTAACAACACCGTCCTCGCCAACGCAGTGAGAGAGAACGAGAACTTCCTGAGCGACGATGGCTTCATGACGTTCTACAACCCGTCGGTAAACCTCACCAACGCCTACTTCTTCCGCTGCGCCACCTTCCGTCATCAGTTGGCCTCCGACACCTATATCGGACCGGTCCACGACCTCTATCCTACCCTCACGCTGGCCTCCAACGACGTGATCTACTACGGTATAAAGGACAATGTATGCCCCACTGGCGGAGACAGTATTATCTACAATGTACAGGGTGGCATGATGCCCTACACCTTTACCTGGACTGATATTGCCAAGGGCGTAACCCTCCAGACGAAGACAACCCCCTACAGCAACGCACAGGTGCAGTATGACCTGGCGGGCGGCGAGAGCGGCACCTCGATCAGCGGCGCCGACCGCTACGCCAAGTATGCCGCCTCGATGAGCGATACGCTGCTGCTGCAATCCGAGGGCGTCAACGCCAACACAACCAACATCTGGGGACACCTGATGGTTACCGCTACCGACGCCACCGGCGAGTGCGCACTCTACAAAAATATCGACCTGCGCATACTTATGGACCACGACGCCACCGAACCGGTGACCTATTGGCCCAAGGCTACGTCAGCTGCCGACACGGCAAGCCACCGCGACAACAACACGCCGTGGATGAGCGACACTGTTGGCTCCGGCTGGACCGACACATCGCGCAGCGTACATGCTATCGCCAGCCGCAACTTCTCGGGCGTACATATTACCCCGCGCGTATGGGTAGACCGTAGCAACGGCAACATCAGCGCCACTGTGGTGGGCGACAACAACGACTATGTATACCGCTGGACAGCTGACCCCGAAGGAGACTCCATACACGAGCTCACGAACATAAACTTCTGCCCCGGCGACACCATCTACCTCTACACCGAACCGCGTAGCGCAGGCACCAACTTCATCATGTGGGACTTCGACCCGTACTACCGTCCGCTGGCCCGCTACATAGTACCGGCTCACGACGCCACGGTGACGGCCTACTACGGTCCCAACGAATACTGGCACCAGCATATCAACAATGAAAGCATTGCCGGCGCAGCATATGACGACCACTACTACTACCCGGGCAACAGCGGCCACGGCTATGTCACCACCTACCACGGCGACGTTCACATATACAATGAGAACGGCTTGGCATGGTTCATCAGCGTGGTCAACGGTCTGAACGACGTACAGGCCCGCCAGTTCTACTTCAACAAAGTGTACCTGCACCAGAAGAGCGGCGGCTACGACATGAAGGATTACCTGTGGACGCCGGTAGGTACCAACCACCAGTCCTTCCGCGGATGGTTCATCGGTGTGAGCGCCACCGATACCGACACAGTACCCCTCAGCGGCGAGAAAGTCACCATCAAGAACATCATCGTCAACGAGCCCAACATGAACTACACAGGCTTCTTCGGCCACCTCGACACAGCACGTGTGAGTGGCATCAGCCTTGAGTCGATGCTCGTGCGCGGTGCCCAGTATGTCGGTGGACTGGCGGCAAGCTCCAAGGATGCCGTCATCAGGAACGTCTCCGTCAGCGACGACGTCGAGGACACCGAAGGTTCTGGCATCAGCGCCACAACCATCCTCTCCACCCACTATGCCAGCGGCGGTCTGTTAGGCCTCTCGAAACACGACACCCTCATCGACTTCTCGTCGGAGGCCAAGTATGTGGGTGACGCCGTGTACAGCGGCGGTGTGGTTGGCTACGGTACGTCGACGAACATCACCAACGCACAGGCCCGCAACGACAGTCGTCTGAACGGTCTCTTCATCGGCGGTATTGCCGGTTACCTTGACGGTACAGCACCCAGCAAGGGCGGCATCTTCAAACGCAAGAGCGCCGGCGCCCCCTCGGTGGTGATGAACAACTACGTGCAGATGACCAACAGCAACGGCATGCGCGTAGGCGGTATCGTTGGCCTCGCCAAGAACACCGTGATAGAGAACAACTACTTCTACGGCGACATCATGAATGCCAACTCCAACAGCGGTATAGCCGCCTCGCTGGACCACAGTGATGCCGACGGCAACTTCTACCAGAACGGTTCTGCCAAGGAGGCTGTAGGCGAACAGAGCAACGGTAGCCATGTGACCAACACCTCGACCTTCAATGGCCAAGGCAACGGTGTCACGCTGGCGCAGCATGTCAACGGCCGCAACAACCTGACGCGTGTGCTCAACGCATGGGTGCGCGAGCACAACGCCAACGGCGGTAACTACAAGACTTGGCGCAGCGACCTCGAAAACGTCAACGACGGCTTACCAATCTTCGGCGAACCCGACATGATACCGGTACGCGACACCATGACCGTCTTCGGCTGCGACAGCATCGAGTGGGATGGCATAGCCTACAACAACGGCGACACCCTGTCGCTACACTTCGTCGACCAGGTGGAGATGATAGACAGCACAATGCACATACGCTTCGTGCTGCGCTACGGCAGCATCACCCAGTATGCCGATAGCGCCACCATCGGCGAGGCCTACGAGGGCTACGGCTTCAGCCTCTCGGCCACCGAGACAGAGCTGCTGAGCACGTCGCTCGACGAGTTCGGCACCACCACCCTCGTACTCAAAGACACGATGCAGAGCATCACCGGATGCGACAGCGTTGTGACCCTCACCCTCACCTTCCACGCCAAAGCAATATCAGGCGAGGAGCCTGAGGAGACGCCCGTCAACGACGTCAAGGCCTACCCCAACCCCACGCTCAACTTCGTCACCATCGAAGCCGACGACCTGCAGCATGTGGAACTCTACGACAACGACGGCCGTGTGCTGGAGGACTACAACGCCGATGGCAAGAAGAAGATTACCATCAACGTTAGCGGCAACCCCACTGGCATCTACTACCTGCGCATACATTCGGCTGCAGGCGTAACAATACAGAAACTCATCAAACAATGATAGAGCGATGAAGAAACAATATATAAAACCAGTACTTGAGGTCTACAGTTATCTGCCCGAAAAGGGCTACAGGGTCTCTGTGGCACTCGACAAAGACTACGTGCTAATCGAGGGCAACGACCGCGACGGTCTGCGCGCCTCGGAAGAGGTGACCGAATACACCGACGTGAGCGGTGAATACGAACGTGGCAACTGGCTACCTGACGAATAAAAAAAAAAGACAATAGCAATGAAGAAACTAACAATAGCCACTGTGGCACTGATACTCGCGCTTCTCCCCACGGCATGCCGCAAGGAGAAAGTGATTGCCAACAAGCAGATCAGCTTCACTGCCACCATTGAACAACCAACGGACGCCAACGCCAAGGTGTACCTCCAGGACGAGCACCTCATCATCTGGGAGCATGATGACGAGATAAGCATCGGCAGTAATATGATCACCTCTGCCTCTGAGCACTACAAGGCATGGCTTCTCGGCGCCGCTGGCGAAAACTGGGAAGACTACAACGGCGTGTTCCTCACCGAGCTACCGGAAGGGTCAAAGTATTTCCTCGCCCTGCATCCTTCGAGCGACGACAACGTCATTCGTGCCACCGGCGGCTCAAGTGCCGACTTCCCCGAAATCAGAATAAACCTGCCGAGCGTGCAGACCTACCGTGACGACGCCAAGGCCGACTTCACCTTCGACAAGCAGGTGTTCCCCATGGTGGCATGGTACGGCGGCGAATGGGGAGAAGACCCCTACACCCCATTCAACCTTGACTTCCACTCGCTGGGCGCCATAGTAAGGCTGCAATATGTCAACAATACCGGCGCTGCCGCCAACATCAAAAAGATAGAGGTCACCTCGGCTAACAGGCAGCTCTGCGGCATGTTCACGGTGAACAACTACAAGACCAACAACCCCTACCTGACGGCTACCGACAACTCATCCAACCGCACGGTGACCATCGACTGCGAGAACGTAGACTTCCCGCAAAACGGGCTGCTGACCTTCTACCTCGTATTGCCCGCCATAGCAGGCCGCGAGACCACCACGGCCAACACCATGACGGCCAGGGTGTACAACAGCAATGACCAGTGGCGTGAACTGCGCTTCGTTGCGAACACGCGCCGCAACGGTATCACCTACTTGCCAGCCTTGGAAATCAACTCATGGACTACCGGCTCCCTGACGCCCACCATCTCGGGCAACGGCACCGCCGACCGCCCCTTCAAGGTCTACGACATAGAAGACCTCAAGTACCTGCGTGACTGCTACAACAGCGTTGCACGCACCATCAACGGACAGCCCATCACCGAAGACACCTACATCAAGCTCATGCGCTCCGATATAGAGCTCACTAACAGCGAATGGGTAGTCGGTTTCCGTAACTTCGAGGGCCACTTCCTTACCATGAACCAGCAGTCACACCCCGGCATCACCAACTCCTGCCAAGATGTGCCTCTCTTCGAGTCCATCGGTGCCAACGGCGAAGTGGTAGGTCTCACCGTCAAGTGTTCGTCGGTGAACCAATTAACCAACACCACCGGTGTGTCGCCATTCTGCGGCCAAAACGACGGCCGCATCATCGACTGCGCCCTCACCAACAAACCCGGCAGCTCGGACTACATCATCTCCATCTTCTCCCCCTTTGCCGGCATCTGCGTGACCAACAACGGCACCGTGCAAGGCTGCCGCTGCGAGGGCAAAATTGAAGTCCAGAACAACAAGAACTTCGCCGGCATCTGCCTGCACAACAACGGCACCATCGTCGGCTGCCAAGCTGGCGATATAACTCTGCGCAACTTCTCTGCCAAGGGTGCCGGTATCTGCTACGAGAACAACGCCACAGGCATCGTGAAAGACTGCTACTTCGCCTCCAACATCATGAACAGCAACGCCGACTGGGGCGGCATCGTCTACGAGAACAGCGGCATCGTGAAGCACTGCTCCATGAATCCAACAGGCCATATCTACACCTCCAAGGGCGTGGGTGGCATCGTGAGGAACAACATAGGTGCCAGCAGCCTGGTTGACTACTGCTACGTGTCAGGCCCCCTGCAGGGCCATTCAGTGGGCGGCATCGTCGACAGCCTCGTCGCAGGCGAAGTAAGAAACTGCTTCAACCTCAACACTGCCATGATCACCGTCACCTCGGCCTCCAGCGTTGGCGGCGGACTGGTGGGCTACGTCAAAGGCGGCCAGGTCAACAACAGCTACGTCAAAGATATTACCATCATCCGCAACAATAACAACGCTGTCATCGGCGGCCTTGCCGGCGCGGTCACGGGCGGCACTTTCAGCTACTGCTACAGCTACGAGAGCTACCACGTCTTCTACGGCACCTCGACAGCAGCCACCTACAGCCAGTGCTACCTCGTCAACGGCTCCCAGGCCAATATCACCACCGCCAGCAGCAGCGACTTCGTCACCCTGAAAAACAACCTCAACGGCAGCGGCAACAGTGACTACTACGAGTGGGTGCAGTCCTCCAACTCCGCCGCTCCCGAACTTGCTCCCTACCAAGAATAAACAACCTTTCAGGTATAGGAAACAACAACCCCCTTGCGGCTTACCGCAAGGGGGTTGTTTTATCCAACACCGGCGTGCTTACTGCAGCTTGGCCAGTGCCTCTTTCATGCGGCGCAGGGCCTCGCGCAGCAGGTCCTCGCTGGTGGCGTAGCTCAGACGGATGCAACTGTCGTCGCCGAAGGCCGAGCCCATCACCGTGGCCACGCCGGCCTCGTTGAGGAGGTAGAAGGCCATGTCGGTCGAGTTCTCTATCTTGGTGCCGTTATAGCTCTTGCCATAGTAGCTGCTCACGTCGGGGAAGAAATAGAAGGCACCCTGCGGCAGGCGCACCTTCAGGCCGGGAATGTCGCACAGCAGCTTGTACACCATGTCGCGGCGCTGCTGGAAGATGTTGCGCATGTCGATGATGTCCTTGCTGGTCTTGGGATCCATGAGCATGGCGCATACGGTGGCTTTCTGGGCTATCGAGCAGGTGGCGCTGGTCACCTGGCCCTGCAGCTTGTTGGCGGCCTTGGCGATGACCGTGGGGGCTGCGATGAAGCCGATACGCCAGCCGGTCATGGCGAAGCCCTTGGCGACACCGTTGACGGTGATGACGCGCTCCTTGACCTCGGGGAATTGGGCTATCGACTCGTGTTTGCCCACGAAGTTGATGTGCTCGTAAATCTCGTCGGCCATGACGAAGAGGTTCTCGTGTTTGGCGACCACCTCGGCGATGCCCTTAAGCTCCTCCTTGGTGTAGAGCATGCCGGTGGGGTTGCTCGGCGAGGAGAACATGATGAGCTTGGTGCGGGGCGTGATGGCGGCTTCGAGCTGCTCGGGAGTCACCTTGAAGTCGTTCTCCAGCTTGGTCTTCACAAAGACGCACTTACCTTCGGCCAGACGGACGAACTCCTTGTAGGAGACCCAGAAGGGGGTGGGTATAATCACCTCGTCGCCGGGGTTGACGAGGCACTGCACCACCTGGAACAGGCTCTGCTTGGCGCCGGTGCTGACGACAATCTGCTCGGGCTTGTACTCCAGACCGTTGTCGCGCATAAGTTTGGTGCAGATGGCCTCCTTGAGGTCGGGATAGCCCGGCACGGGGGGATAGTGGGTGAAATTGTCGTCGATGGCCTTCTTGGCGGCCTCCTTCACCACCTCGGGGGTGTTGAAGTCGGGCTCGCCGATGCTGAGGCTGATGACATCTTTGCCCTGAGCCTTGAGCTCGCGGGCTTTGTCGGTCATGGCGAGAGTCTCGCTCTCGGCCATATTGAGGATTCTGTTAGAAAGTATTTCCATTGTTGCTAAAAATTTGAAAGTGCAAAAGTACACAAAAAAAACGAACCCGCAAAAAAAATGTGTTCCGTCTGTAGCCTCTCCGTACCCGCTCCGTAGTCGCTCCGACTGTTTAACGGTTGTTTAACGGTTTTTTGTCGGAGAGGAGACGGAGCGGGTACGGAGCGGGTTGGGAGCGGTGGCGGGAATAAAGCGAAAAAAAATTGCATATTTCCGGAAAAACACGTATCTTTGCCCCAATACAATAAAACAAAACAACAACATAAACGACTGAAAAATATGGCAAAAGAAGTGAACGACGCTGCTGCGCAGAAGCTGGAAAAACTGAAGATACTGCAGAGCACTATGGACAAGATCGAGAAGAACTACGGCAAGGGTTCGATAATGAAACTCGGCGACCGAGCGGTGGAGGAGATGGACGTCATCTCGACGGGCAGCATCAGCCTTGACGCGGCGCTGGGTGTCGGCGGCTTCCCGAAAGGCAGGGTGATAGAAATCTACGGCCCCGAGTCGAGCGGTAAGACCACCCTGGCCACCCATGCCATAGCCGAGTGCCAGAAGCAGGGCGGCATAGCGGCCTTCATCGACGCCGAGCATGCCTTCGACAGCACCTATGCCAAGAAGCTGGGCGTGAACATCGACGAGCTCCTTGTCTCGCAGCCCGACAACGGCGAGCAGGCACTGGAGATTGCCGACAACCTCATCCGTTCCGGCGCCATCGACATCATAGTCATCGACTCCGTGGCCGCGCTGACCCCCAAGGCCGAAATCGACGGCGAGATGGGCGACTCGAAGGTGGGCCTCCAGGCACGCCTGATGAGCCAGGCCATGCGCAAGCTCACCTCCACCATCAGCAAGACCAACTGCTGCTGCATCTTCATCAACCAGCTGCGCGAGAAGATAGGCGTCCTGTTCGGCAACCCCGAGACCACCACCGGCGGCAACGCCTTGAAGTTCTACGCCTCGGTGCGCATCGACATACGCCGCACACAGGCCATCAAGGATGGCGACCAGAACATTGGCAACCGAGTGAAGGTGAGGATAGTGAAGAACAAAGTGGCCCCACCCTTCCGCACCTGCGAGTTCGACATGATATTCGGCGAGGGCATCTCACGTCTGGGCGAGATTATTGACCTGGGCGTGGACCTCGACATCATACACAAGAGCGGTTCGTGGTTCAGCTACGGCGAGAGCAAGCTGGCCCAAGGCCGCGAAGCCCTCAAACAGCTGCTGCGCGACAACCCCGAGCTCTGCGACGAGCTGGAGGGCAAGATACGCGCCGCCTTGAAAGAGAAAGCCAACGACGAAGAATAATGAAACGACTGATACTGATAGCACTGCTGACACTCTGGGGCACCGTGTGGGCCCAGGACGTAGTGCGCGACAGCGTAGCCGTGACCGCCGACACTGTTGACGTCGACGACAACGATACCATTGACGATGAAGAGAACGTCATAGGTGCCAAGCCACAGCCGAAGAGCGAGAAGAAAGAAGCCAATGTGCTTGGGGCTCCGGTGTACTATGACTTGAACGGCAGTGTGAGGGGCAGCGGCGAGACCTCAGCGGTCTATCATCGTCCGGAGCACCACTACTTCAACAACCTCGGCAGACGCTACTGTTCCTTCTTCGTGGAAGGAACACTGATTACCGGCCGGCACGACGTCGGTATCGGCGGCAACTTCACCTACCTGCCCAAGCGGTGGGGTTTTTACGTCACAGCCAACGGCGGCAAGCGCCATACCTACTTGAGCGCCGGCGCTGTACTGCGCCTGTCGGGCTATGACTCGGGGCTCGACTGGCAGCTCTACTGTGGCGTGGGCGGCGGCGGACAGCATCTGGGCGGCGAAGTGGGAGTGCGTATGGCACTGCCTAAGCACAACAGCAACTTCTGTTGGTCGTCGGCCTCGGTGGGCTACGCCAACTACGGCGGCTACGGCTACTTCACCTGCGGAGTGAGCCTCGATCTGGTGGGTGTCGTGGCGCTGACAACCTTAATATTCTGGTAGTACATGACAGAATATGTTATAGACGAAGCGCGCGAAGAACGCGAGATACAGGCCAAGTATAGAGAACTTGTAGCGGCCTGCCGTGAGCTGAAGCCCCTCACCGACGAGGAGGAGGTCCAGATACTGCGCGCCTACCAGATAGCCAAAAAGGCACATGCCGGCACCCGCCGCAAGAGCGGCGAGCCCTATATCTTCCACCCACTGGCGGTGGCCTTGATAGCCGTCAAGGAGGTGGGGCTCGGCCCCATAGCCGTGGTGTGCGCTCTGCTGCACGACGTGGTGGAGGACACCGATATAACCCTCGACGAACTGCGTATGGTATTCGGCGACAGGGTGGCTGTCATCGTTGACGGCGTGACCAAGATAAACGACGTCATGGTGATGCAGCAGACCGACAGCAAGCAGGCGGAGAACTACCGCAAGATACTGCTGTCGATGTGCAACGATGCCTATGTCATCTTCCTCAAGCTCTGCGACAGACTTCACAACATGCGCACGCTGGGCTCGATGAAGGACACCAAGAAGCTGGCCATAGCGAGCGAGACGTCGTACCTGTACATACCACTGGCGCACCGCCTGGGTCTGTACAACATAAAGACCGAGCTCGAGGAGCTGGTGATGCGCTACACCAACCCAGACAAGTATGCCGAGATAGAGGCCAAGATTGCCGCTACAGCGGGCACCAGCGAAAAGCTGGAGAAGTGCCTCCTGGCACCCGTGAGGGAGATGCTCGACGAGCAGGGCTACCAATACGAACTGAAGACGAGGGTCAAGAGCGTATACAGCTGTTGGAAGAAGATTGAGAACAAGCACGTTGACTTCGACGAGATATTCGACCTCTACGCCATGCGCATAATCCTCAAGGGGGTGCCACGCGAGAAGGAGAAAGAGGAGTGCTTCAAGGTCTACGCCCTCATCTCGGGCAAGTTCCCGACGAACCCCACGCGCTTCCGCGACTGGATAACGCACCCCAAGAACAATGGCTACGAGAGTCTGCAGACCACCGTAATGACCCCCATAGGGCGCTGGGTGGAGGTGCAGATCCGCACCGAACGCATGGACACCATTGCCGAGAAAGGCATGGCGGCACACTTCCTCTACAAGGAGGCCCACCCGGAGGAGCATATAGAAAACAACCCTGTGGAGGAATGGTTGCAGCAGATACGCACCTCGCTGGAGAACAGCGACAAGAGCGCATTGGACCTGGTGGAGGAATTCAAGGAGACACTCTACACCAAAGAGATATACCTCTTCACGCCCACCGGCAAGACCGTCGTGCTGCCCAGCCGCAGCACGGTGCTCGACTTTGCCTATGCCATACATTCCGCACTGGGTATGCACTGCATAGGCGCCAAAGTCAACGCCAAGCCTGCTGCCATAGGTCATCGCCTGCACACAGGCGACCAGGTGCAGGTGCTCACATCGAAGAAGACCCTGCCGGTGCCGGAGTGGCTCGACCAATGCCAGACGCCGCGTGCCAAAGAGGCCATCAAAGACTTCCTACGGCAGCAGAAGAAAGAATATGTCGAAGAAGGACAGCGTAAGCTGGCGGGATACTATGCCAAGTTGCATGTCAGGAACAACCAGGCGAACTTCGGGCAGCTGAAACGATACCTGAACCAGAAGAGCGACGTGGACTTGTACTACGACATAGCTATAGGTAACGTCACTGAGCACCAGGTTGCTGAATGCTTCGGCAAGGCCAGGCCGACACCAAAGCTGTTCTTCCTTGACAGGTACAAAGACCTCTTCGACAATGAAGCATCACAGATGCCGGGGCAGTCGTCTGAATTAAAGTCACACCCATTCCTGCTCGACAAGGAATACGAGAACTATCCCACGGAGACAGCGCCCTGCTGCAAGCCTGTGCCTGGCGACCAGGTGGTCGGCATAGTGCAGGACGGCAAGATAATGGTGCACCGCACCAACTGCCGCGAGGCTATGGACGAGATGGCCAACCACGAGAACCACATAGTGCGCGCCAAATGGCGCCCCGGCGAACAGTTGTCGCTGCTCACCGGTATCGCCCTCACGGCCATAGACAAAAAGGGGTTGCTGCAGGAGATTACACGTAGCATCTCTGAAGAGTTGGACCTAAACATGCGAGCCATAACACTGGAAGCGTCGGAGGGCGTGGCACAGGGCATCATCATGCTGTACGTGAATGACGTGGACAGCCTGAACGGTCTGATAGAAAAACTGAAGAAGATAGATGGAGTCGAAGACGTGCACCGCATTTGAACGGCTGAGTGACATACTGGACACCCTCAGGAAGGAGTGCCCGTGGGATAAAGTGCAGACCATGAAGAGCCTGCGTTACTTGACAATAGAGGAGGTGCACGAGTTGAGTGATGCCATCGTATCAGGCAATACCAACGATCTGAAGAAAGAGCTTGGCGACGTGGCGATGCACATACTGTTCTATTGCAAGATTGCCGAGGAGCAGGGGCTCTTCACCACAGAAGACGTATACAACACCATAAGCGACAAGCTTATAGAACGGCACCCATTCATTTACCGCAAAGACGAATACCACGGCGAGAGCTGGGAACAGCTGAAGATGCGCGAGGGGCGTAAGGACGTGCTTGAAGGGGTGCCGCAGTCGCTTCCGGCACTCATCAAAGCCGTGAGGATGCAGGAGAAAGTGGCCGGCATGAGAGAGGACAAAAGAAAGCCGGTTGCCAATATACCATTAGGTAATTGCCAACCGGCGGATGACTGTACCGAATCAGAGTTCGGTGATTTACTGTTTGCGTTGGTGGACTGGGCGCGTTGTCACGGCATAAACGCCGACGATGCGCTGTGCGCTGCCAACCAGCGCTTCAAAGAGACTATTTCAAGCCAAGTTTCTTCTTCACCTGAGGCATGATATCGTCGCCGCCCTCATCGTAGAGGATCGCAGCGGTGCCCGTATCGAAGATATAGGTGTAGCCACCCTCTTTGGCGACATCGGCGATGGCTTTCTTGGCACGGTCGATAATGGGCTTCAGCAACTCAGCCTCGCGCTCTTGGAGCTGTTTCTGGGCGTTCTGCTGGAACTCCTCGATGCGAGCAGCCATATCCTGAATCTCGCGTTGTTTGGTCTGACGGATAAGTTCGGTCCAGCCAGCCTGGTTGGCAACATAATCGTTGTAGCGCTTCTCAGCCTCAGCCTGCATGGACTTAAGGGTCTCCTCAAGTTCAGCCACTTCGCCCTGCAGCACAGTCTGTGCCGAGTCACGGCCAGGCATAATCTGCATCAGGTCGTTGGAGTTGATGTGTCCGAATTTAGTGTTCTTCTGTGCCATGGTGCTGCCACCGAAAGCAAGCAGGCATACCATGATTGCGATTAAGCTTTTTTTCATCTTGTATACTGTTTATTTATTATTTTCTCTTTTCCAATGGCCCCATTGGTGACGGTACGTTGCGAGAGGACATTCTGTCGCCAAAACTGTCGCGCATCTCAGGGTTAGAGGGTTTCTTTTTGGCATCTTTGGCATCCTTTGACGACTCGGAACCCTTCTTGTCAGGGACCCCGGGTCTCTCTGACTGCGATGCTGCTGTGGCAGCATTGGGCTTCACGCCGAGCTGCTCCAGCACCTCATCGCTAATGTCGTACTTCTTATTGGCATACAGGACTGTGGGGCTGCCTGCCTTGTCGAAGACAAAGGCATAGTTTTTCTCATTGGCGATACGCTCTATTGCACTGAAGACACGGTCCTGTACAGGCTTAAGGAGTTCGGCGCGATGCCTCTCGAGATCGCCACCGGCACCGAAATGCTGCTGCTGGAGATCTCTTATCTCTTGCTCTTTGGCACGAATCTCCTCCTGACGGCGCTTCTTAAGGTTCTCGGGCAACAGGTAGCTCTCCTGCTCGTAGTCGGCGCGCATAGACTCCAACTCAGCAGCCTTGTCGGACAGTTCCTTCTGCCAATCGGCAACATAGCGGTCGAGCCGCTTCTGCGCACTGGCATAATCGGGCAGAGACTTGAGCACATAGTCGGTATTGACCACCGCATACTTCTGCGCCATTGCCAGGGGTGACAGGCATAACAGAGTGAATAATATGAACAATCTGTGTTTCATGGTTAATCAAGGCTCTGACCGATGGAGAAGTGGAACTGGCTGCCGCCGGAAACGCCGTCGAAACCATAGCCCCAGTCGACACCGATAAGGCCGAACATGGGCATGAAGAGACGGACACCAACACCGGCGGAGTTATACATCTTGAAAGGCTGGAACTCGCTGATATCACGCCAGCAGTTACCGCCTTCAACAAAGCCTGCCAGCCATAATGTGATTGTGTTGCTTTCGACGATAGGCTGACGGAGCTCGAGAGTGAAGCGGTCGAACACAGCGCCACCACCATTGGTACTGGCACCGATGGAGTTGTTCTGGTATCCGCGCAGAGGAACAACCTCACGGCCATCGAGCATCCATGACGAGAGGCCGTCGCCACCGACGAAGTAGCGGCCAAAGGGCGAGAGTCCTATATTATCGTTATAGTAGCCCATGAAGCCAAAGCGGAAGCGCGCGTTGAGCACCACGTCGCCGACGAGGTTCAGCATCCACGAACCGCGCAAATTGACCTTGTAGTATTCTATCCACTTATACTTCTCCTGCTTGTTAGCGAACTCTGTCTTACCAGCAATCAGAGAATAGGGAGGCGTTAAGAAAGCACTCACAGACACCTCGGAGCCGCTGCGGGCATATATGGGCGAATCGAGGGAGTTACGGCTAATTGTGAAGCCATAACTCAAGTCGTTGGAGACACCATCGGTAAAGATGTCCGAGCTAAGGCTGTAGTTGACCAATGTATAGTGCTTGTAGCTGATACCATGACTGACGATAAAGTAATCGTCGGGCCATTTCAGACGCTTGGAGAAACTAACGCCAGCGCCGGTAATCTGGAGGCTATAGTAGTTGGCGTTGTCACGTCCATAGTAGAAACCGTTGCTGTACAGGTTATGGTAGATAGAACCTGTGAGCGACTGTGCCTGATGACCGCCAAGCCACGGCTCTGTGAACGAAGCACTGAGAGAATAGTAATGCGTACCGTTGGTGACAGCGTTGATGCCCAGTTTCTGACCGTCGCCGGCAGGCAGCGGAGCCCACGCGTCCTTGTTGAAGATATTGCGGATGCTGAAGTTGTTGAGCTGGACACCTATCTGGCCTATCACCATACCGCCGCCGTATCCACCCTGCAGGTTGAGCTGGCTTGTGGAGCCTTCCTCGACCTTGTATACGATATCCACGGTACCATCTTCGGCGTTGGGCTTGGGTTCTGGAATGATGCTCTCCTCCTTGAAGTAACCGAGTGTCACAAGCTCACGACGGCTACGTATGATGGCATCGCGGCTGAAGAGATCGCCGGGACGTGTGTGCAGCTCGCGCATGATGACCTTGTCGTTAGTGATGGTGTTACCCTCAACAGAAACGTTACGGATTCGAGCCTGTTTACCCTCAACGATACGTATCTCAATATCGATTGAGTCACCATCCACAGCAATCTCTACAGGAGTGGCACGGAAGAAAAGGTAACCGTTGTCCATGTATAGCGACGTGATATCAGTACCCGACGGATTGTAGCTGATGTTCATGTCCAGCTCCTTCTTGTTGTAGGGGTCACCCTTGTTGATACGCATGGCCCTGTGCAACAGCTCGTCGCTGTATACGGTATTACCGGTGAAGGTGATGTTGCGGAAGAAGAAGCGCTGGCCCTCATATACCTTGACCTTAACCTTTACAAGCTCCTGCTTGGACTTCTTGCCCTCTTCCTCAATCTGCTGCACATCCCACACAGTGTCGCTGATGACTCGGGCATCGCGGAAACCCTGCTCATTATAGTAGGCTATCACTTTGTCCAAATCCTCGCGGAAATCGCTCTCTATGTAGCGGCTCTTCTTCCAGAAAGCCTTAGTCCAAAAACGCAGCTTCCAGAAATAATGCACGTCGTGTGTCTTCTCCATCTTGCTCTGCAGTGTGATAGTCTTCACCTGCTCGTTGCCATCAAAAATCAGGCTGTCAATCTTTACAATCTTGCCACGATTGACATTAAAAGTCACAGTAACACGGCCATTAGAATCCAGTTCCGTAGTTGGATTAACCTCCACACGGGTGTATCCCTTGTCAATATAATATCCCTTGATTTTGTTTACCGAGGTGCGGAGCATATTCTCTGTGACAACCTCACCGTTGGATATCTTTATCTCCTCTCGGAGCTTGTCCGCCTCGCCCTTCTTCACACCTGTGAATGAAAACTTCTCCATACGGGGACGCTCCTTGAGTATAATCTTAAGAAAGATGATATTGCCCTGTATGCGGCTTACACGTATCTGCACATCCTCAAACATGCCCTGCTTCCAAAGATTCTCCACCGCAGCGGAAATCTTGTCGCCAGGCACCTTGACACGATCACCAACCTGAAGACCGGCCACCAGTTGTACGACACGGGTGTCAAAATTGTCAGCACCCTCATAACTTATGCCACCAATCTCGTATGTCTTTGGCGTCAGATAGTCGAGATCATATCCATCGCCACCACCCACAACCGTCTGTGCTCTCAACATAAGGCCATTGAGCATCAGCAGTATTGCAAGCAGTAGCAGTCGTTTCGTTTGTTTCATTATTTATAGTTTGGCGTGTCGTCAGACTACCCGACAACCATATAATAACTCACTTCGTGGTGATTTATTATATTACGCGCAAATATTTTTATTTTTTTCTTCCACCTGGGCTTCCGTTTTACCGAAACGACGCTGACGGCCCTGGAAGTCAACCACTGCGGTGTAGAAGTCCTCGTGACGGAAGTCAGGCCACAACAGGTCGCTGAAATAAAGCTCTGTGTATGCCATCTGCCAAAGCAGGAAATTGCTTATGCGAAGCTCTCCACCAGTACGTATCAACAGGTCTGGGTCTGGATAGTCGCGCGTAGACAAATAGCGGCGCAACGTCTCTTCGTCAACACTTTCTGGCTTCAGCCCTTCGCGGCAGATTTGCCTCACAGCCTCAGCCATCTCCCAGCGTGCACTATAACTCAATGCCAGGATTAACGTGGTGCCGCTGTTGGCTGATGTCTTTTCTATACAACCCTGCAACACCGTGCGCGAACGTTCCGGTATGCGTTGAACATCACCTATTGCCTTCAGACGCACATTGTTATCCATGAGGGTCTTGGTCTCATCATTAACAGCCTTTATCAGTAGCTCCATAAGACCATCAACTTCAGCCTGTGGGCGGTTCCAATTCTCAGTGCTGAAAGTATACAATGTCAAATAGCGCACACCGAGATCCACAGCCGCCTCCACGGCATGTCGAACTGCAGTGATGGCATTATTATGCCCAAATATACGTTCATGCTTCTGTTTCATGGCCCAACGGCCATTGCCGTCCATGATAATTGCCACATGCTGAGGCACGCGGCTCATGTCAATCTGTTCCCTTATTGTCATATAGCCTTATAATTTACAACGTTTAGAGCGCGTCCATCCCAACAAAGTCTCAAGGTTGACACCCACAGAGACCCGCATAAACGCATACCAATCCTTCAAAGCATCATCGCCCCTTTTGATACCGACAGCATTCACAAATCCCGGCTCCACCTCGCCGCTGCGGTCAGCCATACGGGCTGCGACCTCCCCTTCAAACACCTCATTTTCAAGCAACGTACTGCCAACGTATGTTTTGCTTACATCATCCAAATAATCAGTCCAGGTCTTGCGCAAACCATATTCAGCGGTCAGCGAGAAAGTCTTGTTAAGCCTGAGTTTCACGCCAACACCGAACGGCATGCATATTTGCACTAAAGTATATGGCCGCCGATTTGGATAGAGTGATGTACCCTGCCCCTCTGTGTGAAGAGGTTGCAACGCCACCCACTGGACATTGCCTTCACTGTCAGTATACTGTGCCATTGGGTTATAATGGAACACCCCAACACCAGCAAAGATATACGGCGTCCATGCACTTTCTGTGGCGCCCGGCCCATAGGGGCGGAAATTAAACTCAGCCAAAGCCGCAAGTTCAATTATATCGCTCCGGAAACTCAGGTTACGCCTGACAATATAGTCTTTCTCACATGAAATACGGCCATACGCAGCCTCAAACCTCACTGCCCATCTGTTATCCAAACGTGTCCGTAACCCTACTCCACCAGCAGCATGTAGTTTGGAGAAAACCGACTGGTTGTTAAGATCGCCAATATAATTCATTGCCCCACCGGCGAGCACCAACTCACTATTACGCAAAAAGTCTATGCTCTGTGCAGCAACACCTGCCGAAAAAATGGTGGTCAAAAGTAATATATATAGCCTTTTATTCACCTTCCGGCCATTTTATTGAGCGGCAGATACCATCCACCTGCATCAGGTAGTCACGCTTGCTGAAGCGCGGACAATATACATAGCCTGTGAGTTCCACAATCTGTTTGCCGTCAGGAGAAAGCAGGCAGTAATTCACGAAGGGGCCTCCCATGAAGTCACCAAACAGACGCCACAGACCTCTGGTCTCTATGCAGTATTTTGCCCCATCAAATTCCACTACACGGCTATCCAGAGCCACACGACGCTCAGTGCCCATATAGCTGCCTTCGGCAGGTCCCGGTACCTCACGTCTCATCATAGTGTCTAAGCGGTTCCATATTTTTGTGGTGTCGAATTGACGTTCGTCAATATATGGCATAACTTGCACAAATACACCCAATCCGAAGTCTTTGGTTTCTTTGCGCAGCCACACGAAATCTCCGTCATCCTTAGCCCACGAGAACTCCTTGGGCAACGTAATGCTGAAGCCGTATTTATCCTTCACCCTCTGCATCAACTCCACATTGCGGTCCTTATAGAAAGCATTGTCCATGCGGCGGTATTCATCACGGTATATCTCCTCAATGATACGTCCTGCATGCTTACGTATCATAGTGCACAACGACGCCTCGCTGCTGGCAGCGACATCTATCACCGTCTGCGGTTCCGCCCATTGGTCGTGATGTATGTAAAACTTATCGGGATTTCCACTCTTGACATCACAAATGACAATATTACGGTGCATCTTGAACATCTGGGTATTATGCAGTGATGATACCGGCACATTGATTACATCGAAACGGGGTTCATCCTGAGGAAGCCCATCCTGCGGAGCTCGGAAGATGGAATCTATAAGCGCCAGTGTAGCACCTGTGTACAATCCCTTGTCGGCAGCGATAAGCACCTCACAAGTCTTTCCGGACGAACTACGTTTAGCAAGAGCCTTGTTCTCCGGGCTATTACAACTTGCCAGCAATACAACCGCCAGCAGTATGATTGCATGTAACTGTTTCATATCTTGCTATTTTTATTGTTTTCTTCTATCCATCGGTGGAACTGCTCCACAGCCTCGGCCAACGGAGTCTCATGGAACCCTAAACCTCTTGTTCCATGACCGTTGTTATAATATTCCATCACCATAAGCTGCCTCACATTATTTGTCGATACCTCGGTGCTTACGCCCATGCACCGTAGCATATCCCCCACCCAACCAGCAACTGCCAGTACCCAGTCGGGTAGCGTCACAATCTTTTGGCGGTAGCCCATCACACGTGCCTGCAGTTCATACAACTCCTTGACAGACATACACCCTGTACTATTGGTGACTATATACCTTGTTCCATTCTCTCCCTTTATCAACGCATTCACCGCAGCTTCCGCCACATCCTGCACGGCAACAAATGCTTTTCCTCCGCTCGGTGCAAACGCAACACTCTTGTTGTATGACAGTTGCAGCATTCTACCAGACGAAGGTTTCACGTCCCAAGCTCCAAGCATATAGCCTGGATTTATTACCACAGCATGCCAGTCTGGATGGAACCTTGCCGCCTCTATTACAGCCTGTTCTCCCATACTCTTGCTCACAGCATAGAGACTGCTGCTGAACGGTTCCTGCATTGGCACAGTCTCATCGGCCGGACATTCAGCACTTCCATAGCCTATGGTATTTGCCGTCGAGGTATGCACTAAACACCTGATTCCATGTGCTTCCATCACCTTCACAACCATCTGCGGAAGGTCTCGGTTCACCGACAAATAGTCCTCAAGCCTACGGAACGACATATCTGTAACACCTGCACAGTTTATCACAGCCTCGCAGCCATCGGCAGCAGCGCACAGCGTATCATAATCCAAAGGCGAACCCATAATCTCATGCCAACCTGTGCCCTGAAGCCTAATGCCACCTGGGCGACGCAATATCGCTACCACATCATGCCCTTCTGCCATCAAACGGCTTAGCACATTGTGTCCCAACAGTCCAGTGGCCCCAAGCAGCAACACTTTCATATATCCAATAACGACTACAATGCACTTTTATTGCCTTGCAGCCTATAATTTCCATCGCAGCTGGACGAACCAAGTTTGGCGCATAGGCCCCTCGGTCTCGGCGGCACCACTGCCTATGCTCTCACGGTCAAAATACCGTGTGACGCCGTACTTTGCTGCAAAAGAAAGGCCTCCAACGATGTCCCATCGTACCACCACATGTGCTCTCAGGCCCTTGCCATAAAGCATCGGGATGCTCCATGCATATTGCAAACAACTCTCACTAAGATAGATGCGAGCATAATAGCCATCGACATTAAAGATGGCCAACCCGGCAGTCAATTGCAAAGGGCCTTGCGTGTAACGCGCCATCTGTGCCAACAACCAACCGTCCTGAGTCTCTACATTCTCGCTGTCAAAACGATTATACATAGCACGCGTCGTCATAAGCCAAGAGCCTAAACTGGCCCTCAACTCTCCCTGCAACTGACGTCTTACTGCCTGCTCACCAAGATACAACGTGCTATCGATGTTGGGAATATTGCGTTCTTTCACCCTGTCGGCATAACGCACCGATACCAGCACCCGATCTCCTATCTGACGGCTGAGCTGCAGTCGCAGCCATGCCCCCGACGAAGGACTGTAGCTGCCATAACGCAATGACTCGAAATGGTGCAGGTCGACGCTTGCCATCATGTTGAGTCTCCATGGCAGCTGCGTGACGGCGTCAAATGTCACACCCTGTTCACCCTGTGTGGTTCCCATGGCATAGCCCTGCGCATGCAGGTTGTGATAGAGAGGATGGTAGTTGCGGTAACTGATACCGAAACGGTTGATTGACGATGGCGTCAGCGTGGCACCGGCCAATACTGCCGGATGACCCTCACCATCTACCGAAGCCTCGCCATAAAGCGTCAACCTGCGCCATTGCCAAGTGGCATCCACACCGCCGTTGAACAATCGTTGCCCATGGAAACGTATCTGGTTGTACACATAGTCGCCCACCTCAAGACTGTCGTCGAGGCGTGTGGCAGCCAACGTAACACCCGCCACAAGGTTGCCACTCCTCCACTCAGCATGTCCTCCGGCCAATGTCTCACCATGCACCTTCGATGCGAAGGCCGAAAGATGAAGGCCACGCCACAGTCGTACAGTAGCCGCGACCCCATCCAAGTAATCTGTCTCATAGAATGTACTGGCCTGCCGCACACCTGTACCGAACCGTTCTGGCGTGCTTCCCATGATACTGAAAGGCTTGAAACCAGTCCATAGCGAGAGTCCTTGCCCGAACTGCAGCCCGTAACGTCCAACAATGAGTTTATCCAGACGTCCGATATCGCTAAGCATCAGATGGTAGCCGTAGAAGTTACTCTTACCCCAAGCCTCGCCAGGATCCTTGTCGGCCACAAAGCGCACACTTACCTTGTTGCGGTAGTTGTAATTATAGCAGACCAACGAGTGCAGGTTGTCGCCCTCGTAGCGCCCGTCGCGGTAGCCTGCAGCCTGTTCCACAGTGCCACCAATCCCCGCCACAACACTGTGCCTTCCCTGCCACCACCGCAGCGGCACTCGACCCTCATAAGGCTCTGCCTTTGTTATTGATGACAGCAAAGCCACCGTCACGCTGTCGAAACCCGGTATCAACGCCAGTTCCTTGGTGGAGAGTAGCTGGCCATATAGCATTATGTAATTGCAAAGAGAGCGGTAGCAGAACGGTGTCATTAGCGGCAGCTCTCTAACGGCAGCGGTATCGTTGATATTCACGGGCTCATCGCCCAACTGTATAATCATGTCGGCGGCAGCGGCAGCCAGATCCTCGTCCACATCCTCCTGCATCCATTGTTCTATCGCGTCGTCCACCTGTGCTGTCACACACAGCGGCATCACCACCAGCAACATTATGAGCCATCTTTTCATAGCCATAGCGTCAACGATGTCTGCGGGGTTATGCCGAGCATACGGTGCGTCTCGGCACCTATGTCTATACTAAGCATACGGTATCTCACCCCTACGCCAAACGTCGCCGTCAATGGGTTGGTTGCCATGCCAGCGCGGAAAAACAGCACCCCACCGTAGTGGTATTCCATACCGAGACGCATACGCATGCGCTCTTCTGCCTCGGCCTCCACAACAGCAAGCACTTGTGCCACCGGTCTGTATGCCACTTGTGCATGGGCGCGCCATGGACGACTGCCGTCCCATGGACGCGTACCACCCAACAATGTAAAACTGACATGCCCACCCACCATAGCCTGCACTGCCCCCGTGGCGGCGAGCCATTGCATCGGTTCATAGTAGGCGTCAGAAGTGCCTATATGCAGGTATTGCGCCGCAACAGCGACTTTAAGCCAGGGAGTCGCACGCAGAACATAGCCTGCAGTAGCCCTTTGCTCGCGGTAGCTGTTGTCGCCGCTTCTACGATACGCGGCACCCAATATCCCTACTTTTCCTGTCGGCCACACCGCCGACACCCCCTTCTCGGCCATCTCGGCCAGCATGTAGGGGCGGCGGTAGTCCACCGTCAGGCGTCGCGAAGTGTCATCCACCATAAAGCAACCGCCCATGGCGCCTGTTCTAGCGTCATGGGCAGTGCTTTGGTATTGTCCATAGGAGGGTGCACACGATGCAGCCAAGGCTGCCGCAAGCACCACTCTCTTTACTTTAGTCCAGATGCTCAAGAGCTTCAATGACCTTGACATTCTCAGAGGTCATGCGAGGAATGGAAATCTCACCGTTGAGGGTGACAGTGGGCAGGAGGGCAGTCAGAATGGAGGTGGAACGCTGGTCGTAGTTAAGAAGCAGCGGGATGGCCTCTTTGGTGACGCGGAATGCCTTAACATTCACCACCTGGCCAATCATGCGCTGGCCAACAGCGGGGAACTCGTCGACATGAATCTTGCCGCTGTAGCAGACATAGTACTCATTCTCATTGACAGCAATGATCATGATGTTGGGACGCTCACCGACACCGGAAACCTGAATGTCGTTGTGGGTGAGGTAGTAGTTCCAGTTGTTCTCGTTCAGATCCTCAATGAAGCTGAAGTCACCCTCAACATTAACAGTCGGGATGGCGATAGGATAGTCGCCATTGTGCGTTGCAGGCGTGGTGTCGCGCAGGTTGAAACCAACCAGAGGGAACTGAACCTGATTGTTTTCGTCGATAAGCACATCACTGAACGAACCGAAGGAGAGGACACCAAGGTCGACCTCACCTTCATCAATACCCGAAACACCCTGTGGGTCAATCTTCACACAGCACAGACCGGATTTGAACTTCAGCGAATCGTTGTACATAATGGCAGCGTTTTGCATGCCCATGATGCCATTATTCTGATTCGACGGTGCCAAATTAACATGTCCGAGCACGCCGGAGTCGGCCAGCTGCTGGGCAGCATCACGGATAGAGGCGGCATCATCTTCGGTGCAGGCGGAAAAACTGAACATACAAGCCACTGCAGTGGCGATAAGAAGAATTCTTTTTTTCATAATTATGTTTTTAATTGGTTGATATTATTTCCCTTATGTGACAATATACACATTCTACCTTTCTGCAAAGGTACACATTTTTTTTAACCTAACAAAAATAAAATCAAAAAAAGTCTTAAATACCCTGCTTATTCCGAGGCTTCACCCATCATGTTGCCTGCCTGCGCCAGTGCCTTGTAGGTCTTCTCGGCTGCGAGCTGCTCGGCCGCCTTTATGGTGTATTCTATGGCCGACTGTTGCGGCTCTCCGTCGATGTCAACGCGGCATTCGTATTCACGGCGCCCCGAATGGCTACGCACCATGCTGCGCACTATCTCGAAGGTCACCTTCTTGTGGTTCTTCTGGCCCCAGTCGATAAGTTTGCTCTTGAAATTCCAATCCGTCTTCGCCACCTCGTCGATGTCGATATAGGTGCACAGAAGCTTGTCGATGATAACCTTGCGCGTGAAGCGGTAGCCGCGCTCCAGGTATATGGCACCTATCAGAGCCTCGAAGGCGTCGCCGCCGAGCGACTTGAATGCGCCCTCTACCCCGCGCTGATGCTCAATGAGTTCCATAATGCCTATCTTGCGCGCAAGCTGCCCGAGGCTCTTGCGACTCACTATCTTGGACCGCATCTCGGTGAGGAAACCCTCGCCCTTGAGGGGGTACTTCTTGTACAGGTATTCCGCCACCACCGAACCCAGTATGGCATCGCCGAGGTACTCCAGACGCTCGTTGTTGGTGCGGTGCCCTTCTGTCATAGCCGACACCGAACGGTGTATGAACGCCGTATGGTACAACTCCGTGCGACGGGGCGTAAAGCCCAGCACGTTCTTAAAGAAACGATAGAATTCCGGTCTTTCCTTCTTCTTGGCGAACAGCGACACGGCTCAATACTTTCTGAAGGCGAGACAGACGTTGTGACCACCGAAGCCGAAGGCATTGCTCAGTGCGAACTGCACGTCACGCGGCTTGGCATGGTTGAAGGTGAAGTCAAGAGCAGGTATCTGAGGGTCGTCGTGGAAGTGGTTTATGGTCGGAGGCACCATGCCGTTCTTGATGGCAAGGATGGTGGCTATGGCCTCCACCGCACCGGCAGCGCCCAGCAGGTGGCCTGTCATCGACTTGGTCGAGTTGAGGGCCATCTTGTAGGCATGCTCGCCGAACAGACCCATAATGGCCTTGGGCTCGGAGATATCGCCTATCGGTGTCGATGTGCCGTGGGTGTTGATGTGGTCCACATCCGTGACCTTCATGCCCGACTCCTCGACAGCCTGACGCATGGCGTCGATGACACCGAGTCCCTCGGGGTGCGAGGCGGTGATATGATAGGCGTCAGCCGAAAGACCGGCACCGGTCAGTTCGGCGTAAATCTTGGCGCCGCGTGCAAGCGCATGTTCAAGGCTCTCGAGCACCAGCGTGCCTGCACCCTCGCCCAGCACAAAACCGTCACGGTCGAGGTCGAATGGGCGCGAGGCCGTCCAGGGGTCGTCGTTGCGAGTGGACAGAGCCCTCATGTTGCCGAAGCCGCCGATACCCACCTCGGTCACAGCGCACTCGCTGCCGCCGGCAATCATCATTTCGGCCTTGCCGAGGCGTATCAGGTTGAACGCATCGCTGATGGCTGCCGCCGAAGAGGCACAGGCCGCCACGGTGCAATAGTTGGGGCCGCGCAGACCATAGCGGATAGCTATCTGGCCGGCGCAGATGTCGGTGATGACTTTGGGCACCCAGTAAGGGCTGAAACGCGGCGTGCGGCCGTTGAGGGCGTACTCTATAATCTCGTCCTGCAGGGAGGTGACACCGCCCATGCCGGAGCCCCACACCACGCCGAAGCGCGACTTGTCAATATTTTCGTCGGCGAGACCGGCGTCGCGTATGGCCTCGTCGACACTCACCAGCCCGTACACGGTGTAACCGTCGAGCAGGCGCATCTCTTTCTTGTCAAAATAGTTCAGCGGGTCGAAACCCTTGAGTTCCGCTGCAATGCGGCACTTGAACTTGGTGGCGTCAAAATGTGTAATCATTCCTGCACCGCTGACGCCGGCGATGAGGTTCTCCCACAATTCACTAACGTTGTTACCCACCGGTGTCAGCGCACCGAGCCCGGTAACAACCACGCGCTTCAACTCCATAAGCTTTGGGGTTGGTTGTTGGATTGTTTGACCATACTGAAAGGTTGAAACGGTGGAACTCGGCATGCGCCGCGCCCCATCGTCTCAACATTCCAATAATGATAAGAAGAGTTACTTCTTTGCGTTCTCAATGAAAGCGATAGCGTCGCCGACGGTGACAATCTTCTCGGCTTCCTCATCGGGAATGGAAAGGTCAAACTCTTTCTCAAGCTCCATAATCAGCTCGACAGTGTCCAGAGAGTCGGCACCAAGGTCGTTGGTGAAGCTGGCTTCGGGAACAACTTGACTTTCTTCAACACCCAGTTTATCGGTGATGATACTCGTAACTTTGGTTGCAATTTCTGACATTTTCTTCTAATTTTAATGTTAAATCGGCTGCAAAGAAACAAAAAATTTCCGAAACGAGAGCAAACTTTAACATTCTGATATAAACAATCCGGTGTTAAGACGCTGATACAAAAGAGCCTGTATTTTAAAAAAATTTAACTTTTCCGCCGCAGCATCACTGTTTTTTTCTATCAGCTCGCCTGTCTTTTGTCTCCTTTTTGGCTTTTTTGCCTCATTTCTATCCTATATAACAGGTAGAAATCACTTTTTCTCGCTAATACTCAAGCTAATATAATCCACAATCCAGTCGCTGCCACTTCCACTCCTCTATGCATCCACTCCGTACCCTCTCCGACTGTTCTACGGTTGTTCTACGGTTGTTTTCCGCTTTAAACCGTTAAACAGTCGGTAAACAACCGTAAGAATGGCGAAGGGGATACGAGCCGGACACGGCTATAGGCCAACTTTTTTACGCCATTTCGAAAAATATGCGTATCTTTGCAGCCCGAAACAAAACAGTCTCTACACAATGAGCAAACCCATCAGATTGGCCATCCTCGGCTCGGGCAACGGCACCAACGCACAGCAAATCAGCGAATACTTCGCTGGAAGAGACGACGTGCAGGTTGCCTGCATTATATATAATGTAAAGGACGCCTACATTGCGCAGCGCGCGCACAACCTTGGCATCGAGGCCCGCTACTTCGGGCGCAAAGACTTCTACCAGACCGGCGCCGTACTTGACTACCTGCGCGAGAAGCAGGCCGACTGGGTCATCCTGGCCGGATTCCTCTGGCTGGTACCGCAGCCGATACTCGACGCATACCCCCGGCGCGTCATAAACATCCACCCCGCCCTGCTGCCCAAGTACGGCGGCAAGGGCATGTACGGACACCATGTGCACGAGGCTGTGGTGGCCGCCGGCGAAACCGAGAGCGGCATAACAATACATATCGTGGACGAGAACTACGACCGTGGAACTATCTTGGAACAAGCGCGTTGCAAAGTAACTCCCGACGACACACCGGATACACTGGCAGCCAAGATACACCTGCTGGAGAAGGAGTATTTCCCGCGTGTGATAGACCGCACTATACATGCCTGCTGACACATGCGCATCGCAGTGAACACACGCCTGCTGCTGAAAGGCAAGATGGACGGGATAGGTTGGTTTACAGCCGAGTCCATGCAACGTATTGTCCGGTCGCATCCCGAGCACACCTTCTACTTCCTCTTCGACCGCAAGCCCGACCCGGAGTTCATATTCGGACCCAACGTCGTACCCGTGGTGCTTTGCCCGCAGGCACGACACCCGGTGCTATGGTACATGTTCTTCGAATGGGCCGTTCCATTCGCACTAAAGAAGTATAAGATAGACCTTTATGTGTCGCCCGACGGCATGATGCCATTGCATCCCAAAGTGCCGACGCTGACGGTGATACACGACCTGAACTTCGAACACGCCACAGGCAATCTCAAAGCCTCGCACCAGAAGTACATGACACACTGGTTCAGGCTGTTCGCACAGAATGCGACACGTGTGGCTACAGTGTCGGAATACTCAAAAAAAGATATCACGGAGACCTACGGTGTGAAGCCGGACAAGATTGATGTTGTCTACGACGGTTCGCATCCAGGCTACCGCCCCCACAGCGACGAGGAAAAAGCTGCAACAAGAGAACGCTTCACACAGGGGTGTCGCTATATCATCTTCGTAAGCACAATACTCAAACGCAAAAATTTAGCCAACCTGCTAACAGCATTCGACCGTGTAAAAACCATGGAACCAAGCGATTTGAAGCTCGTCGTGGTGGGTAGCCGTGTGTGGTGGCAGGACGAATTGGCCGAGGCCTACGATAACATGGTGCACAAAGATGACGTGATAATGCCCGGACATGTGGAGCCCGCCGACCTTGCAGCCCTGATGTCAGCCGCTGAAGCATTGGTCTATCCATCATACTTTGAGGGCTTTGGCATCCCCATACTTGAGGCCATGTACGCTGAAACTGCCGTCATCTGCTCCAACACCACCTCGATGCCGGAGGTCGGGGGCGATGCTGCGCTGTACATAGACCCCTCCTCTCCAGAAGATATAGCACATGCTATCAGACACATACAGCAACCTGACACCCGTAAGGAACTGATTGACAAAGGACGCAAACAGCGCCTGCGATACAGCTGGGACATGACCGCTAACCTACTGTGGACAAGCATGATGCGTACAATTGGGAAATAATGATTCGCCGCTGGACAACCATAGCCGCCTTGTTGCTACTTTACAGCGGTAGCCTTAAGGCACAGACACCTGATAACATGGTGTATAACCCCTCATTTGAGGATTACCGCAGTTGTCCGCAGAAGATTGAAGCCTTGGGGGTGATGACCGACGTGGAAGCCTGGTGGCAACCCACCAAAGGAAGCAGCGACTACTTCAATGCCTGCGGCTCACGCGATTGTGCTGTGCCCCGCAACAAAATGGGATACCAGACAGCGCATAACGGTCAGGCCTACTGTGGAATATACTGCTCACAGGCCAATTACAGGGAGTATCTACAGACAGAATTAAAACAACCGTTGGAGGCCGGGCACCGCTACCACGTAAGTTTCTGGGTCAGCCTGGCCGACAAGTCGCCGCACGCCATTGCCACCTTGGGTGCGCTTTTCACAAGAGAGATGATTGACGACACAACGTCGTGGGACATACTGATGGAACGCGAGAACTTGGAGAATGAAGGAAATGAATTGGTGTCTATAGCCACCTACCTTATGCCACAGGTGCTAAACTCAACGGACAGCATATTGGCAGACAGCAAGATATGGCGTGAGGTATCGGGTGAGCTCACGGCAGAAGGAGGAGAACGATTCCTCACAATAGGCAACTTTGCCGACTTCAACCACAGCATTGTGACCACCATAGAAAGTCCCAACGCTATACTTCAAGGCGCATACTACTACATCGATGACGTAAGCGTAATACCACTTGACCAGAAAATCAACAGCGAACCTTTGGCTAAAGAACCTGCGCCAAAAGCCGACGAGATACAGATATTGCATGGCATATATTTTGCCGTCGGCAAGAGTGACATTCTCCCTCAGTCATACAATGAACTGCAGCACCTGCTGGAGACCCTTCATGCACACCCGGAGATGCGCATCGAACTGCGTGGACACACAGACAACCAGGGCACTGCCGACTTCAACATGAAGCTGTCGGAAGCCAGAGCCGTCGCAGTGGCTGAATATCTAACGAAGAAAGGCATAGAGCAGCACAGAATTACGACAAAGGGTTTCGGCAAGACAATGCCGATAGAGAGCAACGACACTCCGGAGGGACGCAAGCACAACCGCCGTGTGGAATACCGTGTGCTGGCAGATTGATATCTATACATATATAATAAAAAGGGCTCCCGATTGGGGAGCCCTTTTACGTATGTCATTTCAAAAATAACTATTCAATCACACGGTAGAAGCTAACACGACGGTTGAGAGCGTACTGGATGTCACCGAAGGCAACGCTCTTGCCCTTATAATCGACGGAGATGCGATCCTCAGCAATACCATACTTCTTGACGAGGAGGCGCTTGACCTCGTTGGCACGCTTCTCGGAGAGCTTCATGTTGTACTGGTCGCTACCACTGTAGTCAGCGAAACCAACCACCATGATTTTGACATCGTCGTTGTCTTTAAGAACGCGTGCGACAGCTTTGACCTTGTCCATCTCGGTATCGGAGACCTTCCAGTCGTCGATGTCATACAGCACAGAGAAGGGCATGGCGTAGAAGGTGAGCTGGTCGGCCTTGATCTGGTCGATGACGGCCTGCAGGCTATCAGCAGCGGCGCTGTTACCTTTACCCTGATTGGCTCTGGCCTCAGCGAGTTCATCCTCAAGCTCAGCAATGCGGTTCTCGAGTTTCTTCTCGTTGTTGCGGGTGGCAACAACCTGGTTCTCGAGGTTGTTGACCTGGGTGTTGAGGGCACCGAAATTCTCCTGAGTCAGCATAGCTTTCTGGGCGGCAACGGCCTGGTCAGCAGCAGTCACACCGAAGCAGTAGTAGTAACCGAGGCGGAAGATACGGTTGGTGTGGTGAAGGTCGCTCTTGAAGAAGGTCTTGGGCGAGGGAGCATCACCATTGACATCGTAACCGTACTCAAAGAAGATGTGGTGAGGATCACCGAAGCGATAGCTCACACCAACGCCACCATCGAGGGTGATACCAACTTTACCATAGTTGGTAATGGACTCATCAGGGTTGAAGCTGAAGCCAAGACCACCACCGGCGAAGATGTAGAGGTTGAGACGGCGGTCAGGATCATAGCCAAGGAAAGAGTTGTTGATGGACCACAGAATGTCGAGAGTCAGCGAAGCATGACGATCCATGGCATACGTAGTGTTCTCTGCACCCTTAACATCGCCCCAGTGAGGAGTGCCGAAGCTGGGGAAGCCGAAACGGATACGCCAGTCAAAGGCGTGGTTCAGTTTCTGCTGGGCGAAGATGTCCATGCCGGCGTTAGTGGAGACGAGCCACTTGTCGCCAAAGCTGAAACCACCCATGCGGGCCTGGTTGTTGAGATCAATCGAAGCACCGATTGACCAGTTGCTCCAGAAACCATAGCGCGGATACTCCGGCTTACCGTTGTTCTGGGCAAATGTGCTCATGGAAGTCACTATGAGTGACATAACCATTGCAATCTTGATAACTTTTTTCATCATATTTTCAGTATTATTATTTATTATCCTTACGATATTTCTATGCTTTAACGAGTTGCAAAATTACACATATTTTTTCATTCGTGAAAAATATTTTTTTATTCTTTGCGTTAATGTGAAGAAAATATTGCACTTACGATATAAATTTTTTTCAAGACAACGCCTTTTTAGCCGCAAAATATCAACATAATATCAACAAAACAAAAGAAAAATGGACACCTTGAAAGTAAATGTCGGACATGTTCTCGACTACATGAAGATGAATGAAATTGACACCTTGCTACCCGAGGTTTTGGCGGCGAGAGAACACCTTATAAAAGGGGATGCTGCCGGTAACGACTTCCTTGGCTGGGTAAATCTTCCCATAGAGATTGATGACGATATGCTTAATCGCCTGAAAGACGACGTACAGCGCCTGCAAAAGAAGAGCCAGGTAATGGTGGTCGTGGGTATCGGCGGTTCATACCTCGGAGCCCGCATGGTCATCGAGGCGCTGCAATCAGAGTTCGCTGCCATGAATCTCGGCGAAAAACCCTTTATAGTCTATGCAGGCCACACTCTGGGCGAGGACTACTACGCCCAACTCCTGAGCCTACTTGACAAGGTGGACTATACCACATGCGTCATTTCCAAGAGTGGCACCACGACGGAGCCTGCAGTTGCATTCCGTATCGTAAAAGCCCACATGGAGAAGAAATACGGCCACGATGAGGCGCAGAAGCGCATTGTGGCCATCACTGACGCAAAACGTGGCGCGCTGCATGAAATAGCGACACAGGAGGGGTATCCGATGTACGTAATCCCCGACAATGTCGGTGGGCGTTATTCCGTGCTCACCCCCGTGGGGTTGCTGCCAATCGCCATGGCCGGGTTTGACATTGACCGGCTTCTCTTAGGCGCCCGCGACATGCGTAGCATTTGCCTTAATGACAATACCCTTGAGGGAAACCCTGCTCTTATGTATGCCGCCGTACGCAACGCCTTGTATCGCAAAGGGAAAAAGGTGGAGATGCTCGTTGGTTGCCAACTTAATATGCGTTATGTTGCCGAATGGTGGAAGCAACTTTATGGTGAAAGTGAGGGCAAGGAGGGCAAAGGCTTGCTGCCGCATAGCATCACTATCACCACCGACCTACACTCCATGGGTCAATATGTACAGGAAGGTGAACGCCTGATGATGGAAACAATGCTGCGTGTGCACAAGCCCAACGCAACAGTACCTGTGCCTACCGACGAGCGCAATCTTGATGGCATCAACTATCTTACGCACAAGACACTGACAGAAATTAACGACTGTGCCGCAGAAGGCACTATAGCAGCCCATGTTTCTGGAGGCGTTCCTGTGGTTGAAATCATGGTTCCGAAGATCGATGAATATACTATAGGTCAACTCATATACTTCTTCGAATTTGCTTGTGGAGTCAGTGGATATACATTAGGAATTAACCCCTTCGACCAACCTGGTGTAGAGGCCTACAAGAAGAACATGTTCCATCTTCTTGGCAAACCGGGCTTCTAATTAATAATTTATACAATATAATCTCTGTCGCGGCTCTTTAATGGAATCGCGACAGAGATTATTTATCTCAAAACTCTTTAGAACGGCAAATCGCCGACAGGCTCGGTATCTTGATTCAGAATATCAATGAGGGGATTATTTCTGCCATTCTCTCCCTCGCCGCGCTGACGGTTGGAAAGAAGCAAGAGGTTGTCGGCCACCACCTCGGTCACATGGCGCTTGTTGCCGTCCTTGTCTTCCCAGGAGCGGCTCTGTAGCCGGCCTTCTACATATATCTGGGCACCTTTAGTGAGGATGCGCTCGGCCACGTCAGCCAGGCCGCGCCAGCACACCACATTGTGCCATTCGGTAATTTCAACCCGTTCGCTATCGCGGTTGCGGCGGTACTCAGTTGTTGCCAAAGGGAAAGAAGCTTTCTTCACGGGTGCCGCACCTTCCGAAGGGAATGTCACCACATCGGGATTCTTGCCTACATTGCCTACAAGGATAACTTTGTTTACTCCAGTCATAATTGATTAAATGTTGATGTCAGTTCAAAAATTGGAATGCGAAAGTACAAAAAAACGCCAAAATGGCCAAATAAAGATATCCACAAGTGATGTTTTTACGGGTATAAGTGACTGAAAAAAGTTTGTTAAACACCAGATTGACAATAACAGCACAATGCTGATAAACAATATAGTACAAATATATAAATGTTAAATAAACTTAAAACATTATTTTTGAACAACGAAAGTTTTTGCCATATCGGAAAAAGGTAGTACTTTTGCAGCCGTTTTCGTCCGAAAAAGGGCAGAATAATAAAGGTAAATAACAACAAAAAAATAGAGAGAAATGTCAAAAAAATGTGAAATCACCGGCAAGAAAGTAATCGTGGGCAACAATGTGTCGCACTCCCGTATCCACACCAAACGCACCTTCGCCCCCAACCTGCAGACCAAAAAGTTCTACATTCCCGAGGAGGATATGTGGATTACGCTGAAAGTGTCCGCCAAAGGCATGCGTATCATCAACAAGAAGGGCATCATCGCAGCCCTTAACGATGCCGCCGCCCAGGGTCACCTGATGTTCTAAAGAGAAGACAAAGAGTCTTAAATAAATCAATTATTAACCTTTAACAAAGAAAGAGGTATTAACAATGATCGTAGTTCCTATCAAAGAAGGTGAGAACCTTGAGAGAGCTCTGAAGAAACTGAAGCGCAAATTCGACAAGACCGGAGTGGTGAAAGAGATGCGTCGTCGTCAGCAGTTCACCAAACCCAGCGTCATCAACCGCGAGAAGCGCCTCAAGGCCATCTACGTGCAGCACCTGCGTCAGCAAGAGCTCGACATGTAATCAAGGCCATGGAGCTCCGGCACGGAGCAACGCCATTGAAAAGAAAGCCCCCACAATCGATGATTGCGGGGGCTTCTCTTATACCCGGAGCAGTGTATTATTGCTGCTGGGAGGTTATACGCTCAAGCCATTTGAGCATGCCAAACATGACGCCCATGGCGATGATGCAGATGACAGCGAATATCAGCCAGCACATCCAAAGCTTGGGCATACCGTTGTAGAGGTACGGTCCGAGGAGGATGAGCAGGTTGCCGATAGCGGTGGCACCGAGCCACAGACCCTGGCAGATACCCTGCAAGTGCTTCGGGGCAATTTTCGACACAAAACTCAGGCCCAGCGGGCTGATGAAGAGCTCAGCGACGGTGAGGAAGAAGTAGGTGACAATCATAGCCCACGGACCGACTTTCATGCCTTCGGCCGTTTCAACGGGCATGCCAAGGAACTCCTTGGGCGAGGGATAGCCGATGTTTGCGCAGAGCACCATGAGGAAAATGTAAGCGCAAGCTGCAATACCCATACCGAAGGCAATCTTCTTCGGGGTGGAGACCTCTTTGCCTTTGCGTGCCAGGGTGGCAAAGAGCCACATGATGATGGGCGTCAAAATGATGACAAAGAAGGGGTTGATGCACTGCCATATCTCAACGGGGATGGCACTGCTGTTGACGAAGTCGCGGGCGAAGAACGAGAGCGACTCGGCGTTCTGGTGGAACGAGAACCAGAAGAAAACGCAGACACCCAGCACAGCATAGAGGCCGGCCATACGCTGCTTGATTTCCTTGGCCATAGCGGCTTTCTCCTCGGGAGTGTATCCGACGGTCTCGGCTTTGCTCTTCTTGGAGGGGTTGGGCATGCCTTTCTTGGTGCAGAGGAAGATGGTGAGGGAAATGAGCATGGCCAGCACCGAAGCGATGAAGGCGAAGTGGACACCGGTGTTATAGACGGTCAGGTAGTTGTCGCAGAAAGCACTGAGGTCGTTAGTGGCCTCGGGGAAGCGGGAGGTGATGGTGGTGAGGTTGTCAAGGTCGTTGCCCTGCATGCTGTTGGTCACATAGCCATGGCAAAGTTTGGGCAGCTGGGCATTGTATACCATATCGTGAGCCTTGAGCCACCAGTTGCGGATGATGGGGGCGATGAAGGGAGCGATGACGCCGCCGATGTTGATGAAGACGTAGAAAATCTGGAAGCCGGAGTCACGTTTCTCCTTGGCTTTGGCCAGCGCCTCGGGACCCTGCTTGGCAGCTTCGGCCTCGAAGTCGTCGTACATCTGGCCTACCACAGCCTGCAGGTTGCCCTTGAACAGACCGTTACCGCAGGCGATAATGACAAGAGCCACCATGGTTAGCACCATGACCCACGAGAAGCCGTGGCCGCTGAACACCGGGATGGCGAGGATGGCATAGCCGATGGCCATCACCAGGATACCCCATATGATGGTGCGCTTGTAGTTCTGCGTGCGGTCAGCAATGATACCGCCGGGCAGAGAGAGCACATAGATGAGGAAATAGAATACGGCAAACATGATGGCTGCCGTGCCGTCGGGCACACCGAACTTGGAGCAGATGAAGAGCGTCAGCACGGCGTTCATGATGTAGTAGCCAAAACGCTCGCCCATGTTGCTCAAGGCCGCGGGGATAAGTCCCTTAGGATGTTCCTTCAGTGCTTTGCGCACATAGAAGATGATGAACGGAATGACAACAATCAAACCCGCTACGAGCATGAATAGCGGCGTGTTGGCATTCCACAGATTTGTAATGAAATCCATAGTTGTAATCTTTTGGTTTATAATTTATTTAACTGATTTTAATACTTAAGACGTTCTATTATCAATGTGCAAAGTTACGAAAAAAAGTTGATACTTGGTTAATGAGTGTACTTTTTTTTGTATTTTTGCAGCGTGGAAATAGTAGAAATCATAGAGCAGACGGTGGAGATGCTGCAACGCGGCGGCACCATTCTCTACCCTACCGACACCATCTGGGGCATAGGCTGCGACGCACGCAACCACGATGCTGTGGAACGGATCTATGCCATCAAGGAGCGAGACCGCAGCAAGAGCATGCTTGTGCTGGTGGCTGACGGCATGTTGCCCACAGAAGCCGACTCTCGCCCTACAACATACATCATGCCCCGCGAGAAGTGGGAACCAATGCTCGGCGTCAATGTCGCCGACAACCTTCCGGCAGTTGACGGCTCGCTGGGCATACGCCTACCGCGACACACCTTCTGCCAAGAAGTGATACGCCGCCTCGGGGCGCCGTTGGTCAGCACATCGGCCAACCTCTCAGGACACCCGTCACCACTGCGATACAGCGAAATAGAAGATACCGTAAAGCAAAGGGTGGACTATTGCGTTCCACCCCTTGAAGAATTCTTGTCTGCCGAAACCCGCGGCAGTCGCATAATGAAAATGAATTCCGACGGCAGCCTGACCATAGTCAGACCGTAGCTATAGCCACAGCGGCCACAACATCAGGTATTCCACAGTCCACTTCCATCACCGTGCAGTCTGTGGCCGAAGAGGCCTCCAACATACTTCCGTAGCCTTGTATGCCGGTACGGCGCATCTTGAGCACCGCCTCCTTGCGCGTCCAGAAGCGCAGAAACTCCATCTCTGAATCCGCCGCACACTTGATAGCCTCCTGCTCCTCGGCAGTACACACCTTTTCTATAAGCCCTCGGCTTACATGGCGACGGCTCTCAACGTCTATACCTACCGCCACACCGTCGCTCACCGCAACGGCCACCGCCTTGCGACAATGGCTGATACTGATGCATAATTGCTGATGCGCAGGCAGAAAAGGGGCGCTGTTGTCGGCATGCGCCAGTTCAGGTTGACCGCCGACAAGGCGGCAGAGCATATCGTATGCCTGCGAACGCTCTCGCTCACGCTGCGAGCCCTCGCCACACAAAGGCTCAATCAGGTATGTCATGCCTTGCCGATGATGTCGTAAGGCACTGTGTCGCCCTGCATCGGCATGCGCGGTTCCTCTATAGTGCCGAACTGCTGCTCATACTTTTTTATGTTGTCGTTCAGCGCGGCCAGGGTACGTTTGGCATGGATGGGGTTCATGATGATGCGCTGACGGACTGTGGCGCCGTCGATGCCAGGCAACATCTGGGCGAAATCCAAAATTATCTCCGTCGGGTTGTGACTAATAACCACGAGGTTGCTGTAGGTCCCTTCCGAAATCTCGGGGGTGATGTTCAGCTTCAGGTTCTGCTTCTGTTCTTTCTGGTTTGCCATGATTATCTATGTGTTTTGTTTTGTTAACGCACGACAGGTGCTTTTTATTGCATGGCATACCACTTTTCCATTTAGCTTGGCACTTCATGGGCGAATTTAAGTTGTGGCCTGTTTCACGACGTAGCCGCTCCGACTCCCCTCCGACGTCGCTCCGACTGTTTAACGGTTTTTGTCGGAGAAAGGTCGGAGGAACGTCGAAGAGGTGTCGAAGAGGAGCCGGAGGGACTTGGGATAAAATCTGGCATGACAAGGGTAGCAATCAATTTCAGTATATAACATGATATTGATTGTAGAGTGTAAAAAAATGGGGCTCCAGCGTTTGCTGCGAGCCCCATTTGGCTATTGTTTAGGTTGAACCGTTTACTTCGCTCTCTCGGCGCTCATGGCGGCAGCGCTGCCGACTACGAGGTCCTGATACTCACGCAGACCGGTACCAGCCGGAATGAGGTGACCGACGATAACATTCTCCTTCATGCCCATCAGGGTGTCGCGCTTGGCGTTGATGGCGGCCTCGGTGAGGACCTTGGTGGTCTCCTGGAAGGAGGCGGCGGAGATGAACGACTTGGTCTGCAGTGAGGCGCGTGTGATACCCTGGAGCACCTGTTTGCAGGTTGCCGGACGGGCGTCGCGCACGGTGACGAGCTTCTTGTCCTGACGGCGCAGGGCGGAATTCTCGTCGCGCAGCTCACGGGCGGTGACAATCTGTCCTTCGAAGAGGGTGGTGCTGTCGCCCGGGTCTTCCACATACTTCATGCCGAAGATACGGTCGTTGACATCGTTGAAGTCGAGGCGGTTGACAAGGTCGCCCTCGAGGAAGCGAGTATCGCCCGGATCCTCAATCTCGACCTTGCGCATCATCTGACGCACGATAACCTCGAAGTGCTTGTCGTTGATTTTCACACCCTGCAGACGGTAGACCTCCTGTACTTCGTTGACGATGTACTCCTGAACCTTCATCGGACCCTTGATGGCGAGGATGTCGCTCGGGGTGATAGCACCGTCGGAAAGCGGCGTACCAGCCTTGACATAGTCGCTGTCTTGAGCAAGGATCTGCTTGGACGTGGGGATGAGATAGGAGCGCTGCTCACCGGTCTTGGAGGTGATGGTAACCTCACGATTGCCGCGCTTGAGTTTCTTGGCGATGGACACGATACCGTCGACCTCGGCCACAATGGCGGGATCGGACGGGTTGCGAGCCTCAAAGAGCTCGGTGACGCGGGGCAGACCACCCGTGATATCGCCAGCCTTACCGAAGGATCGCGGTATCTTGACCATAATGTCACCGGCTTTGAGTTCCTGACCCTTGTCAACACCAATATGGGCACCTACGGGAAGGTCATAGACCTTGAGAATGTTGCCCTCGCTGTCGACAATGTTGAGGGTCGGGTTCTTGGTGCGCTGACGGCTCTCAATGACCACCTTGTCCTGAAGACCGGTCTGGGCATCACTCTCAACACGGTAAGTGACGTTCTCTATGACATTCTCGAAGGCAACCTTACCGGCCACATCGGATATGATGACGGCATTGTAAGGATCCCATTCGGCAATGAGGTCGCCCTTCTGGAGCTGGTCGCCAGAGGCTTTGTACAGCTTGGCGCCATAAGGCAGAAGCGACGAGAAGAGAGTGACATCAGTGCGGTTGTCGACAATGCGCATCTCAGCCGAACGACCCATGACTATATGGTAGTTGTTGCCCTCATTGTCGGTATAGGGTATGGAGCGGAGCTCATCGATAATGAGACGACCCTCGTATTTGGCCTGCAGGCTGGAGGTGGTACCAATGTTGCCACCGGCCACACCGCCGACGTGGAAGGTACGAAGAGTCAGCTGCGTACCAGGCTCACCGATAGCTTGTGCGGCAATGACGCCGACAGCTTCGCCTTTCTGGACCATCTTGCCAGTGGCAAGGTTTCGACCATAACACTTGGCGCAGACGCCATGTTTGGACTCACAGGTAAGCACGGAACGAATCTCGACTTCCTCGATGGGAGACTCCTCGATCTTCTTGCATATATCTTCAGTAAGTTCCTCGCCAGCATGGGCAATAAGCTCGCCGGTCTGGGGATGATAGATATCGTGGACAGAAGTACGGCCAAGTATCTTCTCGCCGAGGCTCTGAACAATATCTTCGCCTTTTTTGAGGGCGGTGGTGGGAAGACCACGCAGGGTACCACAGTCTTCTTCAGTGATGATGACGTCGTGAGCAACGTCAACCAAACGACGGGTAAGGTAACCAGCGTCAGCTGTCTTAAGAGCGGTATCGGCAAGACCCTTACGAGCACCGTGTGTCGAAATAAAGTACTCAAGCACCGAAAGGCCTTCCTTGAAGTTGGACACAATAGGATTCTCGATAATCTCGTTACCGGCGCTACCAGCCTTCTGGGGCTTGGCCATAAGACCACGCATTCCAGAGAGCTGACGAATCTGCTCCTTACTACCACGAGCACCGGAATCATACATCATGTAGATGGGATTGAAGCCCTGATTGTCAGCCTTGAGCTGTTTCATCAGTGTCTCAGTGAGCTGGTTGTTGGTGTTGGTCCAAATATCAATGACGTGGTTGTAGCGCTCGTTGTTGGTGATAAGACCCATTGCGTACTGAGCCATAACCTCCTCGACCTCCTCGTTGGCCTTATCAATGAGTTGTTCCTTCTCTGCAGGAATGATAACATCGCCAAGGTTGAAGGAAAGACCTCCGCGGAAAGCTTGACGATAACCCATATTCTTAATGTCATCAAGGAAGGCTGCAGTCACCGCATTGCCACACTCGGTGAAGATATCACCGATAATGTCACGCAGAGACTTCTTGCCCATAATCTGGTTGATGTAGCCGTACTGGTCGGGCACAACCTGGTTGAAGATAACACGGCCAACGGTAGTGCGAAGACGGTTGGTCTTGATATAGTGACCCTTCTTGTCCACAACAACATTACCATTCTTGTCACGCTTCACTTCATACTCAGTGCGGCTGTGCATAGCCTCCTCGGCGGGAGTTGCGCAGTCAATATCTGTAAGGACTTTGCCCTTCTTATCTTTGATGACCTCCATGAAGGTCTTGTCGCTCTTGACATAGCTGTACTCATCCTGACCTTCAGGCACAGGCATCTGTACACTGATGCATGCATTGAGGTCAACTCGCTTCTCGTTGTAAGCGATAATAACCTCTTCAGCAGAGTAGAAGCGCTGGCCTTCACCCTTAACAACCTCTGTTTCGGTAGTGCGGCGCGGTTTGGTCATGTAATACAGACCAAGCACCATATCCTGCGACGGAACAGTGATAGGAGCACCATTGGCGGGGTTGAGGATGTTGTGTGTGGAAAGCATCAGCAGCTGAGCCTCAAGAATAGCGGCGTTACCCATAGGCACATGGACAGCCATCTGGTCACCATCGAAGTCAGCGTTGAAGCCGGTACACACCAAGGGGTGCAGACGTATGGCTTTACCTTCCACAAGCTTGGGCTGGAAGGCCTGGATACCGAGACGGTGCAGCGTAGGAGCACGGTTGAGCAGTATGGGGTGACCCTTCAGAATGTTCTCGAGGATTTCCCACACGACGGGTTCCTTGCGGTCAACTATCTTTTTAGCGCTCTTGACAGTCTTCACCAGACCGCGCTCAAGGAGTTTGCGGATTACGTACGGTTTGAAGAGTTCTGCTGCCATATCCTTTGGCAGACCGCACTCATGCATGCGTAACTCTGGGCCGACAACGATGACCGAACGGCCGGAGTAGTCAACACGCTTACCAAGCAGGTTCTGACGGAAACGACCCTGCTTGCCCTTAAGGGCATCAGATAGTGATTTGAGGGCACGGTTACTCTCACTCTTAACACTGGAAACCTTACGGCTGTTGTCAAACAACGAGTCAACAGCTTCCTGAAGCATACGCTTCTCATTGCGCATGATAACCTCTGGTGCCTTAATCTCAACAAGTCGTTTCAAACGATTATTGCGAATAATGACGCGACGGTAGAGTTCGTTAATGTCCGATGTGGCAAAACGACCGCCATCCAGCGGAACCAAAGGACGCAGGTCAGGCGGGATGACGGGAATGATATTCATAATCATCCACTCTGGACGGTTGTCCATACCACGTTCCTGCATGGCGCGCTGGGACTCACGGAACGACTCAATGACATTCAAGCGCTTGAGAGCATCCTGCTTACGAGCCACAGCAGTCTCATGCGACGCTTTGGCACGCAGTTCATAGCTCAACTTGTCAAGGTCGAGCTCGGAAAGCAGCGTATATAAAGCCTCGGCACCCATGCCGGCAATGAACTTGTTGGGGTCGCTGTCAGGCAACTGGGCATTATCTTCGGGCAATGTGTCTTGAATGAGATAGTACTCCTCTTCACTGAGCAAATCAAGTTTTTGGACAGGCATCTCGTTGAGCATGGCCTTACCGGGCTGCAGAACGATATATTTCTCATAATAGATGACCTGATCGAGCTTCTTCGAAGGGATGTTCAGCAGGGTGCCAATCTTGTTGGGCAAGGAGCGGAAAAACCAAATATGGGCAACGGGAACTACAAGCTCAATATGACCCATACGTTCACGGCGCACTTTCTTCTCAGTAACTTCGACACCGCAACGGTCGCAAACAATACCCTTGTAGCGGATACGTTTGTATTTACCGCAATGGCACTCCCAGTCGCGTGTGGGGCCGAAGATGCGCTCGCAGAACAAACCGTCACGCTCGGGCTTGTACGTACGGTAATTTATAGTTTCAGGCTTGGTCACCTCACCGTAAGAACGACGCTTGATAGATTCGGGCGACGCTAAACTGATGGTGATAGCATTAAAATCGGTCTTTACCTGAGATTCTTGTTTAAAAGCCATGTTCTCTATACTTATCTATTTGGAACCTATTTAATCAAATGTCACCTCAAGACCAAGGCCACGTAATTCGTGGACGAGGACGTTGAACGACTCGGGAATGCCTGGCACCGGCATATTATCACCCTTGACAATGGCCTCATAAGCCTTGGCGCGACCCATGACATCGTCACTCTTGACGGTGAGCACCTCCTGCAACACGTGCGATGCACCATATGCTTCAAGAGCCCAGACCTCCATTTCACCGAAACGCTGGCCACCGAAATTGGCTTTACCGCCAAGAGGCTGCTGGGTGATGAGGGAGTAAGGACCAATCGAACGAGCGTGCATCTTATCGTCAATCATGTGGTGCAGCTTGAGATAATAGATGTAACCCACGGTAGCCGGCTGGTCGAAGCGCTCGCCAGTCTCGCCGTCATAAAGGTAAGTGCGGCCATTCTCTGGCAGATCGGCCTCACGCATATAACCGTTAATTTGCTCCAGTGTAGCACCATCAAAGATGGGTGTCTTAAAGCGCTTGCCGAGCTTCTTGCCTGCCCATCCGAGAACGGTCTCGTAAATCTGACCAAGGTTCATTCGCGAAGGCACACCAAGAGGATTCAACACAATGTCAACGGGTGTACCGTCAGCCAGGAACGGCATATCCTCGGCACGGACAATCTTCGACACAATACCCTTGTTACCGTGACGACCGGCCATCTTGTCACCGATACGCAATTTGCGCTTCATGGCAATATAAACCTTGGCCATCTGGACAATACCACTGGGCAGGTCGTCACCAACGGTGAGGGCAAACTTGTTGCGAGTGAATCGCCCGTTAATCTCGCGGAACTTGATATTATAGTTGTTGAGCAACTCTTTGATAAGTGCGTTGGTCTCCTTGTCGGTGGTCCACTTGTTGGGGCTGACCTCAGTGTAATCAATAGACTTGAGAGTCTTTGCAGTGAATTTCACCTTCTTGGGTATAAGCTCCTCGCGGTGGTTGGTATACACTCCGTTAGACACCTTGCCGTTAAGAATGACGAGCAACTTGGCAATAAGTTTTTCTTTCAGTTCCTCGCACTCGAAGCGGAACTCCTCCTCAGGTTTTGCGAGCAACTCTTTTTCCTTGGCACGGGCCTTACGGTCACGTACAACGCGGGCAAAGAGCTTCTTGTCGATAACAACACCGTGCATCGAAGGCGGAACCTTCAGCGAAGCGTCCTTTACATCGCCGGCTTTCTCGCCGAAAATGGCACGCAGAAGTTTCTCCTCCGGGGTCGGGTCGGACTCACCCTTCGGGGTAATCTTACCAATAAGGATATCGCCTTCTTTGACCTCAGCACCGATACGGATGATACCGTTCTCATCAAGATCCTTGGTTGCATCATTACCGACATTGGGGATATCGCGAGTGAGCTCTTCATTACCGCGCTTAGTCTCGCGTACCTCAAGGGTGAACTCTTCAACATGGACAGAGGTATATATATCCTCACGTACGACACGCTCGGAGATAACCACAGCATCCTCGAAGTTGTAACCCTTCCAAGGCATGAAAGCAACCATCATGTTACGGCCGAGAGCCAACTCACCACCCTGGGTGGCATAACCCTCGCACAGCACCTGACCTTTCTTCACCTTATCGCCTTTCTTGACGATAGGACGCAGATTGATGGCCGTAGAATGGTTGGTGCGTTGATATTTAGTAAGTATATATTCTTTGATATCGTCGTCGAAGGAGACCAAACGGTCCTTCTCGGTACGGTTGTGGCGGATGACAATCTTGGTAGAGTCTACATACTCCACGACACCATCGGCCTCTGCATTCAGCAGAACACGGCTGTCGTGGGCCACAGCCTCCTCGATGCCGGTACCCACGATGGGAATCTCCGGATTAAGCAGAGGCACAGCCTGACGCATCATGTTAGATCCCATCAGTGCACGGTTAGCATCGTCGTGCTCCAAGAACGGAATTAACGATGCTGCTATGGATGCAATCTGGTTCGATGCAATATCGATGAGGTCAATCTCCTCAGGTGCGACAATGGGGAAGTCTGCCTGACGACGGGCCTTGACACGCGGCACGGTAATGTTGCCGTTCTCGTCCTGCGGAGTGGTGGCCTGGGCAACCGTCTTGTTCTCCTCGGCCTCTGCCGACAGGTACACAGGAGGCTCGTCCAACTGCACCTGACCCTTTACGACACGCTGATAGGGGGTTTCAATGAAACCAAGCTCGTTAATCTTAGCATATACACACAGCGACGAGATAAGACCAATATTCGGACCTTCAGGTGTCTCAATGGTGCAGAGACGACCATAGTGCGTATAGTGAACGTCACGCACCTCGAAGCCTGCACGCTCACGCGACAGACCACCGGGACCCAGAGCAGAGATACGGCGCTTGTGCGTCAACTCTGCCAGAGGGTTGGTCTGATCCATGAACTGGCTCAACTGGTTGGTACCGAAGAACGAGTTGATGACCGACGACAAAGTCTTTGCGTTGATTAACTCCGTGGGAGTGAACAACTCATTATCACGCACATTCATACGCTCACGTATGGTACGCGACATGCGGGCCAGACCGACGCCGAACTGGTTGGAGAGCTGCTCCCCGACAGTGCGGATACGACGGTTCGACAGGTGGTCGATATCGTCCACCTCGGCCTTCTGGTTGATAAGTTCAACCAAGTACTTAATGATAGAGGTGATGTCCTCCTTGGTGAGCACGCGCACATTGTCCGGCACATCAAGGTTAAGCTTGGTATTGATTCTGTAGCGTCCCACATCACCCAAGTCGTAGCGCTTCTCCGAGAAGAAGAGCTTCTCAATAATGCTACGGGCCGTCTCTTCATCTGGCGGCTCGGCATTGCGTAACTGCCTGTAGATATACTCACAAGCTTCCTTGGCATTGTTTGCGGTATCCTTCTTGAGAGTGTTATAAATTACCGAGTAGTCGATGCCATCCTTGTCCTCGGTTTTGATGAGGATAGACTTGACATCCAAAGACAATATCTTTTCAATATGTTCCTCGGTGAGCTCAACGTCACGCTCAATGACAACCTCGGTACGCTCCATGGAGACCACCTCGCCGGTGTCCTCGTCCACGAAGTCCTCAGTCCAAGCCTCCACCACACGGGCAGCAAGCTGCTTGCCAATGAACTTTTTGAGGTTGTTGCGGGTCACCTTAACCTCTTCGGCTAACTCAAATATATCAAGAATATCCTTGTCCGACTCAAAGCCTATGGCACGGAGCAGGGTGGTGATGGGGAGTTTCTTCTTGCGGTCGATATAAGCATACATCACGTTGTTTATATCGGTGGTGAACTCCATCCAAGAGCCCTTGAAGGGGATAATACGAGCCGAATAGAGCTGCGTACCGTTCGAGTGGAACTGTGTACCGAAGAATACGCCCGGCGAACGGTGCAACTGCGAGACCACGACGCGCTCAGCACCGTTGATCACGAAGGTGCCCTTCGGGGTCATGTACGGTATCATTCCGAGATACACGTGCTGCTCTATGGTCTGGAAATCCTCGTTCTCGGGATCCTTGCAACTGAGCTTCATCTTGGCTTTCAGCGGCACACTATACGTTAGACCGCGCTCGATGCACTCCTCAATTGTATAGCGGGGAGGGTCGATGTAATAATCCAAGAATTCGAGTTCAAAATTATTTCGCGCATCCGTGATGGGGAAATTCTCCTTGAAAACCTTGAACAAGCCCTCATCGAGGCGGTTGTCCGGGTTGGTCTCTATTTGGAAGAAGTCTTTGAACGACTTGACCTGAATGTCGAGAAAATCCGGGTAATCAAATTTGCGTACCGACGCGAAATTTACTACTGTGGGTTCTTTTTTTGCCAAGGGACTGAATAATTTATCTTTTTCTATTACTTATCGCAGCTGATAAAAGAGTGCCCCAATAAAGGGTATTCGGAGGGTCAGCGGTTGTGGAATCTTATTTCCACAGCAACAAGGAATAGGCACTCCAGACTCTGCCGGAGGCCCTATTCCTCGTAGTTATGAGAAGGTTGGGTGACCTTACTTGATCTCGACTTCGGCACCAGCCTCTTCGAGGGCTTTCTTCAGGCTCTCAGCCTCGTCCTTCGAAACGCCTTCCTTAACGGGCTTGGGGGCGTTGTCGACCAGCTCCTTGGACTCCTTCAGACCGAGGGAGGCCATATCCTTAACGGCCTTCACAACACCAAGTTTCTTGGTCTGATCGGGAACACCCTTCAGGATAACGTCAAAGGAGGTCTTCTCCTCAGCAGCAGCGGCGGCACCACCAGCGGCGGGGGCGGCGACTGCAACAGCAGCGGCGGCGGGTTCAATGCCGTACTCCTCTTTCAGGATGTCAGCGAGTTCTTTAACTTCCTTAACGGTAAGGTTAACCAGTTCTTCAGCGATAGCTTTAATGTCTGCCATGACTATTTAATTTTAAATGTTTTACTTTTTGTTAATTGTTTGTTGGTTGGCCTTCTCTAAAGGCTGGCCGGGCCTTTTTGCGCTCGGCTTTAGGCCTGGCGCTCCTCCAAAGTTTTCAGCACACCGGTAATGGTATTGCCAGCCGACTGAACCTGCGACAGAACGTTCTTGATGGGCGACTGCAGCAGGGCAACCACATCGGCAATAAGCTCGTTCTTGGATTTGATGTTGACCAAGGCGTCGAGGTTCTCATGGCCGATATAGAAGCACTCTTCGACATAAGCACCTTTGAGAATAGGCTTTGTGGCGGTCTTCTCAGCGGCGCGGAAGCTCTTGATGAGCTTGGCGGGTGCATTGTTGGTGTTCGAAAGCATTATGGCGGTTTCACCCTTAATCACAGGGAACAGCTCGGAATAGTCGAAACCCGACTTCTCGAGGGCCTTGATGAGAAGAGTGTTCTTTACAACCTCCAGCTTCACCTCGTTGCGGAAGGCGGCACGACGCAGCTTACTGGTCTGCACCGAGTTCAAGCCTCCGATGTCCGCGATATAGAGATTGGGGTAGGCCTTAATCTCTTCGCACAGGGCGTCGATGTGCTGGTCTTTCAGTTCTTTTCTCATAATGTTTCTTACGTTTTAAAGATTACAGGGTAGCGGCTTTGGTGTCCACCTTCACGCCGGGGCTCATGGTGCTGCTGATGGCGATGCTCTTCACATAAGTACCCTTGGCGGCACTCGGTTTGAGCTTCATAATCATCTGGAGCACTTCCTTGGCATTCTCAACGATCTTCTGGTCGTCGAAGGAGCATTTGGCCACGGCGGTATGGATGATACCGAACTTGTCGACCTTGAAGTCGATCTTACCGGCCTTGGCTTCCTGGACAGCCTTGCCAACTTCCATCGTAACGGTACCGGTCTTGGGGTTGGGCATCAGGCCACGGGGGCCGAGGATGCGACCAAGGGCACCAATCTTGGGCATGCAGCTAGGCATGGTGATGATAACATCCACGTCGGTCCAGCCACCCTTGATTTTGGTGATGTACTCGTCCAGGCCGTAGTAGTCGGCGCCGGCGGCCTTTGCCTCTTCCTCCTTGTCGGGGGTGCAGAGCACGAGGACGCGGACGGTCTTACCCGTGCCGTGAGGCAGGGTCACGCTGCCGCGCACCATCTGGTTGGCCTTGCGGGGGTCAACGCCAAGGCGTACATCGATGTCAACAGAAGCGTCAAACTTGGTGAAGGTAATGTTCTTCACGATGCTGACAGCCTCTTCAAGGGAGTAGACTTTACTGCCGTCGAATTTGGCAACAGCCTCTTTCTGTTTCTTGGTAAGTTTTGCCATTTCTTTCTTTTTTTGTGGTCACCGCACTTTCGCTCGCGCTACTTATGCT
>JAEEGL017227756.1_pt1 | contig 52925 bp, 53 predicted proteins | sample 9134231 | NCBI WGS metagenome assembly JAEEGL01 (sample SAMN16246548, study PRJNA631951) | gut metagenome | biome: gut microbiome; feature: rumen; material: fiber-attached | host: Bos | place: Iran: Karaj | collected 2018-10 | reverse complement strand
GCGGAAACGCCGGCAGGCAGATCTATGAGATGGAGAAGCTATACAATCAGTTAAAGGAGGAAATCGAAAATGGGCGTGAAGGTAAGCCTGGAGGAGCGGCTGATGAAGGCGGCGGCGAGGGCGGAAGCCGCAGCTGCGCGGTGTGAAAAGCTGGTGGACAGCATCGTGTTCGTCAAACTTGCGGAGACCGGCGCCATTGACGAGGTGACGGCCACAGAGCACGCGGAGATCTTCGCGGAGTGGGAGCCTGATGTGGATTATGTCGTGGGCAACTTGCGGAAATACGGCGCAGGCGAGGAGAGCAAGCTGTACAAGTGCATCCAGGCACACAGATCCCAGAGCGACTGGACGCCGGATGCGGCAGTGAGCCTGTGGGCTAAGGCTGGGGATCCGACGGAAGAGTGGCCGGAGTGGAGCCAGCCGATCGGGGCGCATGACGCCTACATGAGCGGCGACAAGGTGAGCCACAACGACAAGCACTGGGTGTCTGACTATGATAATAACGTCTGGGAGCCTGGCGTGTTCGGGTGGCATGAAGATGCAGGAGATTGACATCAGCGGGCTGAGCCTGCCGGAATTGACGGAGCTGCTGCACCGGATCGCGGACGAGATCCAGCTGCGGGCAATGGAGGAGGCCGGAAAGAGTGAAGATCAGCGCTGAAAAGTTCAGCGAAGCCGGGGACCAGTTCCTGGGCCGCAGCTATGACGAGATGGACTGCCAGGAGTTTGTGGAACGCTGCATGGCAGCCTGCGGGCTGAAAATGGACCTGGGCGGCAGCAACAGCTGGTACCGGGAGATCATGAAGCACGGGTGGGTCGGCACGCCGGAAGAGTGCGTGAAGCTGTTCGGTTTTATCCCGAAAGGCGCGATCATCTTCATCTGGGAGCCGGTGAGTGCATCCACGCCGGAGAAGTTTCGGAAGGACGGAATCGGCGACCTGACGCACATGGGGATCAAAACCGGGAGAGGCGACGGCGCGATCCATTCCAGCCACAGCAAGGGCGGCGTGGCGACCAGCAAGTTCAAGGATAAAACCATCCCGAACGGCGGCTGGAACCGAGTGGGCTTGTACGACAAATTTGATTACGGAAAGAGCATTAACTGGTTTCTCGAACACGCCGGCATCGGGACAGATCCGGTACCCGCAGAACCGAACCAGGATGAGGAGGGAAAGCCTATGAACGTGGTCGTGTACGCAGAAAACGGCGCGCCGGTAAAGATGCGTCAGGAACCGAGTTCCAACTGTAAGTATTACGAGGAGATCCCGGTCGGAACCGAAGCGGAGCTTCTAAGCACAAAGGGCGGCTGGAGCAGGATCCGGATCGGAACGAAGACCGGGTGGATGAAATCGGAGTTCCTGAGCGCGGACGACAGCGCGCTGCCTCCGGAGGACTTTGACCAGGGCGACCTGGACGAGCCGGACGGCCAGCGGTATGCGCTGTACTTTACGGCGGACGAGCTGCGTGCGGTTCTTCCGGTGCTGGAGAACACGGTGGAACAGATTGTTGAAAAGGTTGGGAGGGGTTAACCATGAATGTTATGCAGATTATTGTTTCGGCGGTTATTTCCGCGGTCGTAACCATTACCCTCGGCCTGATCATCAAGCGCCCGCTGGAGAAGCGGGCCGACGCCGCGGAGAAGAAGGCCGAAGCGGACAGGGTGGAAAGGGAGGCAATAATGGCCGGGATGCAGGCCCTGCTGCGTGACCGGCTGCTGCAGGGCTTCCGGCACCACGAGGAGCTTGGATACGCCAATTATGACGACCGGAGCAACATGGAGAACATGTATAACGCATATCACAACCTGGGCAAAAACGGCGTGATGGACGAGCTGTACAAGAAGTTCCTGACACTGCCGGAACACATAAACACATGAAGGAGGAAAATATAATGATTAACTGGAAGGTAAGAATCAACAACAAACAGTTTTGGCTTGCGGTAATTCCGGCACTGGCGCTGGTTATCCAGGCGGTGGCAGCTGTATTCGGCTATACGATCGATCTTTCGACAATCGTCGGAAAGATCCAGGCGGTTGTCAATGCGGTATTTGCCCTGCTGGTGATCCTGGGCATTGTCGTGGATCCGACAACCGAAGGCGTGAAAGACAGTCAGAGAGCCATGGGATATGTTGAACCCTGGAAAGACGAAGAATATCCGGACGACTGCTGAAAAGTGGTAACAAAAGTGGTAACACAGGAAAAATGAGACATTGATTTATAAGGCTTTCAGCGGTCGTAAATGAAACGAATGAAACAAAGGAATCAAGGAAAATCAACGCATACAGCCTATAAAAACCTGTTTGACATCGTGGGGGTCATAGGTTCGAGTCCTACTAATCCCACCAAACAAAAAGGCCGTCCGAAAGGATTGGCCTTTTTGCTTTGGTGGGAATAACAGAACCTGTGACTACGGGGCCCCACGATCGTGGGGGCAAACGAGAGAAGCGTCAGCCCGGTGAGCTGTCCGACGTAGTCGGAAGCGACTCGAGTTTGTTAGCGCGAAACGAGCGGCGAGCGCGCTCCAAGCGCGAGCAGCGACGATTGAGCGAACGGAACATAGGTTCGAATTCCAGTGGCAGAAATATCGTCGGCTACTTTCTCATGCGAAACAAGCGATCTGTCCAGTGGACAGTCGCGCTGATTGAGCATGCGGAACATAGGTTCGAGTCTTACTAATCCCACAAAAACCTTGGAGGACTAAAAGATTCAAAGCTTCCGAGGCTTTTCTTTGTATGTGTCTGGAAAGCATGAAATGTGACTTCGGGCAATTTTGCAGTGAGTTGTGTAATCCTTCGCTTCCTCAAATCATTATTGTGTAAGGGATAGAAATATGAACAATACAGAAGTGACTCGGATAAGCTGATTGAGCAGACAAACGGTTTATAAGTATATGAATATGGTGGAGTGATGCTCTTTTTGTTTTGTTAGGGCTTTGTTGATTTGTAATCATGTATCATTTCAACTATTTTATTCATTATCAATTCATTTGCTTTAACTTTTTTTACGCATTCAATTGCATATTTTAATGCGATTTTTTGTGCTTTTCCAAATCCAATTGGGGATTTTAACATTGATTGCAAAATCGTTAGGTTATCAATTGAATTAGGAATATCATTTGCTAAATATTCGCCAGGCACATCAATTCCGTCAAGTGTTGGAACACTTTTATAATACTTTAATTTTCTTTCATTGGCTTGAAAATCTATATCATCGCAATTCCCATTATAGTAGATAAACACTCTATTTGCGAATGACTTTTTATTTAAAGAATCTTTGCTGTTATAATTTAGTATTGAACGTATTGTCTCTTTATTATTGATTTCTGGGTATAGTTTGTTAAAGAAATTGGCTAGTATTGTTGCTGATTTCCATGTCCTAAGATATCTTCCATGGATATTGTATTCATTAACAAGCTTGTTTCTTCCCTGATTTGATCTATCCATAGCAGTTCCATGACGAATATTTTCTGATGCTGTAACCCATTCTAGATTATCTATGCAAGGATTTGCCCTGTTTTCATCGATATGATTGACATATGGTTTGTTTTCTGGGTTTGGAATAAATTGTTTAGCAACCAAAATGTGTGCTGAACAAAACATCACTTTGTTATCAATCCTTAAGGTATGTGCTCGATATCCATCGTGTAACGCGCCGTTTATAATTCTATGAGATTTTTTATTTCGTATTTGCCCCATTTTATTAATCTCATACTGACTGTCAGGATAATCTATTAATGGATAAAAGTGAAAATACTCCTTTGGTTTATGGATACCAGTTTTTTTGTAATATTCTTGTTCATAAAGTGTTTCATCATCAACATATACTAAATTATCAACTGAACAATTATCTATATCTCCGTCTACATGAATCAAAGTATAACCATTTTCTGGTTTATTCAGGAAAGTATCGGCAACTAATTCCTCAACATATACAACCTCTCTTTTTCCTTCTCTATCTATTAAAATAAGGAAGCCTCTTGCATCTCCACGGGTTACTCTATGTTGTATAGAATATATTATTCCTGTTGCAGAATTACGCACTTGCCCTATGGTATTTATTTCATAATTTGGATATTCTTTCAACGTAACCCAAGTCTCTATTGGATTAGTACTGTTCTCTTCCATAATAACCTCGTCAGTTTTTTATTACATTGTATCACATAATATACATTGGTAATAGGGTTATTCCGATAGAGAAAATTGAATTTGCTTTTATGAAAACCGGATAAGAACAAAGAGTTCTTTACTGTAACAGTTCCAGTTGCGGTTGGTAACCAATTCTTTGGATGGATACTAAGCATGGGACAGAAGGTTGTAATTACTGACCCACCAGAAGTGAAAAAGCAAATGGTGGAGATGATGGCAAGAGTCCTAAAGTGATATCGGTAATAATGACCTAAAGATTCAGAGAAATGGATTGCTCAACTTTAAGGTTTATGCTTCCAGACAGACGAGAAAGGATGCCGAAGGCAGCGTTTACAGGATGGCTTGATATCGTGGGGGCAAACGAGAGAAGCATCAGCCCGGTGGGCTGTCCGACGCAGTCGGAAGCGACTCGAGTTTGTTAGCGTGAAAGGGAGAATGAAGCCCGCTCCAAGGGCTTCAGGCGACCATTGAACGAACGGAACATAGGTTCGAGTCCCAAACAAAAGGAGCCTGCGAAAGCAAGGCTCCTTTTACTTTTATTCATTGTATATGGCAGAGTTCTTTTGCTTTAGCGAGATCTTTTTTTCTTACATAGATAAAATACACATAACTCATCTGATCTGAGAAAGAAGAGGCAGGCATTCCGCCTTTATAGGCACCAACTCCGACACTGGCATGAATTGCTTTTCCCAGCCCTGTATGATTTTGAACTGTTTTCATAAAATAAGGAATTTTAGCAGCCTTTAATGCTTCTCTGGCTTTGGCAGCAGTTTCACTTGAACTGTCAGCCAATAATCTGCTTCGGTTAAAAATGGTTACCATTTTTACCTCCTGGTGTGCTTTCTATTCTATAAGCGATATATATCCTTCATATGTTGAAGATTATCAAAGTGAAATATCAGTGTCAAGGATGATAGGTTGTTATGCTTATCAATTGATAGCTTTAGTAACGCAAGGAATGTTTTTCCCGTTCCACTTTCAGGCTTTCATCAGTAAAACGACATTTTAAAGGCATCGGGTCCGATGTCTGTCACACTGTCCGGAATAATAAGTGAAGTCAGCTTTTCGCATCCAAAGAATGCGTAATCCCCAATGCTTACCACGTGTTCCGGGATCGCGATATCAGTCAGTTCCGGACATGCAAAGAACAACCTTTTGCTGATGGATGTAATACTCTGCGGAAGCACAACCCGTTTCAGTACCGGGCAGTGTGCGAAAGCACCTTCATCAATCCATGTGACACTGTCAGGAACTGTGATCTCTGTCAACCTGTCACATCTGCAGAATGCGTCTTTTCCGATGCTGATGACGCTGTCGGGAATGGTGATATCTGTCAGCCTGAGTGCAAAGAAGAACGCGCTGTTTGCAATCATCCGGGTGCCCTGCGGAATGGAATATTCTTTTGCTGGCAAGGTAAACGGATAACAAATCAGCCTTTGATCCGGCTTGCTGAACAGAACCCCGTCTTTTATCTCCAGGTACGGATGGTCCGGAGAGACGATGATCTGAGAAAGTACATTACAGAGGATGAAAGGATTCCCTTCGATCTCCATAACGCTGTCCGGGATCTGTATGCTTTCCAGAGCCCTGCAGTCCTGAAACGCGCCTCCTGCAATTCTGGTTAAGCTGTCCGGAAGGTTGACTGCAGACAGGTTCCGGCACATGCAGAACGCATATTCTTCAATACTCGTTACGCCTTCCGGGACGACAACACTTTTCAGGTGATGGTTCGCAAGGAAAGCCATACGGCCAATTGCTGTGACTTTTTTCCCTTCCAATGCTTCCGGGACAGTCAGTTCTTCATCCTGCCCGCAATACCGATAAATAACTATTGTACCGTCTTCCAGCAGCTGGTATTCCCAATCTCCGCTGCGGAGGGGCTCCGAATAGTCATCTTCTTTTGCCAGCGCAGGCAGAGACAGCATTCCAATTCCCAGGACACATACGACCAGAAGAGCCAGGATATTCTTCTGCTTTATTCCGGCTTTGTGAAACAGTGTCATTACTGTATAAACCTCCTGTCATCCTTGTTAATATGATGACCTTGCCTGAAAGTTAATGATTTTCAGGGAGAATTCCATCTTTCTCCTTGTGTTATTGTCATCATAGCATTCCAACATGTGCAAAAAAACAGACAGATCGGCAAAATAGCAGGGGCTATTTTGCTGATCTGTTGACTATATGATAGCGGATATAATGTCATGGATTCCATAAAGAACAATTGCAAAAACATATTTCCTTGTTTTGCAATTATACTTGGTGTATTGTAATAGTGATAGTACTGCAATCTACAGAATTGTCCGAAGGTACAACAAAAAGCACCGGACTGGCCGGTGCTTTTGCTGTTAAACAAACATGCAATCATCTGACAGGATGCCTTGAACTACCGGGATTTACGGTTCGGGTGACGGACTTGCAGCGGGCTTCAGGCTCTGATATTTCGCCCAGTCAACCGGTACACCGGCGTTGTCAAGCTGTGACAAGAGCCATTCGGCAGTTTCAGCATCCAGTATCTCATACGTCCCTTTGACCCATTCGTGCCAGGGCTGCCATTCCGGTACGGTGGATTCAACCGCATACCGATGATATTCAAGCACATCACACCAAGCCCAGCGGGGATAGCTGACAGACGACGGGATGGCCTCGCCGGTGAACAGTTGATTCAGCAGATCATCCCAGAAATAGAATTCTTCCATTTCATCGGATGCCTTTTCGATGGATTGCCCCTTTTTCCACAGCACCTTATAATCCTCGGGCCTTCCCTGACGGATTTCACTGTATTCACCGTTGATTTGTTCGGCAGAGAAACGGATGAAGGCGCGGTTCTGCATGGGAGGGTTGTACAGAGGATCAGGTATCAGGGTCTTGTCAATCCGGAGATATACGATTTTTGTTTTCTCTCCGGTTTCCGGATCCGTTTCCTCAACATCCTCCACCCAGTTGTGGAGAGCTACACTGCTTTCGTTGTAATCCGCTGTGGCAACAACGGAACCGTCCTGAAGCTGGGACAGGAAGATCCGGTATTGCCCGGTGTACAGGGGGACTGTGCACTGCTGCAATCCTCTGTAGATCTGCGTTCCGGCAACAAACAGGATGAAAGCGATTATAATGCTGAGCAGGATGATCCGGATTGTCCGCCAACGGTGCTTTCGCTTCAGTTTCCGGGCTGCCTGGGAAAAAGCAGCGGATTCTTCCTTCTTTTCGCTTTCATCACCGGCAGGCACGCCGGTTTTCATTTCCTTAAAATATTCGGCACATTCCGGGCAGACAGCCATGTGTGTTTCCACCAGGTCAGTGCTTTCCCTGCAGCTGACATGGTCAATTACCAACGGCATAAGATCCCGGACAATTCCACAGGTTTTATTCATTTTGTATGTCTCCTTTCAGCGCATCTGCCAGCATCTGCTTCGCCCGGTAGCTGGTAACTCTGGCCCAGCTTTCCGTTTTTCCAAACACTTCGGCAATTTCCCTGAAACTCAGCTCACTGAAGAGGCGAAGCGTGAAGACTTCCCGATACGGCTCCTGGAGGCAATGGAGCGCTTTATAGGCATTGAGTGCGATGCTGCGGTTCGCAACAGATTCCGCGAAGTCCGGAGAGGCCGAGTCCGGAAGATCCTCGACAGGTTCCGGCACCGGCTTGCGGAGGATCATGAAATACTGTCTTCGGGCAATTGCGCACAGCCAGGTTCCGATATCGCTGCGGCCTTCAAACCTGTCCCATTGCTTCAGCGCCTGGTAAAAGGTCTCCTGCGTGAGCTCTTCCGCAAGATCATGATTTCGGCACATACGGAACAGATAACCATAGACCCGATCCCGATACTGCTGGTACACTGCTTCAGCATCCGGCACGCTCCTCACCTCCTTTCATACAGTTTGTTGCACATGATTTCAAAACGTTACAGTATTTTATCATATGACGGCGAAAAATGTTTGTTAACCGGAGAAACTGACGTATCGTACGGAAAAGAAAAACAGCACAGGGTGTTTTTTCACGGCTGTCCTGTATTCTGCAGAAGGGCAGGATGGCATATTCCCTGTAGACAAATATAACCAGCAAGTCTATAATGCAGTTTGTTGTAAAAAAACAGAATTGTTCAATCTTTTTTCACGGGAGGCACAGGTCATGAAACGCGAAGTGAGATTTCTCGTCGCGCTGTTGCTCGTTGTATGCATATGCACAGGAACAGCAGCATCCGAAACCCTGTACGTCAAGACTGACATTGAATCCCCGCTGAGCCTGAGGGATGCGGACACCAATGAGGTGCTGACGACCATTCCGGCAGGCACAGCGCTGGAACCTGACGGCGGCAGATCGACGGACCTGTTTGCCTATGTGACATACAGCGGGTGCTCCGGATATGTGCTGTGGAACTACCTGACAAGAACTGCGCCTGCGGATGATGTCCGGCCGGAATCTGCGCCTGTGACGAATCCTGAAAAGGATGCGGGATCCGCTGCAGGCCCCTATTCCCTGAAAGCTGTTGGCGCGGTCATCCAACGGGCAGCGAAACGGAACAAACCGACAGGGGAGGAAATGACCGAAACAGCGGTCACGGCAGAGGACAGTTTTATTGTTACCGCCAAGGCACCCAAGGGCAAGAAAATTGATTACTGGGTGATCAACGGCGTGAAGTATGATTTCCTGAGAAATGTCAAATGGATGAATATCACTTCTTTCGACCGTTCATGGACCATTGAGGTTGTTTACAAAAACGCGGATCCGGAAACACTCAGATCCGCGGAAGAAATCCAGTCTGCCCGTACCGGCACCACGCTCATCGCAGAGGTAAAAAACGGAGAACTCTGCCATATCAAAAGCGGAACCAAGGGCGGCGGAGGATGGATTACGTCCTTTGACTTCACCAGCGACTATACCAACCGCGCGAATGAAGAGACGGAGAAGGGCGGTCAGCTGACCGCAAAGATCCGCGCAAAAATCCCGAAAGGGAAAAAGGTGGCAGGATGGAAGCTGGACATGACGGAGTTTTATCCGGCAACTGAAGTGAGTGATTTTGTTGTCCGGATGCTGAATACATCCATGACCTATGAACCGATTTTTTCCGGCAAGGCCGCGACGCCGACACCGAAAGTTACTGCGACGCCTTCCCCCAAACCGAAGGTTACGGCTGAGCCGGAGCCTGAGATCATTTACTATACGGTGACGTGTAAGAATTGTTCTTTTTCCGGCGGCGGTTACAGCGGTGCCACCAGTGGAAAAGTGCCGAAGGGAACCAAAATCACAGTGAAAGCCGGTTATTCAGAAGTGGGCGCATGGCAAGTGAACGGTTCAACGCTGGACACTTATTCCACGACAATCACACGCACGATTAATTCAAATACAACCATCGTATGCAACGGACCAATCTATTAATCCGGATGGGATTAACAGATTGACAAAGCCCGCCGGTCTGCCAACCGGCGGGCTTTGCTGTGAAGCATGAAAAAACAGAAATCCAGGGAAAAGAAAAATAGCACAGGGTATTTTTCCACGGTTGTCCTGTATTCTGCGGAAGGACGGCTATATGATATGTCCAAGGTGAGGAATCGCCTGAAACGGAAAGAGGAGAAGAACAATGCTGCGTTTGCTTGGTATTCTTTCACTGGGAAATTTGCTGTTCGGAGGCCGCCATCACCGGCACGTACTGCGCAGGGGCCTTCTGCTGGGCGGAATCCTGGGATTTCTGGCGAGCAGGGATTTTGACCTGGATCGCGCGGAGGAAGATTTCCGGGAGAGCGCCCGGAATGCCAGGGAGGAAGCCCGCAAAGCGGTGAGGGCCGCAAAAAAGGAGATCCGGGAAGCACGGAAGGCAGTACGTGAACGGCGGATCGAGGAACGCCGGGAGATAATACACGCAGGGATTGAAGCACGGAAAGCGGCGCGGGATGAGCGGCTGGAAGAGCGCATGAGCGCAGTGAGGGCAGAGGCTGAAGCCCGGAAAGCCAGGCGGGAACAACCCGGAAACGCGGGGACAGAGAAGATCCCGGCGGCACCGGCAGGCGATGAGGCGCGGATCAACCAGGAACTGGTTGAGGAACTGGAGCGGGACGCACGTACCGCTGCCATGGCAGCATCCGTTCCGACCATCCATTTTCCTGATGAAGAGAATGAGAAATACTATTCCTCCGGCAAGTATGGATACGCATAAACAGAAAGGAAGTGTCTGAAATGAAGATCGAGGGCATTGCGGGCTTTGTGCTGCTGGCACTGATTGTATGCGGCTCGCTGCGGCTTCTGAATGTGGTGCTTTACCGGATCGGCGGCATCGGTGTCATGATTGCGCTTCTGGCACTGGCTTACGGATTTATCCGGAAGAATGCATGACACATCTCAGAAGGGCTCCTGTGCAATAAATGCACAGGAGTTATTTTTTATACCGCGCATAACTGTGGTATACTGTGTTCGGCTCCGGAGGAACAAACAGGAGGGTGTGACCAATGGCTGACAACAAAACCAGATCGGATTTTGAAGCCCTGGATGAAATGGAAAAAAAGCAGAATCTGCAGTTCAGGGATGAGACATACATTGATGTGGAACCGGATGAACTGAACTGGCGGACAAAACGCCGGAGGCTTGCCGCGCTGGGAATGCCCTGGGGTATTCTGCTCGGCATGTTTATTGTGTGTCTGGCCAGTATCTTTGGCCTTCCGGAATGGGTGTCAGATGCCGGACTGGTGGTTGCAGGTGTCGGACTGGTTGGTTTTGTTGTGTCGGTCATTATGAAAATACGGAGCAAATCATAAACCGGACAGATAAAAAACTGTGAGGATAAAGCATGAGAATCGGGTTGGTTTCATACAGATGCGAAAATAAGGATATCGCATTCAACATAAGCCAGATTGAAAAAGCGCTCCGGGAAGCAAAAGGGAAGGCGGACCTTCTCTGCTTCGGCGAGGCCTTTCTCCAGGGCTTTGACTCCTTATGCTGGAATTATGAAACGGACAGGAATATGGCAGTGGAACGCGATTCGGAGACGATCACGCATCTGTGCAGGCTGACTGCTGAATATGGAATCGCGCTGATGACCGGTTATATTGAAAAGGACGGGGATCGCCTGTATTCATCCTGCATTGTGCTGGCGGACGGCCGGATTGTGCATAATTACAGAAGGATCTCAAAGGGCTGGAAAGAGTTTTCAATTACGGATGATCACTATTGTGAAGGCAGTGAAACCGGAGAATTCGAGCTTAACGGCATGAAGATCATGCCGGCACTCTGCGGGGACCTGTGGGATTTTCCGGAAAGATTCCGGACGGACCATCTGCTGATCTGGCCGGTCTATGTCGATTTTCCCACGGAAGAATGGGAGAACGGCGAGATTGATGAATATGCCGCCCAGGCGGCGCGGGCCGCGGAAGATACGCTGATGGTCAATCCGCTGGACCGGGATCCGGTAAACCACGGCGGGGCATTCCGCTTTCAGAAGGGAAAACTGACGAAACGGACACCTTTTGACGAGGAACGCATTCTGATTGTCCGGGCGGATTAAAGCTGATGACAGAAAGGAAAAGATAATGAGACGGATAACGGCGATTCTGCTGATAATGGTACTGCTGGGGATGATCCCGGCGGCGCACGCGGGCAAGGAAGGCCCCATGAAATATGAATCCCATTTTGAGACGGTGGCTTTCGGGCGTTATGAGCAGGACAACAATCCGGACAACGGACCGGAACCGATTCAGTGGATTGTGCTGGAAGAGCAGGACGGGAAACGCCTGCTGTATGCCAGGGACCTGCTGGACAAGCACCGGTACAATGAAACCTACGGCAGTATTACGTGGGCGGAAAGCGACCTGCGGGCCTGGCTGAACAATGAGTTTCTCCAGGCGGCTTTCACGGAGGAGGAGCAGGCGGCGATCCTGCTGACCGATGTGGACAACAGTGCGGCACAGTGCCATCCGAAATACCAGGCAACCGGCGGAGCAGATACCCGGGACAAGATTTTCCTGATCAGCTACGCGGAAGCGGCAAAGTATTTTGAGGACAATGAATCCAGAAGGGCTGCTCCCACCGATTACGCTATCGCGCAGGGCGTCAAGGCGAACAACTATTATGAGATTGACGGACGCAAGTGCGGCATGTGGTGGCTCCGGTCGCCGGGGGAGAAACAGTACCGGGTGTCCATGTCCTATTTTTCCGGCATCCTGAACTATTCCTATGCAACCAAGGACGTTGTCGGCATCCGGCCTATGCTGTGGGTGGATACCGGGCTGCTTTCCGAAGGCAAGGAAGAATAAATGAAAAGCCTGATCAATGATCAGGCTTTAAAAACAGGTAGGCGTGCTGCGGAGCTGCTGTCATGCGAGGCCTTCGGGCATGGTGAACAGCCGCAGCTTTGCGAAAAAGTCTTCCAGAATATAGCGGGAGTCCACACTCTTATACACCCGGATGACAGGATTGCCGGGCCGGGATACGGAAGAAGTGTCCTCACTGACATGCGGCGCGGGCGTATAGGTATATTTTCCGCACTCGGGATTGATCGCGATGGCAATGGCAGGAGAATCGCCGAGGGACCAGGATTCTCCCTGGGTCCAGCCTGCACGGGGAGAAAGATTATAACTGACCATATTCTCATACAGATGACGGCCGATTTCTCCGCAGGGAAGGACCTTCAGCTTCAGCTCCGCCAGGCCGGCGGTAATCGTGGTGTAGACATCCGAAGGAACGAGGTAAATGTCGGCTCCGCTTTCCAGCAGATAATTCGCTGCGGCGACATCGTTGCCCGCATTGAATTCCCGGAAAGGAGCCGGCTTTTCTGTCGCTCCGTGGGTGCCGATCCAGATGACCCGGATCCGGTCCCGGACAGCAGGTTTCCGGTGCAGGGCAGCGGCCAGGTTTGTGACAGCACCCTGGCAAAGAATATACAGGGGACGGGTATCTTCCCGCATTGCTTCGCTGATGATAAACTCGGCGGCCTCAGAAACGGATTCCGGCCAGCCTGCCTGATCAACGGAGCTTTCCTCACCCATGAAAACCGGAACATCCAGGTTCATTGCCGTGAGTATGGTCATGATCTCATCATAGCTTTTCTGAACAGAGCCGTTTTCATTGAAATGCTCCGCAAGGATGCCCTTTACAATCAGCTTCGGACTGAGCAGCGCATGAACGATGGCAAAGGGATCATCCGCCTCACAGGCGGCATCTGTATCAATGATAACCCGTATCTTTTTTTCTTCCGGTATGGTAATCATTCCAATCATCCTTTCCATTCACCTGCTTTTGGTTATAACGCGGCGGAAAAGGAAAGTCAACGTGCAATGCGCAGGGAGGCGCAAAATCCGGATTTGAGTTTCGGGAAAGATGTGGTAAAATGCTGTCCGAGGGGGTGGTGACATTTGATCAAGGCTGTAATCTTTGACATGTTCGAGACCCTGGTAACCCTGTTCACAGGCAGAACGTATTTTGGAGAAGATCTGGCCGCGGATACCGGTGCAGATCTTTTTACGTTCAGGAAGGAATGGCATTCCATTGAGAAGGACAGGAGTACCGGAAAGTACACGATTGAGGAAGGGCTTGAGCTTGTTTTAAAAAGGCTCGGGCTGTATTCCGAAAAAAAGGTGAAGCACTGCGCGGGCAAAAGGCGGGAAGCGCTGGAGGACACCTTTTCAGCGATTCCCGGGGACACCTTCCGCCTTTTACAGGGGCTGAAGGAACGGGGAATCAGGATCGGACTGATCACAAATACGTTTTCGGATGAACGGGACATTATCCGGGAAAGCAGGCTGTTTCCGTACTTTGACGCGGCGCTGATTTCCTTTGAACAGGGGATCTGCAAGCCGGACCTTAAACTGTACCGGAAGATGACGGAGCTGCTGGGCGTGAAGCCGGAAGAGTGCATGTATGTGGGCGACGGCGGTTCCAGGGAACTGTATGCCGCCCGGGAAGCCGGCATGCATCCGGTGCAGTGCACCTGGTTTCATGAGCTGGCGTATGAACCGCATATTCCGTGCCCCATCCTGGATGAGTTTGAACATGCGAATCAGCAGGAGGATATCCTGAAATATATAGATATGGAAAAGGAAACGGAAAGACATGATTCAGAACAAACGTGACCTTGGAGGACTGAAAACAAAGGACGGAAAAACAATCCGGCCGGGCATGTTCGTCCGGTCAGCCCAGCTGACGCAGGCGGAGGACGGGGACCTGGACGGGGTTGCCACGATCATTGACCTGCGGTCCATTGCAGAGCGGGAAGAAATGCCGGACCAGGCCTGCGGCAGGGAATATCTCCCGCTGCCGATATTCGCGAAGGTGAATGAAGGCATAGACGGCGTCAGCCATGAGGAGAAAAAGAAGCAGGAGCTGATTCCGGACATGGCTGTACTTTACGGCATCCTGATGCGGCAGTACGCGGAGTCGTTCCGCAGGGTGCTGCTGGCAATCATGGAGCATGATTACAGCAAAGGGGCGGTCCTGTGGCACTGTTCTGAAGGCAAGGACCGGTGCGGCATGACTACGGCGCTGGTGCTGGAAGCGCTGGGGGTCGACCGGAATACTATCCTGGAGGACTACCTGAAGACTAATCTGATCAATCTGCCAAAGGCTGAAGCCATCCGGGAGAAGCTGCTGAAGACCCATGGCCGGGAAATGGCGGACGGTGCATACCAGGCCTATATCGCGGATGAGAGGTATATCAGGGCAGCCTGGGAAGAAATGGGCAGCGATTATATCACCGGACGGCTGGGAATTCCGGAAGAGATGCTGGAAGCTTTCCGGCAGACAGTGCTGGAATGAGAAGGGAAGAGAACGGAAAATGAAAACGATCGGGAATCTGTTGTGGTTTGTCTTTGGCGGGTTTATCAGCGGGATACTGTGGCTGGCGGCAGGACTGCTCTGCTGCCTGACGGTGATCGGAATTCCGCTGGGCAGGCAGTGTTTCAAATTCGCGAGCCTGTCCTTCTGGCCGTTCGGGAAGGAAATCCTCTACGGCGGCGGAGCAGTTTCCACGCTGGCCAATATCATCTGGATTCTGTGCTGCGGCCTTTGGATGGCACTTTACAACCTGGTTGTAGGGTTAATCTGGTGCTGTACGGTGATCGGGATTCCCTTCGGGAAGCAGTTTTTCAAAATTGCCAAGCTGGCCCTGACACCGTTCGGCGCAAAAATAATCCATTCATAATCAAAAGGACCTTCCGATTTCGGAAGGCCCTTTTCTGTACGGGAAATATCCCGGTTTTATCAATATGCCCTGAAAGTGCGGGAGTTGTCCTGCGGAAGTTCCTGGCTGTTGCGGGCTTCCATCTCTTCAATTTCCTGGGCATCCCTTTTCCGGATATAGCTAAGGAAGAATGACACCAGGCCGATGATGATTCCCACCAGCAGTTTCCTGGAAGAGAAGCCGGCAAGGAATTCCTCAAAGAATTCGGTAAACGCACCGTTCAGAATGCAGACGGCGAGAAAAACCGCCAGAAACACGCAGAATCCTTTTCCGAGCTGACGGAACGGATAAAAACCGCACTCGCTTTCTTCCAGCCGTTCCATTTTTTTGCGCTCGATAATGCCACGGTTTTCAGGATCACGGCGATATGTCCAGCGATACCGTTCTTTCTGGCTTTCCCAGCCATTGTAGGCACTCATGTTCTTCCTTCTTTCTTTTCTCACGATGTGTTTCACCGTGGCTAAAGTATAACAGGGGGAAAGGGGATAAAACAGGATAAAGGCTGACGATTATCTTCCGTTATTTTTCTTCCGGCAGCAAAAAACGCCCGGTACCGCAGACAGCGGGTACCAGGTGTTGCTTTTGGTTTGCAGGTTTATTTGTCCAGCCGTTTCAGGAAAAAGTATTCCGAATAACCATCGGCTTCATTATCATAATGCCCGACAAGCGTGTAGCCCAACGCCTCATAGAAGTCCTTTCCCTGCCAGTTGAAGGTGTCGAGGCGGATTGTGTTGACACCCATGGCGACGGCGCGCTTTTCCATTTCCCGGATCAGCCGGGCGCCGATGCCCTGCCTTCTGTATTCCTCATCCACGAATACAGTGGATACATACAGGATTTTAAAGGCGGTAATACAGGCGTCCAGGCCGGCAATGAGCTTTCCGTCCTCTTCTGCGCCGATGTGGATGCAGCCTTCCATTTTGTAGGTGATGTAGTTTTCGTCAAAAGTGCTTAACCGTTCTTCGATATCCTCTACCTGTTCGTCGGTCAGATCAATGATTTTCATGGTGGTATTATCCTCCGTGTGTTATTTTGCTTGCAGGATTCCCCTGCGTTTTGCTTCCGCAATCATCTTTGGCTGGATTAAGGGATAGGTCCAGCTGTCGACAAGTTCCTCTGTCAGGATGATCTTTTCAATTTCACTGCGGAGCTCTTCTTCAAAACGCTGAATGTCCGCAAAGTAAAGCATACCGAAGGTTTCCTGCCCGTCAAAGTTGTCCGGTGCGGTAACTGAGTAAACACAGACAGGGGTGAGGCTGAATTCCAGCGCTCCGGTTTCCTCATAGAGCTCCCGCCTGGCTGTTTCAAGAATCGTCTCTCCGCTTTCCCTGTGGCCGCCGGGGATCTCATAGGTGCTGCGGTTTTTGTGCTTGCAGAAAACCCATTTTCCGCCGCTTCTGGCGATGATTACCGCGAATTTCAGCAGCGCGTCATCCACCGTATCATAAAACTTTACTTCCACCATTTCAGTTTTTCCTTTCTGTGTATCCGGGCTTATTTTGTTCCGGGAGTCCAGGGCTTCGGTGTCAGCAGGGAGGTCCGGCCGATATCCGGCAGCACATCGTAAATGGAGCAGCCCATCTCCTTTTCGAAATAATCCTTGATTGAGAAGGCAATCTCCCAGCCTTTGATGTAGCCTTCCATGATTCCATGCCGTCGGGTGACATCCACGAACCGTTTTTCAAGGATGACAAAACCGTAATCGGCAGCGAGAGAATCACAGAGCTGGATCAGCCTGTCGTAATCATCCGCTTCACAGTTGAGGATGTATTCTTTGATTGCCTTTTCATGTTCGGTTTCCGGAACATAATCAAATTCATCCCGCATCCGGAGATATGAATGGGTCATGCAGATCCGGGCAACTTCATCCCAGCCTTTTTCCTTACAATACCGGTAGCCCGCATAGACATGGGTGGGGATGTCCACGATACCGATCCTTCTGCCGATATCATGCAAAAGCCCGAGAATATAAGCCTTCTCCGGATTCAGCCAGGATACTTTTTCCGCAATGTTCCTTGCGGCGATTCCGGTGTTGACGGAATGCCTGACCCACGGACCGGGATTCAGTTCCCCGGCGGTTTCGAGTTCACGCATTGCTTCTTCAGCTGTCGGTAACATGATGATCCTCCGTCTGTTTGATAGCCAGACTCCATCATAGCAAAAGAAAAGGATATCGTAAAGGAACAAACGGAAGGAAAAGTATGCGTTTTCCGGACTGTGTTTGTTTGACAAGGTTTTTTCTGCTGCTTATAATATTATTTTGAATGTGTATCTGAACACTCCAACGTCGGAGTGACTATCTGATATGGGGTTATCCGCATGAAAAAGATCTGTGTTCTGTGGCTGTCGGTGATGCTTCTCGTGCTTGCTTTTCTTGCGCCGGGCACGGCGGAGGAATCGGTTTTACGCGGCTATAACGGGACATATCAGTATGTGCTGATGGGCAATTATCCGTATGACAGCGATGGGCTGGTTTTGGGAAACGATCCCTATGGCAGCGGCAACACAAAGGAAGAACCGGTTCTCTGGCGGATTCTCAGCGTGGAGGGCAATACAGTCCTGCTGCTTACTGAATATGTTATCGAACTGCAGCAGGTGACGTTCATTCACGATGAGAAAGCTATCAAGCATTATGATTTTCCGAGGCATGAGAAATACTCGCAAACAGATCTGTGCCACTGGATCAACGAAGAAATGCTGCCTCATCTTTTTGATCAGGATCCCTTAGTAAACGCTCTCATGGAAGAAGGAGAGAACGGACGGCTGTTCTGCCTGACATCCAAACAGCTGCTCAAAAGCGATTACGGCTTCCGCGATACTGTGAAACCTACGAAAGTCAGGGTCACTTCTCCGACTCCTTATGCCCGGAAACGAAGGATTTATCGGAAGGACAAGCCGATCAACTATAAGGAAGGCGGGACGCCCTACTGGGTCGGCACCATGATGGAAGGCAAGTCCAAGCTTCATATTGTCGGATATGACGGACACATCAGCGGTGGTGTTTATTCCCGGGACAATATCGGCATACGTCCGGCTGTAAGGCTGAACATGGACCTGATTGGTATTGAAAGCGGAACCGGGGGGAAAAAGGATCCGTTCATCCTGAAATATACCGGACCGTTCCCCGTGGTTGACGATGACGAAGAGACAGAAGCAACGGAGCCGGCTGAAACAGCGGAAACTCCGGAAACGGATGAAAGTCCGGAACAGGAAGCAGATCCGGAACAGGACGAGATTCCGCTGCCGGAGGAAATGCCGGAAACAGAATCCGCCCAGCCTGAAGATGCCGCGGAGGAACCCGAAGCGGAACCTGACGCAGAGACAGCCAGGGGAGAGGGAACTGCGCTGGTTTCTTTCCTGGGAGACTGTTCTATCGGTGACGCAATCTCCGCCGCGGGGAAAACCAATTCCTACCAAGCTGTGGTGGACCGTGAAGGCTATGCCTGGCCTTTCTCCCTGGTACAGAAATATATCGGCACCGATGATATGACGGTGGGCAACCTGGAGATTGTAATTACCACCAAGACCAAGCATAAGAATATTGTGTATCCGCTGCGGGCGGACCCGGACCATGCCATTATCCTGACGGAAGGCAGCATTGACGTGCTGAACACCGCCAACAACCATTGCTACGATTTCTACCGGGACGGCTATGTCGATACCCTGCAGGCACTGGATGATGTTGGCATCGACCATTTCGGAAGCGTTAACTACACCCGGAAAAACGGTTTTGACGACGTGGTGGTGAAGGATGTGAACGGCATCCGCTTCGGGCTGTTCGGCTTTACCTATCCCACGGATTCCGACCTGAAGCACGCTGAACAGCTGATCAAAAAGCTGCGGGAAGAGGAACACTGCGACTATATCATTGCCAGCCTGCACTGGGGCCGGGAAACCTACACGGTTCCCGGACAGGGAAACGCCAAATATGCAAAGAAGCTGCTGGACCTGGGCGCTGATATGATCTACGGCCACCATCCCCATGTGCTTCAGCCCATTGCTTTCCATAACAACAAGCCGATCCTTTTCTCCACGGGCAACTGCACCTTCGGGACCCTGTCCTCCAACATGGACCAGCACGCAGGCATTTTCCAGATCACCTTTGAGAAGACGGAGAACGGCGCGGTGCCGCGCAAACTGGAGGTTATTCCCTGCAAGTATTACAAGTCGGGAGATTACCGGATTGAAGAGGAAACGGATGAGGCTGAACGGGAAAAGACCTTCCGGATCCTTTCCCCGGGAAGGAACCTGGGGAACTGCGTGAACCCGCCGGATTCCTTCCTGAAGACCGGCGTGATCCTGTTCAATGAAAAGGGCGAACTGATTACCGACTGATGCTTCATGAAGCGACCCGGGGAACCGCGGCCTGGACGGCCGCGGTTCCTTTGACGCTGTACCTGCCATTTGCCGGTACTTGTCCGGGACGGATGAATCGTATATAATACAATATACAGAAAAACGCGTTCATACACGGATGATCCGGAACAAGGAAACGAGGCGAACCACTGTGAGTTTTCAGGACATGACACTGCTCTCCGGGGACGGGTATCCGCTGGCCCTGCGATTCTATGAAACGGAAGCGCCGAAGGCGGTTGTGAAGTTTATCCACGGCATGGAAGAGTACCAGGACCGGTATCAGCCGTTTGCGGAATATCTGCAGGCTGCCGGATACACAGTGGTGACCGCGGACCTGCGGGGACACGGACCCAGCGCACCGATCCTGAGCCATATTGCGGATAAGGACGGCCATCTGCTTCTTCTGGAGGATGAAGAGGCGATCCTGGAGGAAATCCATGCCCGGTGGCCCGGTTTGCCGGTTATCCTTTTCGCCCATTCCATGGGAACAATTATTGCTCGGGTGCTTCTGCAGACGCAGAGCTGGGCGTTTGACAAGGTGGTGCTGTCCGGGTATCCCAATCCCAATAAGGCAGCCGGCGCGGGAATCAAACTGACGGAAATGCTTACTTCCATGAAAGGTGCGAAGGGCTTTTCGAAAACGGTGGACAGCATGGTGCTCGGAACGTTCTCCAAAGCAGTGAAGAACGCGAAGACACCGGTGGACTGGCTTTCCGTGAACGAGGCAAATGTGCGGCGGTATATCGCGGATCCGCTGTGCGGTTCGCGCTTCACGCTGGGAAGCTATAACGCGCTGTTCCAGCTGATCCGGCTGATGAACAATCCGGACAAGTATGAGGATGTGAAGGCTGATCTGCCGATCCTGCTGATATCCGGTGAGAACGACCCCTGCACAGGCGGCGAAAGGGGACGGGAAGACTCGGAGGAAGTACTGCTGCAGGCCGGGTTCCGGGAGATTACAGTTGTTACACTGGAAGGCATGCGGCATGAAATCCTGAACGAGACAAAGCGCGATGAAGTCAGCCGTATGATCCTGGATTTTATCGAAAAAGAATAAACTGACCCGGGAAGAAAGATACAGCCGCAGAGACGGCAGAAGGAGACAAGAACATGAGCAAGAAACTGGAAGAATATGTGGTGACCATTCCCGATTTCCCTGAACCCGGAATCATGTTCCGGGATATTACCTCGGTGATCCAGGATCCGGACGGACTGAAGCTGGCTGTGGACGGGCTGGTGGGCCTGGTGAAGGGTACGGAGTATGACCTGATTGTCGGGCCGGAATCCCGTGGCTTTATCTTCGGTGTACCGGTGGCTTACCTGACCGGAAAGGGTTTCGTGCCTGTCCGCAAAAAGGGCAAGCTGCCCCGCGAGACCGTGAGCCAGAAGTATGACCTGGAATACGGCCAGGCAGAAATTGAGATGCACACAGACGCGGTGAAGCCCGGACAGAAGGTGGTCATTGTGGATGACCTGATTGCCACGGGCGGCAGTGCGGAAGCGGCGGCGAAACTGGTGGAGAAACTGGGCGGCCAGGTGGTGAAGATGATCTTCGTGATGGAGCTGGCCGGGCTGGAAGGCCGGAAGAAGCTGGCCGGATATGATGTGGAGTCACTGATTGTGTACGAAGGAAAATGAGAGCGAAAGGCAGAAGCATGCAGCTTCTGCCTTTTGCAATGATATGTCTGCTTCACAGACATGATATATTGAGCGGCAAAGCTGCTCAATATGATATATTCCGCTGACGCGGGATGTGATATGTTTGTCTTTGACAAACGTGGCAGTAATTTAACTATATAAAGAAGTCCGGAGAGTGATCTCCGGACTTCTTTTGTTCATTGTTCATTGCCTTAATGGCCTGCGTCGAAGCGGATGGAGTTGATAATGGAGTTGACCGTGTTCTGGACGGATTCATCGGAAGCGGAATAATTGAACTCAAGCGTGACGCAGTTGCCACGGTCCATCCAGGTGTAGGTGATGCAGACAGTGCTGTCATCTTCCGTCCGGGCGTACATCATTTCCATACCGTTGATGACTTTTGTGCCATAGTCCGTTTCCTCCCCGGTAAGCACCTGGAAAAGATCCGAACCGGCAACCTCTCCCTGGTAGGAGGCATAGCCCTGCACCTTCAGCTTTTTGCCGTGCCAGTAAAAACACAGATCCGAATATCCGTTAACGGGCTCTTCCACAAAATGATCCGGCAGGTTTACGGAAAAACCGCCGTCAGGACTTTCTGCCCGCTGGGCCAGCGCGGCGGAAAAGGAAAAGACCATTATCAGAATCAGTAAAACCCCAATCAAACGCTTCATGGGAAAAACCTCCTTTGAGACTGTCCCAATATAATAACGAGCGTAAGAAACACTTTCCTGCAAGAGGGAAGAAAAAAGTCAGATGCTTTTTGTTCACATGCATTGTAGCACACCGAGGAAAGAAAACAAAAACTTTTTTTCGTGAAATACATTGACAGGCGAGGTATATTTGTGTATTATTTATCTCGAAAGGGGGGAATGACCATGACAATCTCAGCGGATCTGCTGCGCGGATATACAGATACAATCATCATGCGGCAGCTGGCCGAAACTGATGGGTACGGTTACGGCATCAGCCGTACAGTTGCCGAAAAGAGCAACGGAATGGTGCAGCTGAAGGAAGCAACCCTGTACACCGCCTTCCGCAGGATGGAAGAAAACGGATACATCCGTTCCTACTGGGGAGACGAGGAGACCGGTGCCCGCCGACGTTATTACAGCCTGACTGAACCGGGAAGAGTCAAACTTGAGGACGATCAGGAAGCCTGGGAAGAAACCCGCAATGTGATGGATACACTGATCGGATAATTTATCATAAAGAGAGGGAATGAAAATGAATCAGACGGTAAAAAGAATTGTGGATATCCTGTTCCAGGATACCGTGGAGAATGACGAAACCCGGGCACTGCATGAAGAACTGATGAATAACTGCCAGGAGCATTACCAGGACCTGATTGGCCGGGGACTGAGCGAGGACGAGGCAGTTGCCGAAGTGGTGGACAGCCTGAAGGGCATGAAGGACGTAATCGCCCAGTATCCGAAGAAGGCTGCCGGTGAGACTGCCGGCTGCGATGAGGACGACGAAGGGAAAAGCTGGGTTTTTGCCGGTGTGGATGTGCTGAAGGTGGAGACTTCTGACCAGGACGTGGAGGTCAATACTTCCGCGGACGGCGCAATTCATATCTACTGTGACGATCCGGAAGGACTGAAAGCGGATCAGAACGGAAACACCCTTCGTATTACCGGCGCGAAAAAAACTGAAAAGGCCGGCCATAGTTTTGAGTTCCCCGAAGGAGAGGAAATCAGCATTACCGGTATCCTGAACATGGTAGGCAAAGCAATCCGGAGCGTGGCCACGACGTTCCAGAGCGGCGCGCCGATCATCATCGAAGTGCCGGAAGGACAGATGAAGGAGATTGAAGTGAACAGCCGCAGCGGTGATATCGTGTGCAGCTGCGCGATGGCCAGGAAGATGATTGTCCGCTCCACCAGCGGGGATGTGACCCTGCAGCCGGAAACCGAGAAGACAGCTGAAAAGATGACTGTCAGCACGGTCAGCGGTGACGCGGAGGTTCACGGTTCCGCGCTGGAGGGTGAAGCCAGCAGCATGAGCGGCAGCGTGACCGTGGACGGTGTGTTTGAGACCCTGGAGATGAAGAGCACCAGCGGCGACGTGGAGTTCACCGGTTCTGTGCTGGAACTGTCAGCATCCTCCATCAGCGGCGATGTGACGCTGACCGTGGAAAATACTACGCTGAGGCAGATTACCGCCAAGAGCACCAGCGGCGATGTGGAGATCGATCTGCCGGACGGACTGAAGAATGTGCATGCGGAATGCGCCACAGTGAGCGGCGACTGCTGCTCCCGGGTATCTGACGCCGGCTACAATGCCGTGGTACAGATTCGCGCAAAGAGCATCAGCGGCGATGTAACCGTAGAATAAAAAAATACAAGAAAAATGTAACCAAACAGGCAAAAAGCATAGTCAACAAAGGGAATACCTGCTATAATCAAAGCAGATATTCCCTTTTCATTTTTCTGCAAACTGTTTCAGCAACCTGTACTCCGCAAATTGTTTTCTGTTTTCTGATTTCTGTTTTGTTTCCGCGCGCAGGCCGGCCCCGCCGGCAGAGGAGAGAGACGAATGTTCAGAACGCAACTACGTAAGGCGGCGATCCTGATTACAGTGATCGCCCTGTATTGCTGCGCGTTTTCCGGGCTTTCAGCGGCGGAAGGGAACTATGTTGAAAACGAAAAGAACTTTGTAGACGAATCCATGGATGTGACCCACGGGATTCCCGAGAACGCGACAGGCGTACTGGACAGGATCCGGCGCAGCGGCGTGCTACGGGTGGCAACGGAACCGTATTTTCCTCCGCAGGAATTTATTGACCCGAACGGAATAGACCAGAAACAGTATGCAGGCGCCGATATGGAACTGGCCCGACTGATTGCGAAACGAATGGGCGTGGAACTGCAGATTATTCCAATGGAGTTTTCCAAAGTGCTGCCGGCGCTGACAGAAGACCAGGTGGATCTGACAATCTCCGCCATTTCGTTCACGCCGTTCCGGGCGAACGGCTGGACCATGTCCAAGGGATATTATTACGCAGACAGTACAGCGAGCACCGTACTGATTGTCAGGGAAGCAGAGAAAAACCGGTACACGGATCTTGAAATGCTGGCGGATAAAACGCTGATCGCACAAAGCAGTTCTGTGCAGGAAGCACTGGCTGCGGCACATATTGCCCATTACAAGGAGTTTCGCAGGGTTTCCGCCATTCAGACCGTTTATGACGCAGTGGCGCAAGGCCGGGCAGATGCAGGCATCGTGGATATGGAGACGGCTGAAAACTACATCAAGAATAATCCTGAATCAGGGCTGGCATTGGCGGATAACCTGTATTTTGACCTGGAGGAACAGTATCAGGGCGACAGGATTGCCGCAAAAAAAGGAGAAACACAGCTGATTTATTTCGTGAACGGTGTTATAGACGAAGTGCTCGCGGACGGAACCTATATAAAGTGGATTGAAGAGGCGCAGAAACGGGCAGATGAGCTGGGTATGTGATCCGGAAGGATCCAATGCCTTCTGAAGGGAGAATGCGCATGAAGAACAAAAAAATCTTCATAATGGTGTTCAGCCTGCAGATTATGCTGTGCCTTTTTCTGAATTGGGCAGGAGACCAGATCGTGTCCGGACTGAAATGGCCTGTGTGGATTGATTCTGTCGGTACGGTGCTGGCTGCCTGGGTTATGGGGCCCTGGTGCGGGGCAGTGGTCGGCGCGACATCGAACCTGCTGGCACATGTGCTGTACCGCATTCCGTGGTATTATGCCCTGATCAGCGTGCTGATTGCGGTAATCGTCGGCTTTGCTTCCCGGAAGAAAAAACTGGATACGCTGCTTGGTGCCATGACTACCGGCGCGGTGATGGCTGTGCTTGTGGCGATTGCCGCCTATCCCATTAACCTGATCCTGAACAGCGGTGATACCGGCAACGTATGGGGCAACGCGGTAATCGCCTTCCTGGGTGAAGCGGGATTCCCGGTCTGGATCGGCCTGCTGATCGGCGAACTGTATGTAGAAATCCTCGATAAGGTTCTTATTATGATCCTGCTGTACCTGATTATCCGGGCGGTCAGGACGATCCGGAAAAAAGAACCGGACAAAAAGCCGGAAAAAGAGCCGGCGGAAAAAGATGAAAAACCAGCCGCGACGCGCACTGCCGCACTGCTGCTGGCTGTGGGACTGGGATTATCCGCTGCGGGCGCTGCGGTGAACAGCCGGGCGGAGGAGATACCCACATACACAGATGCCAATTACAACGATTATGTGCAGACGATTTATTCGAGCACCAACGGCCTGCCCTGCGGCGAAGCCAACGATATTGCCATGACCGGGGACGGCATCATGTGGATCGGCACCTATGCCGGCCTGTACCGCTATAACGGCCGGGAATTCCGCTGGATGGATGACTTTGATTCCGTGCGGAATGTCAACTGCCTATATGTGGATGAGGAAGGACGCCTGTGGATCGGAACCAATGACAACGGACTGTCCATCGTGATCAACGAGCAGGTTGTCAACGTGATTGACCAGAGCAAAGGACTGCCGTCCAATGCCGTAAAGGATATTATCAGGAGTTCGGACGGTTATTACTATATCGGTACGACCGGAAGCATGCAGATCCTGACGCTGAACAGCGGACTGAAAAAACTGAACACCCTTTCGGAGGTCGCATATACAGAACAGCTGGCGGCAGACAACCAGGGAAATGTGGCGGCAGTTACTAATGACGGGACCCTGTTCCTGATGCAGCAGGGGCAGATTATCTCCTCCCGCCAGCTGCCGGAACGGCAGACAGTTTTCAAGAGCTGCATGTTTGACAGGGAAGGATACCTGCTGGCGGCGACCTCGGGCAACGAGATCTACCGCTTTGACATCAGCCGGGGCTGGTTTGAGAAGGTGAGCGTGAGCGAGTACGCAGGGCTGACGAGCATCAAGAACATGTACCAGATCGAAAACGGCGGCATGTTTATTTGCGCGGACAACGGCATTGCCTATCTCAGCGCATTCGGTGAATATGAGAAGATCAACACCAATGAATTCAACAATTCCATTGACAATATGCTGATGGACTACCAGGGGAACCTGTGGTTCACATCCTCCAGGCTGGGCCTGCTGCGGCTTGCCCAGTCAGATTTCCGGGATATCTATACCACCGCGGGAATGGAAAAGAAGGTTGTCAATACGGTGGTGTGCTGGAACAACGCGTATTATATCGGAACGGACAAGGGTATGGACGCGGTGGACCTGAAGGGGCTGCATCCGATCCGGGACAAGCTGACAGAACGGTTTGACGGGATCAGAATCCGCTGCATGACCGTGGACAAAGCGGGCGCCCTCTGGGTGTGCACCTACGGCAGCGGACTGGTGGAGATCAGCCCGGACGGCACGGAGTATGTTTACAACCGGGATAACGGCGCCTTCGGAAACCGCGCCAGGGTAGTGTCGCAGCTGCGGGACGGAACAATCCTCGCCGCAGGTGACACGGGACTGAGCTTTATCCGCGATCATCATGTGGAGCGGACAATCACCTACACTGAAGGACAGATCAGCAGTATGGTGCTGACCATCACTGAAATGGATGATGGGCTCATCCTTGCAGGGACGGACGGAAACGGCCTGGCACTGATTGAGAACGGCGCAGTGGTGCGGATGCTGACACGGGATGACGGGCTGAGCAGCGAGGTGATCCTGCGAACCGTGCCTGACGAGAAGACAGGCGGCGTGTTTGTGGTTACCAGCAACGGGCTGTGCTACATGGATTCCAACTGGACGATCCGTACGCTGGATAATTTCCCTTATTTCAACAACTATGATATCTGGATCAAGGAAGGGGATATCCTGTTCGTACTGTCCAGTGCCGGTATTTATACTCTGGAGCGGGAAGAACTGCTCAGCGGCGCAGAAAGCATTTCCTATGACCTGCTTGATTCCCGCAGAGGCCTGAACAGCAGCCTGACGGCAAATGCCTGGACCTGGTTTGATGAAAAAAGCAGGGACCTGTACCTGTCCTGCGATACAGGCGTGTTCGTGATCAACACGGAAACCTTCTCATCCGGGGCGAGTGCATACCGCATGAGCGTACCGACTATCCGGATTGACGGAAAAAGCCACCAGGTGGACCGCAGCGTGACACAGAAGATTCCCCGGGAGGCCACGCGCCTTGAAATCTTCCCCGAAGTGATCAACTATACGATCCAGGATCCGAATGTGGGATACATGCTGGAAGGGTTTGATACGGACTGGACCATCGTGCCCCAGAACGCGCTGGGAACCATCACCTATATGAACCTGCCCGCCCAGAGCTATACCTTCCGGCTGGCTGTGTTCGACAATAATATGAACATGGTGAATGAGCGCAGGTATTCCTTTACCAAGGATCGGGAGATCTATGACAGCCGGTGGTTCATCTTCTATATGCTGTCTGTCCCGCTGATTACGGTCGGATGGCTTTCCTGGCTGCTTGTCAGCCGCCGTGAGCGCCGGATTGAGCAGCAGCTGGAGATGGCGAACAAGCAGGTTGAGATGGGCAAACAGACGGTTATCGCCATTGCGCGGACCGTTGACGCAAAGGACCAGCGGACAAGTGACCACAGCCGGCGCGTCGCGATGTATTCGAGGCAGATTGCGGAGGCATACGGACTGGACAAAAAGCAGTGCCAGGATATCGAATGGACGGCACAGATGCATGATATCGGCAAGATCGGCATTCCGGACAGCATCCTGAACAAGCCGTCGCGCCTGACGGATGAGGAATATGCCGAAATGAAGACGCACACCACCCGCGGCGCAGAAATCCTGAAGGACTTCACGCTTCTGGACAACGTGATTGACGGCGCCGAATACCATCACGAGCGGTATGACGGACGCGGATATCCGAAGGGCCTGAAGGGTGAGGAAATCCCGCTGTTTGCGCGGATTATCGGTGTGGCGGACGCCTTTGACGCAATGACGGCAAACCGTGTATACCGCCAGAAGATGGATTTCGACTATGTGCTGGGCGAGATGGAACGGGGCAGGGGAACCCAGTTTGACCCCAGGTGTGTGGATATTCTGCTGAAGCTGATTGCCGACGGCAGGATAGACCTGAATGAAATCTATAACGTCCCGAAGACGGAGGAAGGCCGGAAAGAGCAGGAAAAGGCGGAGCCGGACAAGAAGGCTGAACAGGAAAAGACAAAGGAAGAGACCCCGAAGCAGGAGACAGCGGAGGAGGGAAGCAAGGCATGAAAAAACAGTTTCTCCTTACCGTGATTGTTTGCGTGATTGTGCTGGCAGCGGCAACCATCTACACCGGCTTCTGGGGTACCACACAGTACAAAGGTGTCATCCGGGTCGGGTTTGTCTACTCAGAAGACGAGAGCACGCCCTATACTGCCAATTTTGTGAAGGCACAGCATGCCCTGGAGGAAGAATACAGCGGCAGGGTGGAAGTGCTGGTCAAGAGCAATGTGCTCAGCAAAAATGCCGAGCAGCCGATCCGGGAGCTGATCCGGCAGGATGTGAGGATCATCTTTATCAACCTGGACACGGATATTCCCATCGCGCTTGCCCGGGAGTTTCCCGAGGTGCAGTTCTGCCAGGCGTCCATGCCGAATATCAGCATTGAGGGAACGCCGGAGAACTATCATACCTTTAACGGGGAAATCTACCAGGCCAGGTACGTGAGCGGTGTTGCCGCCGGTATGAAGCTGAAACAGATGATGGACAGCGGTACGCTGCTGCCCCAGGCCGCATGGGTCGGATATGTTGGTGCCAATTCCACAACGGAGGTTATTTCCGGGTATACAGCCTTCCTGCTGGGTGTGCGCAGCGTCGTGCCGGAGGCGCGGATGAAGGTGCGCTATACCGGCAGCTGGAGCAACTATACCGCAGAAAAGGAAGAGACAAGAAAACTGATCAGGGAAGGCTGCGTGATTATCGCCCAGCACGTGAATACGACGGCCCCGGCAGCTGCCTGTGAGGAGGCATCACGGGAGGGAAGGACGGTCTACCATATCGGATACCACCAGAGCATGATGGACACCGCACCGTCCTGCGCGCTGCTCAGCATCCGGACCAACTGGGCACCGTATGTGCTGCAGGCAACGAAGGCTGTGCTGGACGGCCGGCTTATTGAACAGGTCGTGGAGGCACATGCACACGGCCGTGACCTGAGCGCGGGATTTGAATATGGCTGGGTGGAACTGCTTGAGCTGAATGAATATATTGCCGCGGAAGGGACACGGGAAAAGATCGCCAGTGTTGTTGAAAGCCTGAAAAAAGGAAAAATCAAGGTATTCAGCGGCAACTATACCGGCGTGAATCCGCTGGATCCGACGGATACCATCGACCTGAACGACGGATACAAGGAAAACAAAAACTCCTCCAATCCCACCTTCGGCTATATCCTGGATGACTGTATCATGGTGCAAAACTGAAACCGGGAATCCTGACAGACAGAGAAAGAGCGCGGTCCGACCGGACCGCGCTCCGCTTTGCTCATGAGTTATTCTTTTCCTTTTTTTCACTGATCAGGCTGATAATCAGCGAGACCAGGAACAGCGGGATACCGATGATGCCCGCCGGAAGCCACACCCGGGAGCAGAATGCGCCGAACTGTTCAAGGGCAAAGTCCTGACGATAGCGGGTGGTCAGGGCGCGGGGATTCATATCCACCATCAGGCCCACGATGAAAACGGCGACCAGCAGCATACCGATGAACATCCAGATGGCGCAGGATTTTCTGCTTTTCATCTTATATCACAGGCCTTACGGGGCAGCAGTCTGCAGGTAGGAGTTCATCACATAACCCTTCCTGCCCTTGTACTCGATGTAATCCCACTTGGCGTAGTGCTTCAGGACGGTTACCTGCTCACCGTGGTTGATCTTGAACAGTACCTGATAACCCGTGCCCTTGCCGGAACGGACGTTCAGGGGTTTCTTGTTGGCGGTAACCACATAGGCAGTATAGCTGCTGTTGTTATTGTTGTTGTTATTGCCGCCGGGATTGTCAGCGGGCTTGCTCAGGCTGAGGAACTTGTTCTGGATCCAGCCGGTGTTGCCGTTGACCTTGATCTTGCTCCAGTTGGCAGTCTTATAGGTCACATGGACCTTCTTGCCGGGCTTGAGGGTGGTCACGATGGCTGCAGTGGTGGAAGCGCTCTTGCGAACCTTCACCTTGCCGGTGCTCATGATCCAGGCATCATAGTCCACAGATTCGGATTTGTAGGAAACGGACTTGTTGCCGGAGGGCTTGACCCTTTTCTTGCTCAGCCGGCTATTGACCACGTAGCCTTTTCCCATATCTCCGGCGTTGACATAGTCATACTTGGAACCGTGGGAAAGCACGGTCACCTTTCTTCCCTTGGCGAGGGAAGCGATGGCGGTGAAATTGCCGTCCGGGCCCTTGCGCAGGGCGGTGTTGTCGCCATAAATCCAGGCAGTATAGGAAGTTGCCTTCTTCAGGTATTTGGTCAGGACATAACCGTTGAACCCGTTGGAGAAGGTAACATCAGACCAGCCATCAGCAGAGGAGCTGTTGATCTTCAGCGCATAGTCCCTGCGATATCTTCCAAGGATCTTGGAATTGTTGCCGGGCAGATAGTGTACTTCCACGAAGTTGGTGTTCACACGGTACCAGCTGGCAGCAGAAGCGATGCCGGCGGGAATAACCAGAATGAGCACGAGCATCAGTGCGATTAAACGTTTCTTCATCAGAGTTCCCTCCAAAAAACAGTATTGCCAGTTAAGGATAACCAGATTGATTATATACAAGTTTTTGCGAAATGAAAACCCTTTTTAACGGTTTTTTTACGACAATATTATACAAAAATCACAGAATAGTTACCGGTTCTTTTAATACCTACAACATATTGTGGTAAAAAAATACTTGACTTTATTACGGTAAAGCGATATCATGGTAAAGAAATTTTCGAGGCGGCCGGTTTCCGGCCGGCAGGAAGCTGTGGAGGAAACAGTATGTTGATTGACGATCGGGTAATGAACAGACAGGAGCGGATCAGTTTCCGCCTTCGCTCCCTGTACTCAGAATACGGTTATGAACGCTACCGGATGAGCAAGTTTGAGGAATATGACCTGTACAGCAGGAACAAGGATTTCCTGTTTTCCGAGGGGGTCATTACCTTTACGGATACAAACGGAAGGCTGATGGCGCTGAAGCCGGACGTGACGCTTTCCATTGTCAAAAACCGGAAGGATACCCCCGGGGAACTCCAGAAACTGTATTACCACGAAAACGTCTACCGGGTTTCCGCCGCGGCGGACGGTTTCCGGGAACAGACCCAGGTGGGCCTGGAGTGCATGGGTAATGTGGACGGCGCCTGTATCGCCGAAGTGCTGAAACTGGCGGCAGAAAGCCTGAAGCTGTGCTCAGAGCAATTTGTTCTGGAGATCAGCCACGTGGGCATCCTGAATGCCTTTGTGGATGCCATTGCACCGGACCAGGCAGTGAAAAAGGCGATCCTGGAATGTGCCGGGCAGAAGAACCTGCACGGTATCAGCCGGATCTGCAGGGACAACGGCATGCCGGACGGCGCGGAGAACGCGCTGAAGCAGCTGCTGGAGCTGTATGGAACGCCCCGGACTGTGATGCCGAAAATCCGCGCCCTCGCGGAAGAGTACGGCGCAGGTGAAATGGCCGCTGAACTGGGCCGCGCAGTGGCCGGATTTACAGGCAGCGAGATCGAGGACCGGATCCAGATTGATTTCTCCGCAACCGGCGACCTGAAGTACTACAACGGCATTGCCTTCAAGGGCTTCATCAGCGGCATTCCCGGCAGTGTGCTGTCCGGTGGGCAATATGACACGCTGATGCGGAAGATGGGCCGGAAGGACAAGGCGATCGGTTTCGCGGTGTTCCTGGATATGCTGGAAAGACTGACAGAGGAGGATAATTCCCGTGCTTAATATCGCGCTTCCCAAGGGCAGGCTGGGCGAGAAAGTATATGCCATGTTTGCCAAAGCTGGGTTTGAATGTCCCGCGCTGATGGAAAACAGCCGGAAACTGATCTTTGACAATGAAGCGGCCGGCGTGAGATACTTCTGGGTAAAGCCATCGGATGTAGCCATTTATGTGGAACGCGGCGCTGCCGATATCGGTGTGGCCGGCAAGGATATCCTGCTGGAGTACCGGCCGGACGTCTATGAGCTGCTGGACCTGAACGTCGGAAAATGCCGGATGGCTGTTGCCGCGCCGGCAGGATTCCGGGACGATATGAACCGGACGCTGCGGGTTGCCACGAAATTCTCCCGGATCGCCAGGGATTACTACACTTCCGTTGGACGGGACATCGACATCATTCATCTGAACGGTTCCATTGAGATCGCACCGATCCTTGGACTGTCGGATGTGATTGTGGATATCGTGGAAACAGGGACAACCCTGCGGGAAAACAATCTTGCGGTGATCGAGGAGATTGTGCCGATCTCGGCAAGGCTGATTGCCAACAAGTCCGGCTTCAAGTTCCGGACGGAGCAGATTGAACGGCTGACAGAAGGACTCAGAAAGGAAGTGCAGGAAGCATGATCCGCATTTTGAAATATGGCGAGGTATCCAATGATGAAATCTTCGCCCGGACTATGCCCACAATGAACGTGACGGAAAAAGTGGCAACGATTATCCGCAATGTCCGGGAGCGGGGAGACGAAGCCCTGCGGGAATATACGGAGAAGTATGACGGTGTCCGTCTGGACAGCGTCCTGGTGACACCGGAAGAAATGGACGAAGCGCTGGCGCAGACAACGCCGGAGTTCATGGCCATCCTGGAGAAGGCAGCAGCCAATATCCGGAAGTTCCACAGCCGTCAGGTACGGAACTCCTTCATTATTAATGATGAGCCCGGCATTGTCATGGGACAGAAGGTAATCCCGGTGGACCGGGCGGGTATCTATGTACCCGGTGGTACCGCGCCGCTTTCCTCCACCGTGCTGATGGACGTGATTCCGGCGAAGATTGCCGGCGTAAAGGAAGTAATCCTGACCACGCCTCCCGAAAAGGACGGGAAGATCAATCCGGCGATCCTGGCAGCAGCGAAGGTGGCCGGGGCGGACCGGATCGTGAAGGCGGGCGGAGCCCAGGCAATCGCTGCACTCGCGTACGGAACGGAATCCGTGCCGAAGGCGGATAAGATTGTGGGACCCGGCAATGCCTATGTTTCGGAAGCAAAACGACAGGTATACGGCGTTGTGTCCATTGACATGATCGCGGGCCCCAGCGAAATCCTGGTGGCGGCGGACGGAAAGTCCAATCCCGCGTTCCTGGCAGCGGACCTGCTGAGCCAGGCGGAACATGACAAGCTGGCCAGTGCGGTGCTGGTGACGGATTCCATGGAACTGGCGGAAAAGGTGCGGGATGAGCTGGAAAAACAGATTCCGCAGCTGGACCGCAGCGAAATTGCCCGGGTTTCCATTGACAACAACGGCAAGATTATTGTGGCAGAGGACCTGAAGACGGTCATTGATATCTCCAATGAGATTGCTCCGGAACACCTGGAGCTGTGCGTGGATAATCCCTTTGACTGGCTGGACAGCATCCGGCACGCCGGATCGGTGTTCCTCGGACGGAACTGCCCCGAAGCGCTGGGCGACTACCTGGCCGGACCGAACCACACGCTGCCGACCCAGGGAACCGCAAAGTTCTCCAGCCCGCTGTCGGTGGATGACTTTGTGAAGAAAACACAGTATACTTATTTCACAAAGGACGCCCTGGCTGCCGTGGCACAGGATGTGGCTGCTTTCGCGCGGATGGAGGGACTGACGGGACACGCACGCAGCGCGCTGGTGCGCACTGCATGCAATGAAGAATGAAGAATGCAGAATGCAGAATGATATTTACTCTTTCCATTGTGTACCTGGTTTGGCTGAGTGAGTAGATAAAATTCTGAGTTTTCTGAAGGAGTGAGTAGTATGAGCCGGTTTTTTTCGGAGAAATACCAGACGCTGGCACCGTATGTTCCCGGTGAACAGCCGAATAATGAGCAGTATATCAAACTGAACACCAATGAAAACCCGTATCCGCCGCTGCAGGAAGTGACGGACGCGGTCAGCATGGAGAGCAGGAAGCTCCATCTCTATTCCGATACAGACAGCCGGGATCTCCGGAAGATCATGGCGGAGCGGCTGGATGTGTCCGATAGCGAAGTCATTATGACCAACGGCTCAGACGAAGTGCTCAACTTTGCCTTTATGGCATTCTGTGACAAGCACACGCCTGCAGTTTTCGCGGATATAACCTACGGTTTCTATTCCGTCTTTGCGCAGATCAACCAGGTTCCGTATGAAGAGGTTCCGCTGCGGGACGACTTCACCATCAATATCAGCGATTATTTCCAGAAGGCCGGCACGGTTTTCATTGCCAATCCCAACGCGCCGACGAGCATAGCCCTGAAGCGGGACGAGATCGAGGAAATCCTGAAGCAGAACCTCTACAATGTGGTGGTTGTGGATGAGGCTTATGTGGATTTCGGCGCGGAAAGCTGCGTGCCGCTGATCCGCAAATATGACAATCTGCTGGTTACCCAGACCTTCTCCAAGTCCCGTTCCCTGGCCGGCGCACGGCTGGGCTTCGGAATCGGCAATCCGGACCTGATCCGGGACCTGAACAATGTCCGGAATTCCACCAATCCTTACAACGTGAACAGGCTGACCTCTGCAGCGGGAATCGCGTGCCTTGAGCATGACGAGTATAATAAGATGAACTGCGAGATCATCATGGAAACGCGGGAACGCTACGGACGGAAGCTGCGGGAACTGGGCTTTGAAATGCCTGAATCCCGGACCAACTTCTTCTTTGCCCGCCATCCGGCCATTTCCGGCAAGGACCTGTATCTGGAACTGAGAAAGCGGGGCATCCTGATCCGCCACTTTGACGTGGAACGGATCAAGGACTATAACCGGATTACGATCGGTACACCGGAGCAGATGGACGCCGTGATCGCAAACATCAAAGCGATACTTGAGAAGTGAAGCCTTCAGTTTTCCGATGACGGAACAACCTGAAGAACGTACGGAAACAGATGAAAGGACGAATTGACATGAGGCAGGCCGAAGTAAAACGCACAACGGGTGAAACCGATATCCGTGTTCTGCTGAACCTGGACGGAACCGGCAAAGGCACCATTGATACGGGCGTGGGTTTCCTGGACCACATGCTGACGCTGTTTGCCCGTCACGGGCGGTTTGATCTGGAGGTTTCCTGCAAGGGCGACACCTATGTGGACGATCATCACTCTGTTGAGGATATCGGCATTGCCCTGGGGAAAGCCTTTGAGCAGGCGCTGGGAGACCGGAAGGGCGTAACGCGTTACGGCAGCACGATCCTGCCGATGGATGAGAGCCTGATCCTGAGCGCGGTGGATCTTTCCGGCCGGGGACTGCTGGTATATGACCTGGCTATCCCTGCGGAGAAGGTCGGTACTTTTGATACGGAACTGACGGAAGAATTCTTCCGGGCACTGGCGCACAACGCCGGGGCGACGCTGCACATCCGGCAGCTGGCCGGCGGGAACAGCCACCACATTATCGAAGGCGCCTTCAAGAGCGTAGCCCGCAGCCTGCGGACCGCAGTGGCCATCGATCCGGCCTGCGCGGATGAGATTCCTTCGACGAAAGGAGTTCTGTGATGATTGCGATCATCGACTACGGCGTGGGGAACCTGTTTTCCCTGCGTTCCTCCTTTGCGGCAATCGGGCAGGAAGCAACCGTAACAAATGATATTGAGGAAATCCGCCGGGCAGACCGGCTGATTCTTCCCGGCGTCGGGGCCTTCCAGGACGCGGCGGAAAAACTGCGGGCCTCTGGCATGGACAGGGCAGTGAAGGAAGAAGCCGCCCGGGGAAAGCCGCTGATGGGCGTATGCCTGGGAATGCAGATGCTGTTTGAGCGCAGCTATGAATACGGTGTGCACCAGGGACTCGGCCTGTTGAAGGGCGAGATCCGTCCCATCGCGGAGCGGATTCCCGCGGGGCTCAAGATTCCCCAGATGGGCTGGAACGCCCTGAAGATAGTGAAAGATTCCCCGCTGCTGAAGTACACCCGGGAAGGGGAGTATGTTTACTTCGTCCATTCCTACAGCGCTGTGAACTGCGATGAAAGCCTGCTGGCGGTGACGGAATACGGCGCGGACCTGACAGCCTGCGTGGGCAAAGGCAACGTGTTCGGCTGCCAGTTCCATCCGGAAAAGAGCAGCGATGTGGGCCTTCGGATCCTGAAAGCCTTCTGTGAAACGGAGGGAATTGCCTGATATGCTGTTGTTTCCCGCTATTGATTTATATGAAGGCAAGGCTGTGCGCCTGTACAAGGGCGATTACGCGCAGATGACGGTTTACAGCGAACACCCGGAAGAGATTGCCCGGGATTTTGCTGCCCAGGGCGCGAACCACGCGCATCTGGTGGACCTGGAAGGCGCAAAGAGCGGCACGACGCCGAACCTGGATACGGTGCTGCGCATCAAGGAGGCTGCCGGACTTTTCTGCGAGATCGGCGGCGGCATCCGCAGCATGGAAACCGTGAAGACCTATCTTTCCGCGGGACTGGACCGGGTGATCCTGGGTACTGCGGCGGTGGAAGATCCGGACTTCCTGCGGGAGGCCGTGAACGCGTACGGTGAACAGATTGCCGTGGGCGTGGATGTCCGGGACGGCTATGTAGCCATCAAGGGCTGGATGGAAAAATCTGCACTGCATTTTATGGACTTCTGCCGGGAGATGGAGCAGATCGGCGTGAAGACCCTGATCTGCACGGATATCTCCCGGGACGGCGCCATGCGGGGGACCAACCGGGAAATGTACCGGCAGCTGTCTGAATCCCTGGGCCTGCAGATTACGGCTTCCGGCGGCGTATCCACCCTGGAGGATGTGGAAAGCCTGCGGAAGATGAACCTGTACGGCGCTATCATCGGCAAGGCGTACTATACCGGTGACATTGACCTGAAGAAAGCAATCGCGATAGCGAACTGAACTAAGGAGACGAAATGATTACCAAAAGAATCATTCCCTGCCTGGACGTGAAGGACGGACGGGTAGTCAAGGGCGTCAACTTCCAGAAGCTGGGGGATGTGGCATCCCCGGTGGAACTGGCAAAGTACTACAGCGAAAACGGCGCGGATGAACTGGTGTTCTATGACATCACGGCTTCCGCGGAAGGACGGGCGCTGTTTACCGACATCCTGACGGAAACGGCCCGCACGGTGTTCATTCCCCTGACCGTGGGCGGCGGGATCAATACTACGGATGATTTTGACCGGGTGCTCAAGTGCGGTGCGGACAAGGTGTCTGTGAACTCCGGGGCGATCCGGGATCCGTCGCTGGTCGGGAAGGCTGCGAAGCTGTACGGTGATCAGTGTGTGGTGCTGAGCGTGGACGTGAAGCGGGTGGACGGTGCGTTCCGGATCTTTGCCAAGGGCGGACGGGAGAACACCGGGATGGAAGCCATTGAGTGGGTTCGCCGCTGTGTGGGAGACGGTGCCGGGGAAGTCGTGGTGAATTCCATGGACACTGACGGTGTGAAGCAGGGGTTTGACCTGGAACTGCTGGATAAGATCTGTAATGTGGTGAAAGTGCCGGTCATTGCTTCCGGCGGCGCAGGATGTATTGAGGATTTCATTACGCTGTTCAAAGCGCTGCCCGGTGTGGATGCGGGGCTGGCGGCATCGATCTTCCACTTCGGTGAAGTGGCGATTAATGATTTGAAAGCAGAAATGAAACGGAATGGAATTCCGGCGAGACTGTGATTGATGGAAGAAGTTGAAACGCTCGCTGTCAAGGGTATCCGCCGCGGCGGGTCGCTCTCGCTTATTCCGGGCTACAGCGGTTCTAAACTCAAACTGCGCTGACGCTTGTTTATCGTTAAGAACCGGTGCCCTCCAAGCCCGCGCTCACGGATACCCTGCCGCGCTCGCTTGTGGAGAAAACAAAGGTATTCGCTTTCTTTCCCAAGAGAGAATATACAGAAGACGGAAGGGATCGATACCTTGAATTAATTATGAATTGTGAATTATGAATTGGAGGAAGTACGATGCTGAATATCAATGACCTGAAGTTTGATGAAAAGGGCCTGATCCCTGCCATTGTGGTGGATGCGGAGAATGGCAAGGTGCTGACGCTGGCTTATATGAATAAGGAAAGCCTGAAGATTTCCATGGAGAAGGGGCTGACCTGCTTCTGGAGCCGGAGCCGCCAGGAACTGTGGCTGAAGGGCGAGACCAGCGGAAACTATCAGCATATTGTGTCCATTACCGCGGACTGCGACCGGGACGCGCTGGTTGTGAAAGTGGAGAAGGACGGCCCTGCCTGCCATACAGGTACAGAAAGCTGCTTCAATGACGTGATCTGGGAGAGCGATGAGCTGCATGAGTTTACCTATGAGGGACTCATGAACCTGATTGCCGGCCGGAAGACGGAGAAGAAGGAAGGCTCCTACACCACCTATCTGTTTGAGAAGGGCCTGGACAAGATCCTGAAGAAGGTGGGCGAGGAGACTACGGAAGTGATCATCGCCGCCAAGGACAAGGACAAGAAGAACACGATCTATGAAATTGCGGACCTGACCTATCATGTGATGGTGCTGATGATCGAAGCGGGCATTTCCCTGGAGGACATCCACAAAGAACTGGCTTCCCGCCACGTGATTGACAAGAAGGTTAAGCAGGAGAAGATGGTCTGATGAGAGATCTTCACATGCATACTGTTTTCTCCGACGGAAAGAATACACCGGAGGAAATGGTACAGGAAGCGATCCGGATGGGCCTGGATACGGTGGGTATTTCCGACCACAGCCATCTGGATCCCTGCGGTATGACGCTGGAAGCCAGCGCGGAGTACAGGAAGGAAATCGCCCGGCTGAAGGAAAAGTATGCCGGGCAGATCCGGGTGCTGTGCGGGCTGGAACGGGATTTTATTTCGGACGATTTTGCGGACTATGACTATGTGATCGGCTCTGTTCATCTGCTGACGATGCCGGACGGGCACCATGTGTCCGTAGACTGGACCTCGGAAAAGCAGCGGGAAGGCGTGGAGAAGTATTTCGGCGGAGACTGGTATGCCTTTGTTGAAGACTACTACGCCACGATGGCCAGGGTTGTGGAAGTGACGAAATGCGATATTATCGGCCACTTCGACCTGATTACAAAGTTCATTGAACAGGATCCGCATTTTGACGTGAACCATCCCCGCTATGTGAAAGCCTGGCAGGATGCGGCGGATATCCTGCTGAAGACAGGAAAGCCGTTTGAGGTCAATACCGGCGCCATTTCCCGGGGATACCGGACATCGCCGTATCCGTCCAAAGAGATCCGGGATTATATCCGGGCTCACGGCGGGAAGCTGATCCTGTCCAGCGACAGCCATCAGAAGGAAAACATCGCATATAAGTTTGAAGATTATATCGATGAAATATAATCTTCAAACAATTCATAATTCACAATTCATAATTAATAATTTATGGTATGGGTGGCAAATCAATACTTTTTTAAAAGTTTCTGATTTTATCGGGAACTTTTTTTCATGGCCTGCGTCCTACAGAGTGAAGCCGGAAAAACCGGCACTGAAAGGAGACAAAAACGATGAAGCGGATCACGGCGATCATTCTGGCGGTGCTGATGGTGCTGACCATCGCGGCAGGCGCCATGGGAGAGGAAAACAAAATCTGGCAGGTGGGGGACAAGGGAGAGAAGGTCACCTGGATCCAGACGAGGCTGAAGGAACTGGAATACCTGGACAAGGAACCTGACGGCGTCTTTGACGAAAAGACGGAAGCTGCGCTGATGGAGTTCCAGCGGGATTACGGCCTGCTGCGGACCGGTATGGCGGATGAAACCACGATGAAGCAGCTGGAAAACGCCAAGGACAAAAAGTCTGAACTGAGAAGCTGGTGCGATGAGGACGTGGTATATGAAGCCATGGCTGATATGTCCTCGACCAGCGGCAAGTATATGGTGAACGCCGCCGCGGCCACATCCATCCCGATGGCAGGCGGAGGGTTCATGGACGGTTACTGGAACACGGAGGAATATACCACCTTCGAGAGCAACCGGTTCCTGAGCGCGCTGACCTCTCCGCTGTCCACCTTCGCGGCGGACGTGGACACCTCGTCCTACGCCCTGTTCCGGCGCAAGGTGCTGAGCGGCGAACGGGTTGCGCCGGACAGCATCCGGATTGAGGAAATGCTGAACTATTTCCGCTACAGCTATCCGCAGCCGAAGGCAGGAGAACCCTTCGGTGTGGCGACGGAGCTTGCTCCCTGCCCATGGAATGAGAAGACCATGCTGCTGCTGATCGGCCTGCAGGCGGAGGAAGTAAAGGCGGACAACCGTCCCGGACACAACCTGGTTTTCCTGATTGATACTTCCGGAAGCATGTTCGGCAGCGACCGGCTGGATCTGGTGAAACGGGCTTTCCTGCTCCTGCTGGATGAATTGCAGCCGGAGGACACGATCTCCGTTGTGACCTATGCAAGCAACGACCGGGTGCTGCTGGAAGGCGTTCCCGCGGCGGACAAAACCCGGATCATGGAGGCGATCAACGAACTGGAAGCCCGCGGTTCCACCAACGGCAGCGCGGGGATTATGCGGGCATATGAAATTGCTGAGAAGTATTACTGCGAGGGCGGCGTGAACCGGATCCTGCTGGCCACGGACGGCGACCTGAACGTCGGCGTGACCGGTGAGGGCGACCTGGCGAAGCTGGTGACCGAAAAGAAGGAAACCGGTATCAGCCTGACCTGCCTGGGCTTCGGTATGGGCAATTACAAGGACAACAAGATGGAAGCCCTGGCGGATTACGGCAACGGCAACTGCCGCTATATTGACACCATCTATGAAGCCCGCAAGGCCCTGGTGGAGGAAGGCGGCGGAACGTTCATTACCGTGGCGAAGGACGTCAAGATCCAGGTGGACTTCAACCCGGCTATGGTGAAGGGTTACCGGCTGATCGGCTATGAAGACCGGCTGATGGCCGCGGAAGATTTTGCCAACGATGAAAAAGACGGCGGTGAGATCGGAAGCGGACACCGGATGACTGCCCTGTATGAGATTGTTCCGGCGGACTCCGATTTCACTTTCGGTGAGGCGGCGAGCCGGTACCAGAGCGCGGAGATCCAGCCGGCAACGGAAGGGACCGACTGGCTGACCGTGGCTATCCGGGCCAAGGAACCGGAAGGAACGGAAAGTAAGCTGTATGAATACCCCGTGAACGGAAACATGGCCAGTGAAGCCCTGAGCGAGAACCTGCGGTTTGCAGCGGCGGTTGCTGAAGCGGGCATGATCCTGCGGGACAGCGAATGGAAGGGAACTGCTGACTGGGCCCAGGCACTGGAACTGGTCCGGGGCTGCGAAAGCGTTACAGGAGATGTGTATAAGGAAGAGTTCGTTTACCTGCTTACGCTTCTGGAAAGAGCAGGCAAATAATACATTGCTATCCTTATGAAACTGAATCGATGAAAACGATTGAATAATGTTAGTATTATGCAAGAAAAAACGATGACAAAACCGGTTTAATAGAATATAATGGCATGGAACGTATCCGGAAGGAGAAACACCATGCCATTTTTGTATGAGACCCATATGCATACCTGCCAGGCGAGTGCCTGCGGACGGGCTACCGGAAAGGAACAGGCCCGTGTATATAAAGAAGCCGGTTTTACCGGGATTATCATTACGGACCATTTTTTCGGCGGAAACACTGCCGTTGACCGGGAACTGCCCTGGGAAAAACGGATCGACCTGTTCTGGAGCGGCTATGAGGATGCAAAGGAGGAAGGCGACAGGATCGGACTGGACGTGTTTTTCGGCCTGGAGCAGAATATCCATCACGATGAATACCTCATTTACGGCCTGACCAAGGAATATATGAAAGCGCATCCGGAGATGGAACACTGGACCCGGCGTGAGCAGCTGGAAGAGGTTCACAAGGCCGGTGGCTGCGTGATACAGGCGCATCCTTTCCGGATGCGGGATTATATGGACCGGATCCGGCTGGGTCTGCATTTCTGTGACGGCATTGAAGTTGCCAATGCAGGCAACAGCCCGCTTGATGATGCGCGGGCCTGGCGGTATGGCCGGGAGTTCAACCTGCTGATGACAGCAGGGTCCGATAACCATTGCGGAGCAAACTGGCCCCTGTACGGCGTGGTCCTTGAAAATCGATTGACAAGCATTGCGGATTATGTCAAAATAATCCGGAATAGAGATTCTGTTCAGCTGCATATCCCCGAAGGCAGGCTAGAGCTGGCCGAACCGCCGGTGATCGATAAACGTCATCATGCTTATATGCTGGACGATCAGGAACGGGATATCTCTGCAGACAAGGAATGGATCGACTGACCGTTCACTGACACCGGAAAGGATGATAGGCCGTGAATCTTGCTCTGATCCTGCGGGCAGAAGTAGTATGCCTGATCATCCTGCTGTTTTTGATTTTTATTTCCCGGGCATACCGGATGGGAAAGGATGCCCGGGTATTTAACTTTATTCTGCTGTTTGCCGTGATGCATGTCGTTATGGACATGGTCACGCTCTATACTGTCAACAATGCGGATAGCGTGCCGCTTCTCCTGAACAAAACTGCGCACGCTGTCTTTTATTTATCTGCCGTTCTTTTTTCCTATGTAATCTGCCTTTACTCACTGCATATGTCCCGGCCGAGGGAAAGAACCTCGCTCAAACGCGTGGCGGAAATCCTTCCGATCATGGTTTATGCCATCCTGCTGTGTACACCGGTCCTTACGATTGAATTTGTGCAGCTGGACGGAACAAAATCCAGCACCGGTTCGGCGCCGGCCCTGGCCTATGTGATTGCGCTGATTTATTATTCCATTTCACTTGTCAGCATCCTGATCCACTGGAAGAAGGTTCCCAGGGGCTTCAAACGGATCATGATCCCGACGCTGATCCTGCTGTTCCTGACGGTGTTCACCCAGATACAGATCAAGGAATTCCTGTTTACAGACTGCTCCATTACGGCAATCACGGTGGCGTTTTTCTTTACGCTGGAAAACCCGGCTGCCGTCCTGGAACGCAAGGTCATGATGGATGCCCTGAGCGGCCTGGGCACCCGTTCCAGCTATGAGCGGGACATGCAGGAATACGACAAGGAGTTTGAGAACGACAGGAATACCCGGTTTATTTTCCTGTTTATGGATATCAGCAACCTGCGCCGGGTGAACAGCCTGTACGGCCACCAGGAGGGTGACAATTACATCAGTGATGTGGCTGTGCTCCTGATGAACGGACTGCAGCATACACGGAATATTTACCGCATGGGCGGGGATGAATTCCTGGCCATCTACCGGAAAACAGAAGAAGAAGACGTGATCCAGGACGTCACACGGGTACAGCAGGCCTGCAAAAAAGGCCACAGATGGCGCGAGGACGCACCGGAACTGGCGATCGGCTACGCGATCTCCGATCCGAAATACAACAGCCTCCGGGATGTGCTGCAGGTTGCGGAATACATGATGTACCGCAACAAGGCAGACCTGAAACGTGACAATGCAGAAACCCCGATTGAACTGACCGGCGCGCACATGAACCTGAGCGGCCTGACCGACCGGGTGTTTGATGCCATGTGCCTGTCCAGTGAGGAGTTCTATCCCTATCTGTGCAACATGGAAACCGACGTGACGCGTGTGGCGCCGGCTATGGTGGAATACTTCGGGCTGGAAAAAGAATTCGTGAATGATTTCAGGGGCGTCTGGGGAAAACTGATCCACCCGGATGACCGGCAGGAGTTTTTGACCGACCTGATGGCCACCCTGGAAGGAAGCAAGCGGTTCCATTTCTGCCGCTACCGGGTCATGGCCAGGAACGGGGAATATGTGGAGGTTGTCTGCCGGGGCGGTGTCTATCACGGCCGGGACGGAGAACCGGACGTGTTTGCCGGATATATTGTCAACCACGGCGCGGCGGGTACTGTGGACAGCGCCACAGGCCTGCGGAACCACCATGCAATGTTCAGCCATCTGAACGAAGTGTTCGGCAACGGCAGGAAAGGCGTGGCCATGCGGCTGGAGATCCGGAACCTGAACCGGATCCGGATGCTGTACGGCGGTGAGGTTGCCGGATCGATGATCCGGAATGTATCCGGGGAATTTGCCCGCATGGTGGACGGAGACGGGGAAGTGTTCAGCAACCGCGGCGCGAACTTCATGGTTGTGCTGCCGGACTATGATGAAGCGATGGCCAACCGGCTGTACCAGCGGATCCGGAAACACTGCAAGGCCGGAATCCTGACGGACGAAGAGGTTATCCCGGTGGATGTCACCGGCGGTGCCGTGAAGATGCCGGATGATACACTGACGACACCGAGCAAGGTGCGCCAGGCTGCCCTGTTCGCGGCGGAAGAAGCACATTACCACAGTCCGTCGAACCTGGTGTTCTTCGGAGAAACCGGACAGGGGACGGGGACGAGCAGCAAGGACCTGCTGAAGCTCATCCAGCACGACTGCGTTATGGACCGGGCAAACTTCTACCTGCGGTTCCAGCCGATTATCCGCGCGCAGACCGGCGAGCTTGCCGGAGCGGAAGCCCTGCTGCGCTGGAGATCGGATGAATACGGCGAAGTGGCGCCGGGCCGGTTTATCAATTACCTGGAGAACGATCCGGCCTATGAGCCGCTGGGATATGAGATCATCCGCTACGCGGTGAGAATCGCGGCGAAGATCCGCAAGATCATTCCCGAATTCAGAATCAATGTAAACATTACGGCTGTGCAGCTGCTGCAGGATGACTTCATTCCCAATGTGCTCCGGATCCTTAACGAGGAACAGTATGAGCCGGCCGGCCTGATGATGGAACTGACCGAGCGCTGCAAGGAAATTGAGTTCGTCATGCTGAACGAACGGGTCTCAGAGCTGAAAAAGACCGGCATCCGGGTGGCACTGGACGATATGGGGACCGGATATTCCACCCTGGACCTGCTGCTGCACCTGAACGCGAACGAGATCAAACTGGATATGGCGTTCACAAAGGAACTGCAGGGAATGGAAAAACATGAGATCCTGACCAGAACCCTTTGCGCCGCGTCCGCCAAGTACGGGACGGATGTCTGTTTCGAAGGCGTGGAGACCGGCGATATGGCTGAATACCTGAAGGGATACGGGAACGTCCTGCTGCAGGGGTATTATTACGACAAGCCGATGCTGGTGGAAGACTTCATGGGGAAATACTGCCGGACGGATTCGTAAGCTATGACATAATAAAAGGCGGGAGTGCGTGCACTCCCGCCTTTTATCCTGGCGTTATATCTGGCTGTTCTTTTCCAGCAGCCTTTTGCCCAGCAGATTGGGTTCTTTTCTGTTCGGGGTTTCTGGCAGGTCAAAGGTCCAGGACATGCTGGCATTGATGACCGGGGTTCCGTTCCAGTTCCTTTCCCGCTGGAAGTGGGAGCCGGTATATGCCTGATGGACATGGCCGTGGATCATCACAGCGGGATGCCAGGCATCCAGCAGAGGTCCGAAGCACTCAAAGCCGCGGTGGGGATAGTCGTCCTGGTCCCCGAAGCCGCGGATCGGCGCATGGGTCAGCAGGATATCGAATCCGCCGGTGATGCGGAGATCCCAGCGGAGCCTGGAAATCCGGGACTGCATTTCCTTCTCGGTATACATATTGGGACTGTCCGGGCGGTACCGGATTGAGCCGCCAAGCCCGAGGATCCGGACCCCTTTCACCTGGACGATTTTCCCGTCGGCGCACAGGCAGCCTTCCGGGGGCTCGTTTGCGTAGCGGTCGTCATGGTTGCCGTGGACATAGACGATCGGCGCGTTGGTGAAACAGGTCAGGAAGGAAAGGTATTTTGAGGGAAGATCGCCTGCGGACAGGATCAAATCCACATCGCGAAGCGCTTCCCGGCAGAGATCACCCCAGAGCCGGGGAGAAGGTTCATCCGCAATAGCCAGAATCCGCATGGCGCTCTCTCACTTTCTGTTCCAGCTGAAGGCTGACAACTGAGGTTTCAGTTCTCCGTGAATTCCCTGAAGCCGGACCAGGGGAAGCGCTGATTCTATCATTTCGTCCGGTTCCGGAAGGGTGCCGACGATATTGTCCGCCAAATAATCCATGCAAAGGATTTCGGCGGGGGTGAGGCGGCGGTCCGCCTCACAGCGCAGGACGCCGCTCTGGTCACGCAGCTCTCCTTCAAAGGGAGAGAAGGAACCTTCCCGCAGCTGCTCACGGAAGTGATGGATTGTCCGGGCTGCGTACGGGTCAAAGCGGGAGGAGAAGGCAACGTCCACAATGCTGGAACCGAGGCCCCACCAGTAGTTGGTGACGTCGTCCTTGCTTTCGGTCTGGTTGAAGGTGCCGTTCAGGATCCGTTCGGCCATCATCTTATAGAACAGGCCCCAGCGCGGAATCAGCGTTGCCATGTTGGTGATCTCACCGCCGTCGCGCAGGTAGAGGCCGTAATCCCGTGCATCATGGTTCGGGGCGGTAATGTCCCGGTTGCAGATGACACGGATTTCAGGATCCTCAAAGGGACTTTCCGCATTGAACCAGGACGCGGAGAACCAGTTCAGGTAAACCTTGGCCTGGGGATTGACCATGCGGGCGCCGAGGGCGAAGGCGTTCGCCGCTGCCGGGGCGCCGTAGATCGGGAAATCCGCAATGTAGCCGATTTTGCCGTTGTCGGACAGGATGCCCGCGGCCAGGCCCAGCAGGAACTTCGCTTCATAGAAACGGATGTAATAGGTGCGGATATTTGTATAGTTTGACAGCAGGGAGCAGCAGAGGAAACGGACCTCCGGATGCTCAAGCGCGGGTTCAATCGCACTGTTGAGCATAACCGGTGAAGTAGCGAAGATGGCAGTGTAGCCATCCGAAATCAGGCGGTCCACAACCTCGGTAAAATCGGAACGGGAAGGAACGATGCAGGCAGTGGTTTCCAGCTTTCCTTCCAGTTTTTCTTCCGCTTCCAGCCGGCCGAGATTATGCCAGTAGTTCCAGGCAGAATCCTCAATGGTACGGTTGAAGAGGAAAGCGGCCTTGATTTTTGACGGACGGAAAAGCGCGGAAATCAGCGGAACGGGGGCGTCCACCTGCTCCATGACCAGATTCACGCGGCCTTCCCGGGATTCGAATTCTTTGGACATCAGGCGGATCCGTTCACCTGTTTTGGCCAGGTCGTCATCCTTCACATCCTCATAGCCAAAGGCGATGAGATAGCTCAGGAAAGCATCTCCGCAGGCCTGGACGGGTTTTCCGCGGGTCTGGGTCAGATAGTTTTCGGAAAAATAATGGTACAGCTTGCGCAGGGAAAGGATTTCGTCCTCCGTCCATTTTTCCCCCGCGCGGACACCCGGCAGGGAAATCAGCTTCTGATAGGAGCCGGGCCTGGAGAAATAGATGGCATAGAGGCCGGTTTCCTTGCAGAAATCGCAGTATTCATAATAGGAAACAATCTCCGGGTCGTCGGTTTTCGGCGGATAGACGCGGGTGACATCCGCCTCTATGTCCCGGGCATTCAGGTATTTCATGACGGAAACGCGCTTGTTTCCCTCGATGACATAATAGTATCCCATGTATTCCAGCACGGTGACGGGCTGGTTGATTCCAGACTGCTCCACGCTTTCGCACAGGCGTTCCCACTTGGATGCAAATTCGCTTCCGCCTTCAAGAATAGGAAGGAAACCGTCCGCGAAGGCATAGCTGCGCCCCTTTGAAACGGAACCGATCACCCGGTCCAGCGGGATGGATATTACACCCAGCGACAGCCGGCTGAGGGTGGAAAGCGTCGGTACCCGTTCCTCCAGTACGGGAAGGTAGGGGTCGGCATTGGCCTGGATAGCAGTCTGATAGACACGCAGCCCTTCACGTCGGGCTTTACCGTAATGATCCATACTATCACTTCCTCACTGTAATCGTTGCTGCCAAAGCGCTGACCGGCAATTCATGCCGTGAATATTTTAACAGGTTTGAAGCAAAATGGCAAAACAGACGTTGAATATATGTTGACGATCCGGTTACGAATCATGTAAAATTTGTAAGGAAGAAACCATTCATATCCAGACAATGAAAAACCGGAAAATGAACACGTTATCAGCAGATTACGGCAGTCGGAAAGTATACAGATGACGGAGGCTTGTAATATGAAAATGAAACGTATGGCAGGAAGCAGGTTTATCGGACTGATCATCACAGTGATGGTGATTGCTTTGGTCTGCGGTTCAGCCGCGTTTGCCGAAACCGGCGGAACCTGCGGGGAAAACCTGGCGTGGACGCTGAACGATGACGGTGTGCTTACGATCAGCGGAACGGGCGACATGAGCGACAACCCAGTCTGGCCGGTATCGGAGATCCGGCAGGCGGTTATCGGCGCTGGTGTTACAAGCATCGGAAGCTATGCGTTTTACGGATGCGGCAATCTGGAAACTGTCAGGATTCCGGAGAGCGTAACCTTTATCGGTGACCGCGCGTTCTTCAACTGCGGCAGACTGACGAACGTGATGATTTACGGAACGGATACCGAGATCGGTTCGGATATTTTTTCCACGCGTTCGGTGAAGATTTACTGTCAGCTCGGATCAGACGCGGACCGCTGGGCAAGGGGACAGGGATATGCTGTTCTCTATGAACTGCCTGTGCAGGATTCCGGTATGTCTGAACCTGACTATACCTGGGCGGCGGATAACCGCAGTGTGACCGCAACGCGGTACAGCCTGACCAATCCGACATACCGGGAAACCGAAACGGTGACGGCTGTACCGATCATCACCAAGGGACCTACCTGTGTGGAACGGGGAATCACAACCTATACCAGCCGGGCTTTCGCCAATCCGGCCTTTGAGCCGCAGACGAAGCAGGTGGAGGATATTCCTGTGATGGGACATATCCTGATGGCGCATCCCGAAGAGGAAGCGACCTGCACACAGCAGGGCACGGCAGCTTATTGGTCCTGTACCGTGTGCAGCAAAATGTTCAGCGACCGGAACGGCCGGAACCAGATTTACGCGCCGGTGAAGACACCGGTAAAAGGCCACTCCCTGACAAAGCATAACAGGGTGGCTGCAACCTGCGCGAAAGCGGGAACGGAAACCTACTGGGAGTGTACTGAATGCGGACGGCTGTTCAGCGACCAGCGCGGCCGGTACGAGATTTCTTCGCCGGTTGCAATCCCGGCAAAGCAGCACCGGCTGACGAAGCACGCACAGGTTAACCCGACCTGTACGACGGCGGGCACCGCGGAATACTGGGAGTGCACGGTATGCGGGAAGCTCTTTAAGGATTCAAAGGGAGCGGAACCGATCTACGGGTTCACCAAGATTCCCGCCCAGGGGCATCTGACAATTGCATACAAGGGCATGGAAGCAACATGCAACGGGGACGGCGTGGAGCCGTTCTGGAAGTGCATGGTGTGCGGAAAGCTGTTCAGCGACGCCGAGTGCACGAAGGAGATCGCGGAGCCGGTCACAATCCATGCGGCAGGCCACGCACTGAAAAAGCATAACCAGGTGGATGCCACCTGCACGAAGGACGGAACAGAAGCCTACTGGGAATGCGTCAGGTGCGGGGAACTGTTTGCCGATGTGATCTGCACGAAGCCGATTGACGAACCGGTCGTCATCAAGGCGGAGGGACATCAGCTGGTCAAGTATGACAGCAAGGAAGCGGGCTGCACCAAGGACGGCTGGGAGACATACTGGCAGTGCAAGGTGTGCAACCAGTACTTCAGCGATTCCGCGGGCAAGAAGAAGCTTGACGGTCCGGTGATCATTCCGGCATACGGCCACGACTGGGGCAAACCGGTGTATACCTGGTCGGCAGACAACAGCAAGGTTACGGCAAAACGGACCTGCAAGAACTTTGAGAAGCATACTGAGACGGAAACCGTGAACGCGAGCCTGAAGATCATCCAGGACGCGACCACCAAGGAGTCCGGCACGGGTGAATATGTCAGCGACAAGTTCAAGAACAAGGGATTCAAGGTCCAGAAAAAGGAAACCGTCATCCCGGTGTTCCCGTCCAGCGTATCCAAGACATCCGGCGAATACACGATTAAAAACAACCTGGCGGTTGTGTACAGGGCGCCGAATGATACGACCGAATCCTCCCTGACCATTCCGAACGTCATCACTGTCAACGGCAGAAAGCTGAACGTGACAGCCATTGCGGACGGCGCATTCAAGGGATACCAGAAGCTGAAGTCGGTTGAAATCGGAAGCAATGTCAAAACCATCGGCAACAACGCGTTCTACGGCTGTGAAAAGCTGAGAAGCGTGACCGGCATGGCCGCAGTCACAACCATCGGCGAGAGCGCGTTCATGAACTGTACTGCGCTGAAGAGCATCACCCTGCCCGAAAAGGTGTCGAAGATCGGGCTGGATGCCTTCCGCGGCTGCAGCGCGCTGAGCAAGATTACCATCCAGACGACCCACCTGACGGCAGATTCGGTCGGAGACAGCGCATTCAAGGGAATCAGCAAGGAAGCGGTTGTAACCTGCCCGAAGGCAAAACTGGAAGATTATAAGAAGTTCCTGACCAAACGCGGCGTGCCGAAAGGCGCGACGATCAAATAATCCGAACATTTCTCCGTAAAAAACAGGGAATATATGCCATGCTTGTCATATTTGGGAATATGACTGTACAATTTGTCTGTCTTGAGAAAACGAGAGGTGGATGATACAATATATTGGTGTATTCTTTAGTACGGAGGGACAGGAAATGCCGGAAATCGGGAAGATTCTGCGGGAAGGAAAAGGAAAAAAGATCTACGCAACGGATGACCCGGACAAGGCGATCATTTTTTTCAAAGACGAGGCAATGGCGTTTCACGGCCTGAAACGGGGAAGAATCCTCGGGAAGGGCGAGGTCAATAATTCGGTGTGCGAGCACCTGTTTCACCTGCTGCAGGAAAACGGGATTGAGAACCACTATCTTGAACGGATTGACGCGCGTCACTGCCTGATCAAGCGGTGCGATATGATTCCGCTGTCGGTCAAGATCCGGAACCGCTCTGCCGGCCAGCTGGCGGAAAGGACCGGAATTCCGGTCGGGACGAAGCTGGAGCCCCCGGTGGTGGAGTTTGAACTGAGAAACACCGGGATGGACGCGGACCCGCTGGTAAACAACTCCCATATCTATGCGATGAAGCTGGCGACCCCGGAAGAAATGGACGAGATCACCCGGGTAAGCCTGAAGGTTAACGAGATCCTGACGGCCTACCTGAAGGACATCAATATTGAACTGATCGACTTCAAGCTGGAGTTTGGCCGCTATCACGGAAAGGTGATTGTCGCGGATGAGATCACCCCGGACACGGCAAGGTTCTGGGACGCGGGAACGCATGAACCGCTGGATATCGACCGGTTCAGAAGAGACATGGACAATGTGGCGGAGGCATACCAGGAAGTACTGCACCGCATGATGGGTGTGGGTTGAGGAAACATGATCAGAAAAGTATTCAGTCTGCTGCTGGCGCTGCTGCTCCTGTGGGGCGGAACATACGCTGCGGCGGAAAACGGTGAATTTCCGGCATTGAATGATGCCGGTTTTCTGGACTCCGGAGAGTTTGTCTGGGAAGACGCGGAAAACGGCGTCTGGCGCTATGCCAGCCCAACACTCCGGATCGAAATTTTCCGCAGGGAACAGGCGAAGCCCGCACGGGTCTGGTATGAAGCGGAAATCTTCTGCGCCGAGGGAAGCACCGGTCCGCGGATGATTGCCAACGATCCGGAGAACTGGAAAAGGAGCACGGGATATCCCCACAAGATCGCCCGGAAAAACGGAACGGTCCTGGCCATCTCAAGCGACTTTGCCATGTGGCGGCTGCGGAAGAAAATGAGAAGCCCGGGGATCATCATCCGGGACGGAAAGGTCTGGTCTGACCGGACCAAGAAACGGAACGGGAAAGGATTCCCGAACCTGGACTGCCTCGCGATCTGGCCGGACGGGGACATGAAAGTGTTCTACAGCGACGAAAAGAAGGCTGAGGAGTACCTGGCTGACGGCGCTGTGAATGTGCTGACGTTCGGACCGATTCTGATCAGGGACGGCAAGCTGAACGAGGACGCGCTGAAAAAGTACGGAACAAGCCATGCGGAACGCACGGCTGTGGGCATGGTGGAGAAGGGACATTACTTCTTCATGATGCTCGAGGGACGGATCAAGCGCAGCAAGGGCGACAGTATCCGCTTCCTGGCTGAGAAGCTGCTGGACAAGGGGTGCACAGTGGGCTTCAACCTGGATGGCGGAGATACTTCCTGCATTGTTTTTATGGGCCATCAGCTCTGTAAAATGCAGAACGGGAAACGGAACAAACCCTCCCGGGCCACAAGCGATATCCTGGGTGTCGGAACTTCCGAACTGCTGCCCGCGGTGTCTGATCCGTGGTAAACCGCAGAAACTGTTGCAATACAAGGAAACTTGTGATAGAATGCCATGCGGTGTTTTATGCGCACCGCTGTTTTATGCTGAAATGATTCAGTGAAATGATCAGGAGGAAAGATATTCATGAGCCATACCTACGAGAAGCTGTCCGGAAACAAAGCGAAGCTGACCTTTACCATTCCCGCGGAGCAGTTTGACGAAGCGATGACGCAGGCTTTTCTGAAGCTGCGCAAGCGCATCAACGTTCCCGGTTTCCGGAAGGGCAAGGCTCCGAGAAAAATGATCGAGACCCTTTACGGCGAGAGCATTTTCTATGATGATGCTTTTGAGATCATCTTCCCGGACGCGTACCGTGCGGC